>Ga0307515_10002256_pt1 | contig 42209 bp, 53 predicted proteins | sample 17_EM_MG_FD_194513 | JGI IMG/M metagenome (GOLD analysis project Ga0307515, IMG submission 194513) | Populus trichocarpa ectomycorrhiza microbial communities from riparian zone in the Pacific Northwest, United States - 17_EM | ecosystem: Host-associated > Plants > Roots > Unclassified | place... | reverse complement strand
ATCGTGTCTGGTGTTTTTTTTTTTTTTTTCGTCATGGGGTATCACAACCACAGGATCTAGTCTCCCCACTTGAGATCCAAGGTGTGAACAATGAATGCGAACTTGTCGACAGCGCTCATGATCCTATATTCCGCGTGAAAAAATTAACAATCTTCCTCATTATCAATCACCATCTGGAATGGAGACGTACATTTGCTCAGTGGACCTTCCAGACCCATGTCCCGCCTTGGTCTCGAGCCTGATCAGTAAAGGGTGAGGGTTCTCAGCGCGTAGGTATTGCAGCGCCGCAGCATGTTTGAAAGAGTGTAAGGGGACCACTCGGTCGTCATCTACGAAAACGGATGAAAGATGACAAGTCTTGAGCATCGAACTGTGGATCAAAATGAAGGTTTTACTCACGGTCGGCGGTGAACAGAATGGTCGGTGGCAGCACACCACTGGTGGGTATGTTATGCAAAGGAGATATAGGATGGATAAAATCGAAGTCTTCCGGGTTCTGTGGGTCGCCGTAGTCGGAAGTCCAGGCGCGCCCTATCGTGTATTGGTTGAACTATAACGTAGCGTTACCCATTAGCGACGACCAAACGGAGGTGACGGGGAGTATCTTCAGTACCTTGAGCAAGTCCAAAACTCCGACTTCAGCCACTGCGGCACCGAAAGTTCCCGGAGGGGCGCGGTTGACACACGCAGCTACGAGCAGACCTGTACGGGGGTATCAGTCCGGAACGTTTCCACATAGCGCAACGATCCAATCCCCGTACCTCCGTTCGAACCACCGTTGAGCGTGAGCTTATCCGCGGCTGCGTACTTGTTCTTCACGAGGTACTCGCTAGAGGGGATCTCAGAAAATAACCAGGTACCCTGCGGGGAAGCGGTGCTCACGATGCGGCGATGAAGTCATCAAAACAGTTGACCTGTACGAGTAAAAAATCTACCATCAACACCTCTCTTGAAGGGGAAGCCTCATATATCCCACTTACCTTTCGTTCCCTAGTACCAGCAAGATGCCACTCCCTACCGAACTCGCCTCCACCTCGAATGTTAGGAACCGCGAGAACTCCTTTACACTTTTGAACGAATTTTAGGATGGCCCCGCTAAAGAATGGATTTATGGAGATGTTGAAACCTCCGTATCCTGTGGTCCAAGTTCCACAATCAGCTCACGCATCCCAAAAGAAGCAAGGGAGGCGGAGTAGACGGACCGTATTGTAGGGCAGGAGCGGTTCCATCCAGAGGGGTATCCTTGTGCCTCACGATGAACATCGGAACTTTGGTCCCGTCCTTGCTCTTATACCAGACTTGTTTCGAAATGAAATCGCTCGGCGGAAGACCCTTGATTTCAGTGGTCCTAAGCGCTCTCCACTTCTCGCCTTCCTTCAGGGTGTCGTCGAAACGATACTGGTAAAGGAGCGAAGGGTTGGTGAAGCTCATGAGGGTAGCGAAGAACCAAGGGTGGTCTCTTTTACCCCAGATGGCCGCCTCTCCAACGAACTCCGGAGCGAGCCGAGTGACGCATTTTCCATCCAGGTCGTAGATGTAAATCTCGTCTTTAACCTATCACGCATCGGTCAATCTCGTTTTCTCGTGTTGTTTCCAACCAGAATGGAGAACGCCCTACGTACGTCTCTCTTGTACACGATGACGAGATGGTCCTTGATCAGCATCCCGATCTCGAGTTTCGCATCCTTCTGTTCGGGGACCAGGTCCTTCCGTGTGAATTTTGGATCCGCAATATCGATCGTGATGATCTTCTCTCGAGGTGCGTCCTTATTGGTTAACAAGTAGAAGAGTGTACCGTCGTTTCCGAGGCTTCGTGTAGAAAAGGGGGGAAAAGGTTAGAATCCAGAATAGAGAACGCCCACCCGATAAGAGAAACCAACATGTCATAACTGGAATCAAATTCGTTGACGAGCTTGATCCATTTCAAATTTGGACCGATCTCGTTTTCTTGGAGATCCGCGACCCACACGAGGTATTTCTACAGTGACAATGTCAAACCAGTGAAGTCAATCGCGGTTTGAAGCTCAGGAGGGGTGTGGATGAATGTACACGCACTCTGGACGAGTCCTTGCTGATGTAGAGCTCAAGGTAACGACCATCGACTTCAGAAACGGCGGCGGACCACATCCAGTCGGGATGTTCTGAATCCTTGATGACCGAAATGTCGTCAGCTGGACACGCACATCCAGGCTCAGGTTACATCACGAAATCCAGGAATAACTCGAAACACTTACACTGTGGAGTGCCAACTCTATGGTAATACAACTCGGCGTCGACGTCGCTGGTAGTTTCAGTTCCAGCCTTGTCCGATGAGGCGTCTCCATGCGAAACGCGTCTTGGGTATCTCTAGAAGATAGAAGATAAGGACAGAGCATTACGTTTTGGGATTGCGTCATTTACCTGGTAGAAGAAACCCTTGTTGTCGTGCGTCCAGGTTATGGAGCAGAATTTTGCGAAGCGGATCTCTTCGGGTAGTCGGCCATCGTCGTGAGAGGCACGGGCTTCGCCCTCTTTTTGCACAAGGGGAGAAGTTGTTGGCCGAACGTAGATGGTGAAAAAGTCGGATCCCTATGTGAAAGCTGAGTGTCGAAGCCCGGGGTGACCAGGTAGATCACCAACAGATCTCGAGATTCCGTAAGCAAAGTATTTCCCGTCTTTCGAGTAGGCACTGGTGCGTATTGAGGCGGTTCCGTCTTCACTCAATAAGTTTGGCTTGAATACGATGTTGAGTTCGGGTGCGCCATTCGATCACCGGCGATTTAGGCCACAACTCACGTCAAAAAACGCTTCACCGATTTCGGTTTCCTCCTTGGAAAAGTCGGGCAGTTCCTCCGTCTTTGATCTCCAGATTGCTGATGGTTGGGGATTAGGATATACCGAAGAAGCGGATCGTCCCACATGCCTGACTGAGCCTGAAGGCCGGTGTTGTAGTGCCAGTACCACCTCTTGTCATTCTTGAAGGAAGGCGCGGAGAACTAGTGGCATGTTCAGGATCGATCGCGACTCTTTCGGAATGCAAGTGGGAGAGTGATTGTGAGCGGGAGCGCACCTTGGCGTAATCGGTCACATTCCTGATGTCTGCCTCGATGCGTTTCCAGCTAGGACTGGAGTGGAGGTATTCGCGAGTGTACTTTTCCTGTTCGGTGACCCAACGAGTGGTTTCTTCCGAGTTCTCCTCGAGCCAATTGTAAGGATCAGGGACATCAACGGAGCCCCGTGCCTTGCTTTTATAGACATCGACGTGATCAGAACGACGCGACTGAGGGTAGCGGTTCGGGATCCAAGCGTTGGGAGCCATCGAGGTCAAGGTGAACCTACCAAGGGGACGAGGCGAAGGAGCGAGCGAGGAGGGGGCGCGGGAGTTTACGAGACAGGCCAACTCGGGTTTGTCGACTCTGTAGCGCCATGTGGAACGAACATATCGTGAAAGCATCAGAAACCCCCAATCCCACGTCCGCCGACCCACCCCTCAGACCCAGAGCTGAAGCGAACCCTCTACGTCAACCTCTCCGCTCGAGACTCACCGTGAGCGGGTTTAACCTCGCACCTATTATAGCGGTCTAGGCTCTCTCCGCCCCCCCCCTATTTTTTTTTTTTTTTTTCGAAATCAGTTCTCAGATCGAGAACCTCCTTTGCCTGAACCTGCGTGGCAATTTGCCCAGTACACGTACCACTATATGTCCAGCTTGGGATGTCGTTTCGAGAAAGCCTAGAATCTCGTTGTGGGATCTCCGTATCGTTTATTCGGCTTGAAGGACACGGGTCACCTAATTACAATGCGCTTCGAGAAAGTGGCGGCGGCGGCGGCATTTAACCGAACGCCACCGTTGACTGCCATTTGTACGGACCTTGAGGTATTTTGGAGACGGTTGGCGCGTAAAGGGGCGCCGTCGAGCTCAACAATGGGGCAGAATGTTGGATACTAATTTGTCGTCGTCGGGCAAACCGACCACATATCGACGAGATTGGGTTTGGGTCACCGGGTATGGTAGAGCAAGACTTGTCAGTTTTATTGTCACAGTCTGGAAGGCGCTGTAGTACATAAAAGGTATTAGAGAGACAAAAAGTGGGTTTTCAACAACGAGAACAACAGCGTGGCCAGAAAACATTAGTAGGGAATCGAAAGCTGCATAGTACATCGACGAGGATCGTTTGTCATTTAGAGCTCCTCTCCGAAATTTACGACACGCAACCGCTGAGCGGGCGGGACACCGATCTCAGTCACATGCTCAAGTCCCCCTAAAAGCACGCCGACCCGCATCATGGCCAACAACTAATCCAAGACCCCATTAGTATCTCGTCCCTACTTGGGTTGATTTGGTGGAACATACGTTATGAGCGGCGTGAGAATGGTCGTAGATACCACCCAAGAAAGCAGTGGTGGCGTCTTTCCCAATGTTAGACGATAATAAACCGCGACCTCCAGGATGCTGGTCCATGAACGAGGATAGATCGTGAATGAAACCTCCGATGAGAATGAGCGGGCGGGTCTTGGACTGTTCTTGGACTGGTCCAAGAAATGTCAGTTGACAGGTAGTGCGTGATAGCCTTGGGAACCTACAACTCTCCCAATTAATAACGGGCAAGTCGTTCGAGTCCGTAGGCCATTCAAGCTTATCCTGTTTGGCCTTGAGCTTCTTCAACTGCATCGTCAACCTACCCTTGTCAATCTCTCGTTCGGGGAAGATCCGAAGATGACTCGCGAATCCAAGCTTGTTGCAAACCGCGATGAACCATTTGGTTGGGTCCCATTGGTACCATTTCACAGCGTTCCTATAATCCATCGGGAATTGATGGTGAAAGTTATGATACCCCTCCCCGAGCGTCACGAACGCTGTGACGAGATGGTCTCGTGGCGTGTGCTTATCATCGAATGTGCTTTCGCCCAGCCAATGAGCCAAAGAATTGACAGCAAAGACGGACTATGAAAGCTTCGCATCAGGAAGTTCAACAAATGATAACGGTGACTGTATCCCTCACATGATGAACTGCGACCACCCTAAAGAAACCGGCGTAGAAGTATCCCCCGCGCCAGTCACCCCAAAAGTATCCAGGAATCACGGTGGGGATGACTACACCCCAAATCAACGCAATTGCGAAATAATTACGATACTGCCACTGCACAACAGGGTTCTTGCGCAGGTCGCTGATATCAACTGGTCCAGGCTTGATTCTTGGCTTGACGAGCATCCACACGACGTGGGACTGAGTTTTAAAATGGACCGTTGTAAGTAGGCAATCCGGAAGTCTTTGAAAGAAAAATTCGTTACCCACCCACCAAAAACCACGTTCTGCATTATAGGGGTCCAGGTCTGTGTCGGTATAGCTGAATTTTGTTAGGGGGGTTGCGGGAGACGCGGGAACCTATGTGAATCTTACCGATGGTGAGACCTATGGCCACGAGCCCACCACCAGATCGCTCCCTGAACGGAACCACCACCAGCCACAGCGAGGAAATACTCAAGTGGCTTAGAAGCGTTATAGGCACGGTGAGACCACAGGCGGTGATAGCCTGATGCATGACACGTCATAACGGGGGTATGGGAAAAAGTTGGGGTGCATACCGGCTGTGATTCCTATGATTCCCCAACAGAATCAGACGATAGGACATCGCCCCGAAAAAAAAACCGAAAACGCACCAATCACATTGAACACGAAGTAGAAGAGGCAAAACCAGAAGGTACGCGCATCGAGATGAGTGGTCAGCGCCCCGTACAAGGCGACGAGTGGGGTGACGACTATAACCGAGAGGTTGAACCACCGGACCTCCCTGTGCCAATTCGACCAAGTGATGGGAGGCAGCGGCTCAGCGTTGCGAAGGAGTTTGTCCACGTATTTATCTGAATCCGGCACGGCGGATCCCGACGAGGCAGGAGCATGAGAAATGGGATCGGTCTGGACGACACCGGAGGGGCGAGAGACGACACCCATGGTGGGCGATGGTAGAGAGAGGAGAATTGGGGGAGGGAGGAACGGCGTCCCCAAGGAATATGGACATGATTTTTACAAACGGAGGGCAAAACGCCCGGAAACGCTTCGCAAATATTACGATAATAGCATCGCACAATTACGGTCCGATCAACCACGATGATGGCACTAAGTCTCCTCCCAACGATGACTCTCAGATCTCAGACCTCAGCGCTCAGCAGCCAGGAAGAGATGGCGTAAAATAAGGCGTGAAGCTTGAAGCTAGGCCTTAGATCAAGGCTGGTGGCCAGCACGTAGTTTCGTCACATGATTCTGATTCGGCGGATGTAATGTTCTTTACGCCACTCACACACAAGCACCTACACGACTCGGGTTCTAGTTCTGATCCTGCGACCGTCATGATACATCTCCATGAGGCGCACTAACTGATTTCTTCACACCAGCCGCGACGTCCCTTTCCAAAATTTGATATTTGCTCGCCCGGAAACGACTTTCGGATCAACACGAGAGAAGAGACGATCTCTGCTGGCCGCGTCTCTCCTTGTCATTCGGTTTCTCTCACCGGCGAGCCACAAGCGTCCTTCACGAGAATCACCAACGCTTCCGAACTAACAATTAGCTTGTTCCGACAGCCGCCCTTTCCACGAGTGACTACTCATTAGTCACTAACCATCCGCTTTCATTCCAAAGAGAAAAAAGTGCTCTTTCAGAGATTTCAATGAGCCCTGACCACGTTTTCGACCAGAGATAATCATGATGTTGGCTTCGCATCGCGAGGTCCGACAACGGATCTAGAGCCTTGACGACCATATCGATTCACCTATTCTCCCAAGGGCATTTGGGCTAGGTCGCTTTGTGGGTCTCCCCCCGCTCCTTAACAGAACACCCGTTCAGATGCCGGCGGGTGATAAGCGCTTAAGCGATTTTCAACGCCCAGAAACGGGATCCTCCGAGGATTCCCCTGGCCCAGTCTTACAAGCGGAAACCTGAGTGGTGCGTTTCTTTTTACCTCGGATTACACGATCATTGGACCCCAAAACGACTGATTATCACGATCAGCGACCACCCAAACTCAAGTCCCATGGTGGGTACCCAAAATGAATAGATCCCAGCAGAGACAAACAAGGTGATCATGATCGCATTCCACCACCATGCATGCAAACATCTTCCCACCGATCCACCACTTCCGACATCAGTACTTTTCCTAATCCCTATTGGTCGACCACGGGAAATTGGACTAATATCCACGCGGATCCCTGGCGACCTCTCATGCTCATTCTTACGCTTTTGGTACATCATGAACGACCACTTTGCGGCGCAGTTTTGCAACTCTCCCGTGCAAATTACTCTCACCGGCTGGGTAATGTTTGCCACGGGTAAAATCTCATCCATCCTCTTATCGCCAAGAGAACCGGAGCCAAGGGCAAGCGTGGTACCGAAAAGCACCTTGGTTTCTCATCCACATGCTCTGATAAAATTCCTTTGCCTTTCCGTTCCTTTGCCCAGGAAAAGCACTTCACGCGGGCCTTCTTTTCGAATGGACTCTGCTTTATAATTACACACAATCGCACGTTCTTGACACCTTTTCCCCACCGGCTCCTACTGCTAATTCATTTAGAAGCTGCGATTTCCGATTTCTCCAGACCCGTGAGCCGCCCTCATGGTTATAAAACCAGCTAGACTGCGTGCCATGACACGATAACAGGCTCCTCGTGACTCCGTCCTCTCCACTGCTCGAGCAACAGTCGAATCGCAATGGCCACCTTCACCTCCTCCTCACACTTCGCCGGGGTCGTTTACGATCCACTCTCCATTCTCTCCATGCTGCCTTCCAGGTTCCGTCCCACCTCTTGGTCGACGTCCTTTGGTGGGTGATAAGAGCCTCCATCGTTTGACTGCTTTCGGCTGAGCACATAGCACACTAGCGAGGTCTTCGATCCTCAGCTTCCTACGGAGCGCGATCAAGATTGGTTACCTCGAAATCACCGACTCACAGGGAGTCCACGACTTTGGAACGCACAAGGAGGGTCGAAACGCCGTTCGGGTTACGGTTAACAACAACCTCTTTTACGCGCGGGTACTTGCTTCTGCGGACCTCGGCCTTAGCGAATCGTACATGATGGGCGACATCGAAATTGACAATTTGAAGGGTATGATGGATGTGGGTTATCGCTTCCACGACTCTATTTGATCGCAGACTGACTTACTTAATTGCAGCTTTGGCTCGACAATTACGATCAGATGATCGGTCTCAATTCTACGTTGAGTAGACTCAGCGCTGCGGTATCCGGCTTGTACAACGCCTTCCTTGGCCAGTCGCTGAGTCGGGCCAGACTCAACGTCATGGATGCCTACGATCAGTCGAATGATCTGTTCAAAGGTTTCCTTAGCAAGGAGATGATGTACTCCTGTGCTCTCTGGTCCGATGAGGAAGGGGGTTTTAGGGGGGACCTTCTCCCCGCCGCTCGACCCTTTGATCTCGAGATGGCCCAACTGAGGAAAATCCATCACGTTTTGACCACGGCTCGGGTGAAGCCTGGCATGAGAGTTCTTGAGTTCGGCTCAGGATGGGGAGGGATGGCTATAGAGGTGGGCTCAACGTCTTGTACCGGCAATGAACCGTGTGCTGATGTGCCTTCAGGCTGCCTGTTCGTTTGGTGCAGAGGTCGACACTCTGACACTATCCATCGAACAGAAAACTCTGGCGGAGGAGAGGATCAGGGCAGCCGGACTCCAAGATAAGATCCGTGTCCATCTGATGGACTATCGAGATATGCCTATTGAATGGGCCGGTCGTTTCGATGCATTCGTGAGCGTGGAGATGCTGGAGGTCCGTGTCCCTCTTTATTTCCCTCATTCCATCAAACTAACATCTTCTCAGCATGTGGGAACCCAACACTACGAGACCTACTTCAAGCTCGTCGATTGGGCTCTGAAGGACAAGAACGCCACCGCCGTCGTCACGTCTTCTACGTTCCCAGAGGCCCGTTACAAGACTTACCAATCAGAGGACTTCATGCGCCGCTACATGTGGCCCAACTCTGCGCTCCCGAGTACCACTGCATTGATAAACGCCGCGACCAAAGCGTCCAAGAACCGGTTCTCGGTTCAGTTCGTCGAGAACCACGGAGCTCATTACCCGCGGACGCTGAGGGAGTGGGGCCGCAGGTTAGAGTCGAACGTGACGATGGATACGATGGCGAAACGATATCCGGGGCTTCGAGATCCCGCCGCTTTCGAGTCGTTCAAGCGGAAATGGAGATACCTCTTTGCTTATGCTGGAGCGGGGTTCGCGAAGGGATACATTTCGTGTCACATGCTTACATTTTACAAGGTGAGAGTTGAAAGAATGGTAAAAAAAATTCCACAGGACGCTGAAATTGGATCGTTTTTTTTAGAATGGGATGCCTGCACCGTGTGATTGATCCTGAGGGCGGCGGAGATCTACTTAAGTTTTCGAAAAGAAAAAAATTGTACAGTGCCGGCACTGTACCGTCCCTGATGCCATACCGTACCATATATATCCCGCATCTATAACACTACCCTGGCCAACTCGCCGCGTTCATTGTTTTATGTTACACCGCGTAAAATCCAATTATGGTCCGAGTTCCACCCTCCTTTTTCATGGCGTGCTTTCCGGATCACGAGCGTCCCGCTCCCTCATCTATTTTGCCTCTGAGGATCCCGCTGATCGATATACGAATACGTATAATTTTGCATGAAGAGCAATACCGTCGATGATACTACTCTGGGGCGCTAAGAAGTCAAGGTACATTAGATCTGAATTCGGGGAGGCAAATTCTGAAGATTGAATGACCAAAGGCAAAGAAAATTGTAGCATGAAATCCGAAATTCCGGCAGAAGGGGGGAAGCCCAGCTGGAGTTCAATCACCTTACGTCGATATCGATGTCCGGAAAAATGACGCGCATTCTATTATGGTAAATAATGAAAGGGATAAAGTTGGGTATCACCACCTGGTGAGGGAGGGAGAGTCGTAGCCGGAGAAAGAAAGAGAGTATTACATTCCGCTTGTTTTTGTGTTCTTCGTTCCCCAGATTGAGTATTTCGTGAAAGGGTCGTCAACACAGAAAGCACATTGAAGAAGTGAAGGTACTGTGGGAAAAAAGTGAACCGTGGTGTAGTAATCTTCCTCAAGCAAGGAGGAGTCATGGTAGAGGTCTAGAAGGAGAAACGTGTGCATGTGAATGGGTGGGACAATCGGCTAGGCCGATAGACGTGTGGGATCGAGCTTGCTGGTCCACGATTGAAGCTCCTTTGCACTAGGCGCGGCAAGAGCGTACGAGTTGGAGGCGGTGAAGAGGGTAAAGGTGAACTTTTTCTGTTCGCAGAGAAAGGTTACCTTGATCAGTACCCCAGAGTGAACAAACCTGCCGAAAACCATCGACTTACCCCAAGTAGTATCTCCATATCCGGGTTACTCTCGATGTTGACCGCATTCAAGTTGATCACACCCTTCTCCTCCAACTCGTTGGAATGAGCGTACATGTGCAGGTAAGGTCTAAAATGCAGGACAACTCCCGTGAGTATGGTGTTCCTTGAAGTGGTGCTAGTGTGAAAATTTACCTTCTGAGAACGAACCACCGTCGTTCCCAGCTATTGAGGTTCGCGTCCAACAGTATCGAAAGGTGGCCTTTCTTGGTGGGGCCGTCGCTGATGATTCACTGTGAGTCTAGGATCGAATAGCTCAATACGGGAACCCATCACCTTCTTGGTATCGGCTTCGCACTAGAAACGAGTTTAAAAGAGTTGAGTGACTCGGTATCAAACACCTTCGAAGACGACGAGCTCGCGACCTCTTCCTCAGGTTCCTGTCGTAACACGATCTATGCACGAAATCATTAGATCCGGGTCAAGGGAGGTGGAATGGAAAGAATACCTCGCCCCGATGTCCGAACTTCTTCTGCCACAAATCAATAGAATTCTTCAGAAGCTCCTCCCCACCCCACACCATGGAATTTGCCTGTGTCGGAGGTTTAGGAGGCATGGAGGCAAAAATTACACGGATAGCCTGGACGTCAGCGGCTCTCCGTTCCATCGACACAAGTCTCGAATAATCCTCCACAACCGTGATACCTCTCGGCCTCCAACTCCCAAGCGCCTCCTCTCCACGAACGTACTTCTCGGCGGTGTCAAGTCTCCACAGATCCTTCGCCAATCTTGTCAATGGGGGAGTAAGTCGTACGTGGAAGACGGTACTCGTCTTGGACAGGATCTTGCTTGAACCGAGGAATGTCATCAGTTTCGAAGGAGGCCGTGCGTCTCGGGTTTGGATCGTGATGGCGATGTCGGTGCTGAACTGGACAGGCTCCGCACAGGTCTCTACAGCGACAGACCAAGTCAACTGTACCACGACCTTCTGATTGGCACCAGTAACGCGGTTGAGCAGTATCGAGTCGTGAACACTTGAATCCCACAAAGCCTCTGCTCTCAACTCTCCAGTGCCATCTGGCTTGAACTCCACGTCTTGCTGTTGTAGGAGTGGTAGCGTCACCAGGGGCTTCGACGTCGAGTCGTGCAGCCTACCCTTTGGATCCAGCAACCTCACGTTTCCTATCCGTACCCTGGTGAGTTCTGACCACGGAAGTTGCCGCCCGGAATTACACGCGAGGTGTAAGGCAATCCTTCTCTGCAATCCCTGGTGTAACGTGAAGGTTCCGGGATCGGCCCCTCCTGAGGCGACGACTGGCACTGGGACGTACTCTCCATCTGGTCCCAGTTCACACAGCTGCACCCACGCCACGACGTCGTGTGTCTGCTCCATAAAGAACTCCGTCTCAGACCGTCTCATCGGTTGCGTCGAGGGCCGCGGTGACTGCGAGCTAGGTGACGCCGCCCCGTTGGTGTGTGCACCGTTCCCATTGGCGAAAGGTATCCGTTGCTCACGCATCTCGTCCCACCGTTCTAGGCGTTCTAGATAAGTAGGCGTGACGGAAGCGAAGAACTCTATTGGTGCGTAGCCTTCTCTGAGATGGGCCAGCGTCTTCACCGTTGTGCCGATCGTGAACGTTCGGCGGAACTTGAGATCAGAAAGGGAAGCACCCTCTAAATCGACGACGGAGGAAGCGAACACCTCCTCGGCAGCGGCGCTCGGCCCGATGAAAGAAGCCAGCCTAGCTTGAAGATGGACGGCAGAGAAATCGTGAGGGGAGAGTCCCTTGACCGAGTCAATCGTCAAAACGAAGTTGACCTTGCTTCCAACGTTTAACGACTTGCTCCCGTTCGGGGTTGGGGGTGGTAGGGGTGAGGATGATCTCGTCGAGGTACCAGAACCGGGATGTCGTTTTGGAGGAGCAACGTTGAGGATCCGAAGGTCGATCCGACACGACCCTATCGCCTCCGCAGTATACCGACAGAATATGGGCACAATCGAAGTAGATGACAATCGCCGGGAAACCGGGGCCAATGAAACCAGAGCGTTGCCGATGAAGGAGTACAGGGGTGGAGGAGAACTGTAGAAGGGTTCTTCCGAAGAGAAGTGTTGCGAATACGAGGGCCGGTCGATGAACACCGTGAGATTACGCATCCGCCGTAGCTGTTGCTGTAGTCGATCTAGCGACCAGAGGTAGATCGCGTTGTTGCGTTTGTCAAGAACCTTGATCGCAACAGACGGTTGAGTAGCGGAGGCCAGTGTTGGGTCCGCCACATCACCGAACTCGTCTAACCCTGCGATCGTGTCCACCGAGGATGTAGGTTTGGCCAGGGATCCACCAGCAGCGATAGTGAAGTTGTACGAAACATCCTTCCCCAGTTCCTTGCTAAGCAGAGGTCAAAAATGGCAGAAAACAAAAGATTTCTCCTGCCCACCTGACCACATTGGCCTCTTTGATAACCACAGCACTCGACAACACCACCTCCGCCATAGAGAACGATCGATGAGCTCTCCACTTATCCAGAACTTTCCGGATAAGCTTCAGCTGCTTCGCGGAATAAATCGTCGGTTCAAACTCCATCTTGTCCAACTCCTCCCCTCGGGCCCTTGCGTCGATGATCCTTTTCATCTGATACTGGATGAGTTTGAGCTGGTGTTCCATCTGCTGTTTCTCCGCCTTCAAGTCCTCCGCCTCAGAAGACTCCCCGATGGCCTGCAGCCTCGATTCAAACTCCACCCGCTGACTCTCGAGTTGGTCACGAACTTCCTTCGCCGAACCTTCGATGTCCGGAGTTCCGTTCGCATCCACGCTCGTGTCATCCGTGAAAGCATCAAAGGCCCTGCCAGAGTCGCTCCAGACATCATCAATCCCTTGACTGAAACTGTCCATAACCTGACTAAGACTGCTCTCCGGTCGAGGTTTCGCGATATGATCTCGCATCGTTTTCACCTTCGCAATCTTCTCGAAAAGCCTGTTGAGATCTTCATCCGGAAGGTTATCCAATGCAGGATCTAACCCCAGCCTGGCAAGCGCGTGTTCTCGTTTAGCAAATGTCCAGTCGACGCCATTCCCATCAAAGTTAACGGAAGAACCAGTCGGTGAATGTGGCCGTGTCGAGGCATCCACATTCCCGGCCTCCAGATCAGCGGCAGACACGCTGCGTTGAAGGGACGAAGACTTGTTGGCGGCTCGACTCCGTTGCTTGCGTACTTCCTCGGGATTGTTGAACCTGAAAACGTGATGATCTCCGAGAATGATTCGGAAACCTGACCGGAGTCTGTGACCCTCCTGTCCAGGGGAGATTTGCCTGCCATTGAGGATCTACAGCTCATATAAGATCTTACCCTGTTACAGGATAGAAGGAATGTTACGTACGGTGACGCTATTCGGCATAGCATACAGCATCACCTTCCCATCCCTGTTGTCGAAATAACAGTGCTCCTCCAGGATTGTCTCGCCGCTGAGACGGATGGCGACCTGTTTTTGGCTATCTACATGACCAACCTGTCGAACCTTGGGGTTAGAAATCATACGCAAACTCTGGTGACAAACGCTCTACCATCGTTTCTCCCAGTTTGAGCTGGTATATCAAACACTCGCTCATAAGAGGGTCTGTGCGGGATGTACTTCAGCCATTCGTATTCCTGAGGTACGGCACCCGGATAATGATTACCTTCGTTCTAAGGCGAGATGTGGTCTCAGATAACTGTCGAACCCGGAAATAAATCGCTACTCACCAAATTTACAAGATGCGGCATCGTCTTCGGAGTATGCACGCCGACTGCTCCCTTATGTACAGTGATACCCAGCTCTTCTAGGGCCTTCTCACGTTCCTTGTGGATCTCCTGAGTCTTGGCCATCTTGTCCTCCCATGTCTCGTTCAAACTCTGCATGAGTTTCTCGCTCGCCTCCATCTGCTCCTGCAGCTCCGCCTTGGTGACTGTCTTGATTGTGCCATCCTTCGCTTTGTAAGTGACCTTCTGCTTCTCCGCGGGGATGTTGACATCGAAGATATCTTCCCCAGCACTTCCCGCCACGCGAGCTATGGCGGTCAACCATCATCAATCACCGGAGCCAGAACAACACCCGGGCTGTGAAACACTTACCTCGCAACATGTCCAGTTCCTCTTTGAGCTCTCGAACAAGTTTCGCGTTTGGGTCCTCGTTGACGACGGCCTTGTTCTTGATCTTCTTTGCTTGGTCGGCGTATCGCAGGGTACTCAGGGTTTCCTCATAATCGGCAGGGGAAATGGCAGCTATCATGGCAGTCTTGGAGTTTCCTCCCAAACTATCCTTCAACAACCATGTAAGGACCTACGGAGGGATCCAGCACTCAACAAGGTGGGGCACTGAAGCGAGGTGAGAGACTCACGGAATCGCGATAGGGAATGAAATCCTCCCCCTTCTTCTTTCCCTTCTTGTTTTCAGACGCGGATGCCAGGGTAGCGATTACCTTTCCTAAGGTCGTGAGCGACTTGTTGATGTTCGCACCCTCCTTGAGTCGTTGTCCCGTTGCTCCTGTGGAGTTTGCTCGTTCCGAGCCCGCCAAATCAACCAAACTGTGGTGATAGATTCTCAGCTAGAAGTACGCATGGAGACAGCTTGACCGCACCTGATACGTGAGACTTTCTCTGTATCGAGATTCGTGTCAGGGTCACGTCTCTTGATGGTGAGGAGTAGTGTGAAAACAGCATGCGAACGTGAGGAGCTGGGGTACAGGGGCAATCAATAGCCAGTGTTACAAGCAACTTTCCAGACGTACGTCTCGTTCATGTTGGTTGCTGCAACAGTCCTGGCCTTGTTTCCCTCGTCCATAAGCGTCATCATCTCATCGTAGCTCCTGACCATTAATTTTGACAGATCCTCCACGTACGGGCCCAAGCTCGGATGCTCACGGACCCTCAAGTTGCCTGTGTTCTTGGGATTCAGGAGATCTCGGACCTTCTCGTTGTAAATCTATCCTCCCGCGATCAGCGTCAAGTTGAATGTGGGCTAGGATTTCCAAATACCTCGATGTACGAAACTTCGACGACGAAGCTGAGATTCGGATCCCTCTCATGGCGCTCATCACATTGGCGGAACAGCTCCGCACAGGTAAGGGGGATAATGCCCTTGTCCGCACCATCTTGAAGTGGATCAAATTTGATTTTCCATGTAGATCAGGGACAAGAAGTTGACTTACATCCCATCATACTGGGATGCAACGCGTAAGGCAACCGTGTGCAGGTTCAACTCCGATGGGACTGACCTATAAGACTTTCCGGAACCTTGTGGTGGTCTAGAATCAATAAACAGCCCAACTTGACAACAGAAACACAATGGACCATACCTGTCTGCCCGTCTGCGTGGCCCCGTCAAAACTGTCAGCCAACGTACAGATGGGGAAGAAAACGCGGTTTCTCACAAGCCAAAATACACGCGTTAAACCCCGAGAACCCATGCTCCAACAATTCAATGCCCAAATCGTTATACAGCGTTTCTTGCGAACAATATCCAGGTTCATCCCTTGGCCCAGCCGACCAGTAACTCTTATCGAACGTGAAGGTGTGAGCTTTGCGCTCGCTTGCACGACCGGAGGCAGCCTGAGATTGCCCAGAACCTGGTTCTGGAGGGTCGAGGATCGTTTGATTCCTCTGCATCCTGATGAGAGGCTTCGCACCACGAGCCAGTTCTGCATGACGTCGGACACGGGTGCATCGTAAGGTATATCATGTGAGAGAAGAACAGACGGGCTAAGCCAAGGTTCCCAGGTGGGGGTAGAGGGTACGGACCTCGAGAGTTGAGCGGCCGACATCGCACTACGACCTTGATATTGCCTTCCCCACCAGACTCGGCCATGATTGGAGTGTATCGAACGACCTGGTCAGCTCGTTCGGTCGCGTTCGGCGCTCAGTCCTGATCACCTATGTAGGTGTGTATGTTGGCAAGGAGGGTGGATAAAAACGGAGGTAGGAAATGAAGAATGAAGACAAGTCGGACACAACACTAATTCGACTGACTTGAGTTGCGGCCGTGTCGTTGTTGTAATTGTCTGCATCACGTGAATTGCACTCTCTCATTGCCCGTCCCTCCGGAACCGCCCATCTGCTCAACAAGCTACGTAACGAACTCGGGGAACCAAAGGATAGGCGTAACTAACTCCTGTCCAACTCGCCGCCGGGAAGCGGTACCGCAAACTCTCGACAATCTGCCAATGGGTGGAAGCGTTATTGCCGCCCACGCCCGAAAAGATCGGGTCAATGTCGTCACCGCCAATGAGAGTGGACGGAATGGTTGGCGTCTCGGGATCGTCGTAGATGTGAAAGCAAGATCACAACAGATCGAAATCATCAAGCTTGAGGGAAAGGAACAGATGTAGATCAGCGTTGGCCACCCGCGGCCTGAAAATAGCCCACACACCTCGTCATTGTATCTGGCGATTGTGCGCTTGAGTTTGGAGGTGTCGACCCAAGTAACGAAATCTTCCATGTGCCTTTTATGACGCCGGCATATATCAGGTTGAAAGCCAACGTCTGAACGAGGGAAGATATTTACCGTGTCACAAGAAACGCGGGATCTGTGATCGTATCTGGTCCCACCCTGACGTGCCCTTGCTCGACAAACTTTACAGCCTGATGGGACACGCGTCAGACAAAACTGGAGGTATGCGCGTGGAGCAAGGGCCACCCACCGCACTGACCGTCTCGGCCATCTTAGACATCACCATGATGACCGGGAGCCGTCGTCGACAAAAGGCGGCAACGGTGAGCTTGTTGTCGACGTCGCTGAGTTTTGCCTGTGAGTTGAGAACCCCCATGTCGTACAGTTTCGACAACAATTGCCCCTCCATCTTCGCGCGGAAGGGGTCCTGGGCGGGGAGAAGAGAGACGCGATGGGCATGGGAGCGGAGCGAACCACACAATTTGTTATATCTGGAGAACAAAGGATTAGGGACGGTCTTATTGTCTGGATGTTCCTCACTTGTTATAGTCCTCCCTGTCCTGGATGTGGTATCGCCGCATCACTTTTGTCTCGCGCAGATTAGCATCTTGTTTCCACTGAAAATACGTCTGAGCGATGAGACTGGCTGGAGAGCGGTGGACGTACGTTTAAGAAATCGACTTTTTTGAGCAATTTTTGCTCGTGGTGCTTGAACTGCCTGACCATTGAGTGCAGAGGGCGTGAGTTGTGGCGTCGCCGAATCCGAGGTCGAGCGTGTGAGTCGGGAAGTGTCTTCCAGCCAATCTCTGCTGGCCCAGCCTTGTCCTCCTCCTCCTCTTCTTCCCCCGCCCTTCGCGCCTTCCCTCTCCCCCCTCTTTCGCCTCTTCGCGTCGGCCAGTTTCGCTGCGTTTGTCGCAAGCCCTCGAGCCGTCGGCACGCGCGTTTGGACTCCTCCACTCCCCGTAACAGACACCCGTCTGGCTCGACCCGCGGTTCACATCGTCATCTCCTAGCCCAGGGTCGTATGCCATTCTAGCTCGCCCGTTCCCCCTCCAGAGCAGAATTTTATCGACCAATCCCGCCTGTTCTCCCGGCTTATGAATCACCAGACAGACATGCTCAGACAGCAACCGAATATCCCACATCTATCGAACAATATGCTCAACCCTCAGCATTACCTCCAACAGGGTCAACAACCCCCTGGTCCTTCTTCTCAGCCCCACCACATGTCCATGTTGCAAAATGCCCCCAATCCGAATCCCGCTCTCGCGATGGGAAGCGCGCAACCTCCGAACCCTACACCCGCCCAGATGTACCAGCACCACCACCTCACGCAGCAACGACGGAACCCTGCTCTCCCCGCTGGCCAGAATGGCCAAGGTCATCCCGTGTCTTCCGTCCAGGCTCCCCATATGAATGGAATCGGTCCCAACCAACTACAAGGCATGGGATATCCTAACTCCATGATGCCTGGTGGCACCCAAGGCGTTCGCAGGACCATGTCGCAGCCGGGATTGAACCAAACTGCCCTCAACCAGATGGTCGGTATGCATCCCGGCCAACCTGGAATGGGTGGTATGGGTGGTGTGGGCATGAATCCGCAGGGTATCCCCCATCAGAATATGAGGATGCCGCCTCAGCAGATGGCCCGGATGTCCCAACAGCAAAACCCCCAGATCCAGGGCCAGGATATGGGTTTAGGGATGAACCCTCGACCGCAGCACATGCAAGGTAATCAGGGTATGCCAGGGAACGCTCCTCGACCGCAGGCATCACAACAATCACTGGTGGGAAACGTACCTCAGTCGATGAATTTCCAGCCTTCTATGTCGATGCCCCAGCAAACACCTCAGATGTCGCCCCATTCTACCCCCCAGTCACAGCCACCTGGTGGCCCCCTTCAGCAATCTATGAACACGGGCCCACAGAATCGCACTCCCGAGAATTCCATGTATGTCCACTACTCGAACCAACAATTCCCCCAGGGCATGCACAACCCACGTTTGTCGGGTAGCGGGAACCAGTTTGGATTTCCTCAAACGCCGGACTCCTCTAATCAGGACCTGGGCGCAGGGGTCTCGAATCCAAACGCCCCTCCAAACCGAAATAGTTTCAGCTTGACGAACTTAACCCCCGCTCAACAATTCGAGATTCAGCGGAACGGAGATTTTACCCACTTTATGCCCCATCAACCATCTCATCCCCCATCTCAACCGCCGAACATGCCCCACCAGACGCCACAACCGCAGCATCAAAGTAGTGAACACATCGGAGGTTCGATGCCCAACCTTCAACGCCCTCAGTCGCAACCTCAGTCACACGCCGGTTCCACCCCTCGACCGCCCTCACAACAAGCAGGACAATCTCGGACTCCACACCTCGGTCAACCGCAACTTCCAACGATGCCGCCAAACCGGATGCCTTCAGGAGGCGTTCCGAACCCTCAGAACCCTAGCGTTGGTGGCCAGCCCGGTTCCTCTCAACCCCCATCCATGAACGTGATGCCTCCTCAGCCGCAGCCTGGTGGTCAGAACCTGGCCAACCAGCCTAGCCCTCCTTTCCTCAGCGCTCAAAGACCGAACAATACGGCTGTCCCTTCGTCGACCCCCGTTTCCGCGGGTAGTTTGCCCGAAAATTCCGGTCCGCAACCGGCAGGCGCCAGCTACCAACAGAAAATGTACGTGCTATGATTGCACACCTCCACGATCTGACATTTGACGAACTTCTCGTGTGCCTTAGGATGATGAATCTCCAGGGGCAGGGCATCATTCGATTACTCCAGTTCAGTGGAGCGCTATCCAGCGATAATAGCAATGTGAGTGGATTCATATATGCGGTCCTGGAAAGTGGGCCTCACGAATAATGACTAGAAACTCGGCCTCATGTTTTGGGAAAACCTTGTGAAAGACTATTTCACCCCCAAGGCGATTCTGAAGTACACCTTGTGGAAGGACAACCAACGGAACGAAGCAAAACCCTTCGGTCCGTAACTCCGAACTTCCGTTCAATTCTCCCATTCACATGACCTGGCAGAGATCGGTACTCCGATATTGCCCCGATTTTTCCTGGTAACAAGTCAATCCGGTGTGCAATCGATGAGCATTTCGCTCGACGGGGCGCGAGAGAAGATTCTCGGATCCAGCCACCTCGTTGTCGAGTGTGTCACAGCTGTGTGGACGTATAGGTACTTAAACGGGTACACAATTCAGCTGTGTGGCCCCCTTACTGCACACCTCGTCCTCTCCCCATCGTCTACGAGCGTCGCGCAGGGGTCGCCACCGAGCTTTTCGATGAAGTTCGAGCACTTACAGTTTGATGCTAACGTGCACAACAAGTTGATCCAGGTGGACGCAATCCACGGTCAGAAAATTGGGCGATCTCCCCTGATAGCAACGTACACACCTGGAATGAACGGCATGGGTTCCCAACCAGATAGGACACAGGACCGAGTCAATTACGAAAGGTCTTCCATCCCTGGCGAACCCGTGAACGCGTTTGGAATACCTCAGGCGACTATGAGGTGCTTAGAGGTCTGTATCAGTTCCCGACTGCCTCTGGTTGATGATTGTTCACGTTTTTCTGCTCCCACGTTCCAGCTTGCAGAGAGTGTCGCGCAGATGACCGATTTGATCCAGTTTTCGAGCGAAACTGGTTTCGGCCCGCTTCGTGAGTGTTGAGGGGTCAGGTCTGTCACCTTTATCCACTAACGGGCCACGTATGCAGAGTCGCTGAAACAGTACGCTGACAAGATTAAGGATACACCAATGGTGCCGACGTCACACCCCCGTATGGTGGCCAACAACAACCCTGTCGGTCCAGGATTCCAGAAAGACGGCCTGATGCCGACAAAGAGTATGACCACTAACCAAGCTGTGACCCTCATCCAGCCGAACAACCACCAAGGTCCCCAACCCATACCACTAAACGGGCTACCCTCTGGTGATTCTTCCCCTTTGAAGCAAAACAAGCCTGCGCCGACGATGCCGCCTCAACAACCGCCTCAGCAACCAACCCCAGGGACATCGGTTACGCCGGCGTCAACTCCTGCCGCAACGACGTCGGCCGCGACCACCCCGTCCCTGGCTGCTGCGACCCTCAAGAGAAAGGCTCACAACGATACTTCTTCCCCAACCACGGATCATGCACAACCACCAAAACGGCAGGCTCGTGGTAAGCGGGGAGGAACGGGTCGTGGATAACTCTTGGCTGATTATCTTTTCTCCTTTTTTTTCTCTCCCACCGTGTGTTTTCTGTCATTCCTAATTGTACGTGTTGTGCGTGTGCGGTCCATATTCCACACATTCCACCTCCGGAATCTCCTTGTTTTCTTGTTGTCGATCTCGCAAAGTCAATGCCCCTTGAGTTCTCGTTCCTACCCCCCTTCTATCGTAGACTGTACTCTAGTAGCGGCTTCGTTCTCGTTCTCCCGTTTTTCCCCTCACTTCCTTTCCAATCCCGCCGTGTCGATATTGCGTATTCTCCGCTGTCTCGTTTTGGCCGTCTTCGGGTTGCGTCCGCGCTGCTGTCTTCCTTTTATTTATCCCATTTGTACTGTATAATCACCGGATTACATCCGACCATATACATCTAGCCAGCTTCCTTTGGTTTTCCTTTTCCCTTTTTTTTGTTTTTGAAAAAGCACGGCCAGGATACCCATAGGCAGATTCGTAGGAATATTTTGACATCGAGGCAGCGTGTTATTAAAGTATTTGAGCGGTCAACATGTGTAAACGTGCGTGCATGCGTGAGATTCGACACATGGATGATTAGACGGGTGGTTCAGTAACATGCTAGGTATGTAGGTGGCTGATATAATTTACAATGCATAGCGGGCAAAGGGCGAAAGCAGGACACCGTGAAGATGCATTAGGGGTTCGGAAAAGAGAAGAAAAGGCAATAAAGAATGCGGGGAACCTCAATAAGCTTCGTGACTGAAGTCGCATTGATCCCCGTATCTGCACCTGTAAGAGAAATACACTCGGTTAACAACCTCCGTCTCCGGAGAGAAACGGTACGGTGAAAACGTGCCCACCTTCCCTGCGCGAAAAACGTGCACGGTTTTCGCTTTCTACCGTCCTTGTACCCATCACCCGTCAGCCCCCCTCCACGACCGCGACCACGACCTCTGCCACGGAAGCCTCCACGATCCCAACCGCCGCGCTGAGTTGGCTGGTGTTGGTTGTGTTGCTGTTGATGCATATCTCCGCCGTCTTCTTGTTGATAGCCACCGTAGTCTCCCCATTGTTGATGACCCATGTTCCAGTCTTGTTGATCGGCAGCGTTCCCCACATTACCGTAGGGAGGCATCTGCTGGCCGTGTCCTCCCGGCTGTTGGGGTTGTTGACCGTACATCCCATTCTGCGAGGCGAGAGTAGCTAGGAGCTGAGTGAGCTGTTCGGGTGTCATGTTCCCTAGCCCAGCTGACACGGTAGATAACATGTTGGGATCCATTGAAGGGAAGGGCTTATCCGGATCTTCCCCCGTACCCGTCTCGACCGGTCCGCCGTATTGATCGTTGTGGAATGCAGCGGCAGATGCTTCCGACGGAGGAGGTCCCGACCAGAATATCGAATCGACTTCCGGTCCGGTGATCATGTGCCGGACTGCCGAATCGACTTGATCGTCTGGGGTGATCACAGGGGGTTCGGCGGCGCTGTCCGGTATCTGCGCCACAGACATGTATAAAGCGCCCAGCTCTGTCTTCTCACGTTCTTCTTGGGCTAACCGTTCTCGACTTTCCTCGCCCCGCGACCTCAATTCTATGTCTTGGGGGATGTCAAGGGCTGAAAGGCTCCGGTATCACTACGGGAACATGACACGTGATTGGAGGTCCTCTCACCTTGAGGCTCCGTCCAATCAATGAGCTCCTCGAATAGTTGGGCGTGCATGGCCGCGCCCTCGTCTCGATCGAGATCACGAATGTTGTGAACCGTCGTTCCCTGTAACGCAATAAAATCACCGAGTAAATAAACGGATAATTCACACCAACTATCTAAGGATGAAGCAAAGAGAAAGATGCTGACGTCTACTGGGTCGTCATCATACACCGCTCGTTCGATGAGCTTGATCTGCTCCAGATGACCATCCGGAGCCCAACTAACAGACTTCTTCTTCTTCCCCGTCTTCGTTAAACCCGTCGAAACGGTGACCATTGTAACCGGGGTTGGTAGCGTTGGTTGGGGAGGGGTTGGGGTGACAGATGGAGACTCCTTGCGACCTTTCGCCATAGACTTCAGTGCTTCTTGGAAGGGATCCAACGAGGAAGGTTGGGCGATATTCATCTCGGGGTCTTTCTTCACAGGGACGGGAGCCTTCTTAAAACTTGGAAGCTTCGGCTTTGGCTTCGGCGTAGAGAAGAATGATGAATCAGACTTTGCATCCTTGACCGCACCACCCTTTGTGACGGTAGTTGTGGTTTTTACCACCGTAGGTACGACTGCTGCCTTCTTCGCCGGGGGACCAGGCTTCGAAGGAGGTTCTGATGATTTCCTCTTCTTCGTTTTCGCGTCTAGCACAAATAATTACCAGACATCGCGTCAGTCACGTGGGGCGAAAGGGTATGACGAATTGGCATGACCCACCCTCTGAGGTTTCTGCATCGCCACCTTTTTTCGAAGTGTCATCTTTCGAGTTAGCGGACGCCATCTGTCGCCATTTACGTTCCAGATTCGATGCCATGTCCTTGACCGCTGCGAGGCGATACGAACAGGGAGAAGGGAATTGTTAGATTCAAGCTCATTTGTCTCTTTGCGAACGATATGAGGGAAAGTACAGGTACAACGAGCCGGGCTTAGGAGGGTCAACCACGCAGCGGCGAGGTCGTAGTCGTGCAAGCAGGGAGATATTGTCAGATGCTTACCAGGTATCGAGGCTTCCTTGGTCAGTTTCAATATGATCTTCCCCAGTTTCGCTTTCCGAAGAGACTCAAGGGACCAGGGCAATCGGTCGATTATCTGGCGGTTACGGCATTCAGGGACGTCCATCATCAAAATCATAAATGATCTTCTCACATGTAATAACGGCATTATCGTCTCAGCCAACTGGTCGTCTCCTTTGGCAGCAGCTTTAAGCCACTCTCGCGTTATATCCATCGCATCTTCATTCTCAACCCAAGCGCGGAAGTAATGATTGCCGGCATTGTCTCTGATTTTCGTCAGAATTTCCAGTCGCAGAGGACCTTCAATCTCTGCAATGTCCAAGGCTATGATCTTGTCAGCGAGGTCACTCACGGCACCAGCACCAGTAAATTGGTTGAGTTGAAGTAAGTGCCTGATTGTGGAATTGAACTTTTCCTGGCGGGCTTGTGGGGTAAGCTTGTTGAATGTGGGGGTCGGGGTATTCGAGGGAGGCGTCGCAGAGGTCGAAGGTGTCGATTGTTGATAAAAGGCGGTGGGAGATATGGTCTCAACAGGTGATGAAGGGGCATGAAGGGCGTAGGGAGCAAGTGTCTGCGGTGGTGATTGTGTGTTTTGTTGAGGCGGAGAAAAGCTGTGTACAAATGCTGGATTGATCCCCATCGTGGGGTTGTGATACGGTTGGTAGGGGGAACGAGACGATAATGAATACGGTTGAGTGGCGGAACTTGTCGGAGGTGTCCCCATTGTCAGCGCGGGACTGAATAAGCATGTTAGACAGGGGTATGGAAGAATCGCCGGGGATACTCAACTCGATGACCATCTGGGGAGGAGAGGTCGTCTGCCCATTGGTGTTTGTAGTAGCACCATTCAAGGAGGAATACGAGGATAAGGGGACCGAGGGAGACCACTGCGGAGACGATCCATACGGAGTCACGTTGAAAGGCCCGGGGAGGTAAAACGGGTACTGAGTGAAGTGACCATATGACTGGGACCCCGACGCGGGCGATGGGTTCGAAGTTCCGCTGGATGGACCATGGGGGTTAATCCCTACGGAAAAAACCACATCAGTTACGCCCCATCCAACGGAAGGGAAACACGTACCCCCGTTGATGTCCACACCCAACCCAAAATCGTTCAGATCCAGCGTGGGTTGCGCGCCTGAAGTGGGACTGGCACCGTTGGTGGTTGTCGCCGTCGCCGACGTAGGATCTTTCCAGCTTTGTTCTGCGGGACCAGATGGGTGGTGCAGGCTATCTTGCGGTCCAGCGGGTTGAATCCACGCCCCGTATATAGAGTCCATTTAGCCGCGTGTGGCTTTCGCAGCGGGCTTTTCAACAGGGGAGGGTTATAAGACTTTTAGTAAACGCGGTATCGTTCTGCCGTCGTTCAGAATGCCGACAGACGAGAATCCGCTGCCCGTTTGTTTAACACTAAGGTTTCAAATCGCCGCTGTCAGTCGTACAGGTAGGAAGGCTCGAAGAAAAACCGGCGACGGAGAGGGGGTGAGGCTCGGAGTCTGAAATTCTAGTCGGAGTACGAACTTCTGAAGCTGAGTTTGAAAAACTGAAGCCATATAGAAAGAGGGGTCTAAGACGCGGTTTGTATTCTTTTCTTACCCCCTTACGATTCGCGCTCGAGCTGTTTGTAGTCTCGATAACAATCCTCGAGATATGTCAAATCTCCCTGATGGTCTCGCTCAATTCGAGTTTGCAAAGCTGCAGGTACTTCAACTCGTCGTTATCCTTTCAGCGTTGTGTTTGCTCATTAGAAAAACAATGGCTCGTTACAGCTCCTCAACCATCTCAACTCCCTCTCAGATACTATGCGAAAATGCGCAGAAATCAGCGACCAATATGCTCATGTGCTTCATGGCCTCGGGCCCGCTACGCTCCAGGTTATCCAACCTATGCCTCCAATGGGGTCGCCCTTCGCGGCTGGTCCACCGATGGGGGTGAACCCTCAGTTGAACATGAAGCAGATGATGCCTCCTCCCCCACAACTTCCAGTCGCTCCTGGCCAACCCAACGGAGTCACCAAACGCAAGGCAGACCACACCCAAGAAGGGGAGGTCACGAAAAGGAAGAGGATTAAGAAACCTCGCGACCCGGACGCGCCTAAACGTCCCCCTTCCTCTTATCTCTTGTTCCAAAACGAAGTCCGCCAGGCGATGAAAAGGGCCAACCCGTCTATGGCAAATCATGAGATCTTGACCACCATTTCGCAACGTTGGGCGGGGATGAGTCCTGAGGAGAAAGCGGCAAGTCCACTGACGCGTCGAGCCGCATAGTCACGCATTCCTGACCAGTTATCCTCACACCAGACGTACAGTCGGCGCCAGGAAGAAGCAAAGGCGTTGTACAAGAAGGAGAAAATAGAATACGATGCGATGAAGGCCGGAGTCGAAGTTCCAGGTCTAGTCACAGAACCCGCCCCAAGCGCCGGCGATAAACGAGCCATGGTTAGTTAGCCTGGCTGGCAATGGATTCCGAGATCTGAAGACGTTACAGAAAAAGAAGGTCGATGTCATCGCAACCCCCAGCTCGGAAGACTCGGCCGCCTCCTCCCCAGATCCTTCCGAGGATAGTTCGGATGAGGACGATGATGAGGAAGAGAAGCCTCCGGTTGTTGTGCCAACCAAGGAGAAGAAAAATAAGAAAACCTCTGCGATTCCTCAGACCCAGAATCCTCCTGCCAAACAAAAGGTCCCTGCTCAGCCGGAGAAGAAGGAGAAGAAGCGTAAGATGAAAGACTGATGGTGTGCTTGACTCTGATACATACATAAGTACTTCTGACGATGCCCTTGTCTTATCAATTGCAATTTTTTGCCCTCATTGAGATTGAGTTGTTCTATGTAAGGCTACGCGTGCGCAGTTCTGTTGCGGACCCGCGGGCCAGAGCAGATGGCGAGATGTACTTAAACGGGCACAGGTTTCATCCACCGGACCCGGCGATAGTCATGTGTGCCGCAGTTATAAGAAGGCACGGTGCCAAGTTTGTCACCTTCATCGGTTCCCCTTGCTTACCGTCATGTCTTCGCCGCCACCATACGATAATCTAGACGGGACTCCAAAGAATCCAGGTATTTTATCCCACTGGCGTTGTGTAGGAACAACGTGCTTATCACTCCTGACAGATTCTCGCCCTTTGCCACCGGGCTGGGTACAGCAGTATGACGCAAAGTAACGTTATCCCCTTCGTTCTCCGGACCAGAGATTTACTTCCCTCTCTTCCGCAGCTACAAGACTTGGTATATCCACCTGTGATCTCCCGCTTGGACGAGATTCTGAACCTAGGCGGTTTATAGGTTCTATGTAAACACGAGTGCCCGACCGCCCACGTCAAGTTGGACCCATCCTGCTGGTCTACTCCCTCCACCCCCCGGTCCCCCACCGAACCAATACCAGCCTCCCTCGACGTCGCCTCCCGAGAGGAATCAGCAGTGGGGTCAACAGGATTATTATGGTCTACAGCAGAACCAATATGGTCCATCACAAGGACAGTGGGGTACCCCGCACTCGCAGCCTCAACAACCATGGGGTGGATCTTTTCCCCCCTCGGGCCCTGGGTATGGACAGCCACAGGGTGTGTGGGACTCCTCAGTCCATAGCGACAAGAAGGATAAGGGGGATAAGAAGAATAAAGGTAAGCCCGTCCCGATGGGCTTGATCACCCTGAGATAACCAACCCCGATCACAGGCGGTCCGGCTGGCCTTTTGGGCGGTCTCATGGGGAGCAAATTAGGCCACGGCTCTAGTTTCGGGGGTTTCGGCGGTGGCCATGGACAATCTCATGGTGGATTCGGCCAGTCATCTGGCTACGGTAAGCCGCCTAAGAAGCAGGGTGGTGGCATGGGCGGCGCCGGTATGCTTGCTGCTGGTAATTATTCGGTCTTCCACTCTATGCATCAATGGGTACTCACGCGGTTTCCCCACCTCCAGGTGCGGGTGCTGGTCTGTTGGGAGGTCTGCTCGTCGCCGATGCTGTCGACGACTTCGGTGATGATTTCGGTGGTGGTGGTGACTTTGGCGACTTTGGCGACTTCTAATCCTTCCGGCATCTATGTGTGATTTGAATGCGCGCCGATTTCTATCCTGTAATACCAATACCTACGTTCCGTGTGACAATCGTCACGAAAACAGCCTCTGTCTGTCACAAACTTACCCCCACGACGCGAACGCAACCGTGTCCCAGCATACTTGACTGAAATGAGTGGGTACCGAGGACGTGGCCGAAGGTACAGAGGTGCGAAACATGGAGGAACCTTCTGCAGGTTCACCGGTTAAACTCCATCCCCAGATGACTACCGGGAACCTGTGCAAGAGACTCCGGAGCAGAGGCTGCGAAGCACAATCCTCAAGTTGGGCGAAGTGGTACGCATGGCAGGGAAAAGCTAGAACGTCACCGCTGTTCTCACATGCGATTTGTCCTGCTAGGACCCTGTGCAAGAACTTCACCGAGTAGCCAAGTTTATATACGACCACCCAGTTGGCATTCCCTTCGTAGCTGAATGCATCAGGAGCGGGTACGTCAATGTTCCCCATCCCTTACACGCGTTGTTTCCCGTAAAAAGCGGTTCCCTAACCTCAACCGTACCTCCCCCTTCGTTATAGAGTCACGGAACAACCCCAAAAGATCCCCTACTACGCTGCACTTCTCAAGATTCTACATGAACCGCCACCCCCGGAGATTGCGTCCGGTTTTCCGGAAGGTGTCTCGCTTGGACGTTCCCTTTTGGAAGATTTCTGGAAGGGTTTCCAGGGGTATCTAGATCAGCTGGCTTGGAGAGAGATTCGATTATGTGTGAGTTCATTCCCATCCGTCCTCATGATTTCCCTAACCATCCAGGACCTATAGATCCAATTCTTCGCACACCTGACGACGGCAAACATCATCTCAGCCCAGTCTATGATTTCGTTACTCCTATCTTTCACAACAGTGTTGGATGAGTTCGGCGTTTCTCAGGGAAGGGCTAGACGCGCCGCTTTATGTGCTGTCGAGGGACTGTTAATGGTACGCCCAACCCCTACATGTCTGATTGCACCCCATCTGATGCACACTTCCTTAGGCCGGTCGGGTGTTGAAGCAGCATTCAGCGGCGAGTGTGCTTGATATCATCAATGCTGTTCAAACATACGTCGAGACTACGACGTCTTCCAAAGCGCTTGTTCAACCTATCGTGCGGTTCCATGCGTTGGCCGAGCCCATCGAAGGGTCCATTGAAGTAAGGACAAGCTACCCTTTCCTATACGGTATCCGAACCTCCCTTCGTAGATCCTGGACTGTGGTTTGACGGCTATGAAGACGCTCAATTCACAAGACTTCGCCAATTTGTCCGACATATTTCCCCAACCGTACCTGGACGGACCCGAGCCGGTTTTACCACCGTTTGATCTCCCTTCCGTTCTTGTCCCTCCCGAGGTAATAGAAATGGACACTCTTGGCGAGAGTTCGAGCGAGGATGCGCAGGTTAGGAGGGAAGAGTGGCCAGAGTATCACCTAACCTTATTCGATAGCGACGTAATTTCTTTCTTTTCACAATTTCCCTCTCCAAAGCTCACCCACGTCGTTGTAGGTTGTTCCGGACCCGATGACGCCTGCAGGTTATGCTCTGAAATCCACTCTGCTCGATATTATCGAGATCTACGAGGTTAATCGAAAGGAATGTGCTCGGATCCTCCTCGAGTTCCCGAAGTGGACACCTCCTGGAACGTTCCGACCAAAACCAAACCCGCCCCCAGGCATCCAAATCCCTGATCCTGTCCCTGGAAAGGATTGGCAACTGGAAAATACCGTCGTGGACAATGTCCTCGGTGCCATGTACGCACTCCCAGACTCGCGACAGAGGAGCATGTATTACATTGCTTTGATCACGGAACTGTGCAAACTCTCCCCTTCGACTGTTGGACCGGCGGTCGGAAAGTCTATCAGGAAGTTGTACGGTTTTCTTGGTGATGGTTTAGACGTGGAAGTCGGCCATAAGTTTGCCGATTGGTTTTCTGTCCATATGAGCAATTTCAACTTCCAATGGGTGTGGAAAGAATGGTTCGTGTTCTCATCCTTGCATCCTCTTCGCGTCGCGTTTTGTTTACAAATGGACTTTCAGGATACCCGACCTCCAACTGTCGTCCCAAAATCCAAGGCGCGGCTTTATGAGGAAAGCTGTTGAATACGAGATCAGGCTCGCGTACTACGATCGGATCGCTCGTACGCTACCAGAGGATCTCCAAAACCCGGAGGCTCAGATTGTGTCAGGCCAAGCCCCAGGTCCAGATTATGATTATGATGACCCAGGTTCGTGTTGTTTGTTCCCGAATCGAGGGAGTAGCATCGCTCACGGAGTTACCGTCGATAGCCCACCCCTACCACGATGCCGCTCAATCCGTTCTTGGCTTGCTGCGTGGTCGCTCAAAGGCAGAAGAGGTAATGATTGCCCTCGAATCCCTCAGGAACTCATTAGCAGAGAGCGCACACGACACAGCAAACCTCGATAGTGTTCTGCGGTCCATCGCTATTCAGTCTCTACTCCACACAGGCTCTCGGTCCTTTTCCCACTTCCTGAACGCCGTGGAACGTTACCTACCCCTTCTACGGAACCTCGCCGCTGGTGGAATCTCCTCCAGTGGAGGCATACCTAGCCTTGAAGCGAGGATGGACATCCTCACAGCGTCTGCCCAGTTCTGGAAACGGAACCGCCAAATGGTCGGCATCGTGTTCGATAAGCTGATGCAGTATCAGATAGTGGACCCCACGGATGTTGTTTCGTGGGCATTCGGGAGTGGCCTTGGAAACGGCGAGGGTCCATTGAAGGTGGACTACCGGCAGTGGGATTTGTTGAAGGCCGCGTTAGACAAGGCTAACGGACGGGTGATGATTGCTAGAAGGAGAGTGATCGCGTTGAGGAAGGAGGAAGACGAAAATCGTGCGAGAGAGAACGCTAATGGAGCGAGCAACGGAGCGTCAATGGAGGTGGATGCAGACACAAAACCAGGTGCGTTGACCATATAACACTTGTTGAGAACACCAAATTGAGACTTCTTCCACACAGATGACCACGTAGAATCACCTGCTTTGTCGACGGCAGTCAAGGCGTTCAACTCTCTAACAAGGGAACAAAAATCAGTGCTTTCTCGCACACTGGACGGTTTCGCGACTTGTCTCGTCCCACTCCCGAGCGAGCCAAATAAAAACGAGTTTGCGAGGGAGGTGATTCAAGAGAACATATGGCATAACCGGATCAACTGGGGGGTTGGAGAGTGGAATGCTTGGGAGACGTGGGGGTGGTATAGGCATTTCTGTGGAAGCGTATGTCCAATTTTGATTCATGAAAGTGCTTTCAAACCGTTTTTTCTGACATTTTTTTGTTTCCCAGTATGCTCCGTATTTACGAACGTTCTCGACCACGTTAGGTACGGTGTCGCTAACGCGAATCGAGGGGTCGGTTGACCCCGCTGCTGTCTTAGTGAAAAGGATCTGGAACGCTGCTATGGGGGTAGAGGAGGCTTGAAGTTGGATAGGAGTATTGTTATCTTGTTATTATCGTTGGCACCGTGCTACCCCATGACAATCAGTCTCGAAACATCTCGTTGAACCAATTCTGCTCAAGCGAACTCATAAAAAAGTACATCTGGGTCTGGGAAACCTGAAACAGCACGAAAATTGTGCGACCTGCGAGAATTATACATATGTTCAATTACCCAACACGGCAGGGGTCTCGAGCTTTGGACTCCTTCTCCAACGGCTTCACGATGTTCACTAGGGTCCAGAAGTTAGAAAACAATTTGGCGGATGGAGAGATAATGAAGATACCGTTTGTGGTCTTTCTATTCTCGTCTGACGAATGTGTTAGCACGGCGCACAGAGAACCACCATGGGATGCAACATACAATCGTGTTGACGGAGCCACAGCGTGAAACGGTTCCATGTCATGTTATAGCACCCGGCAACGTGGGCAGCTTCTTTGCAATCGGCTCTCATATGATGCGAGGCACAGGGGGCTCGCTGTTCGGGAGGGATCCCATACCGCTCGGAAATGTCGTGTACTTTGTCCAACCAACTTGAGCAATCGGTCCTAGGGGGGTCGTACGTCCCGACGTCCCATGATTTGACGATGGCTAGGATAGCCCGAGGTGTGAGGAGGTACTCTTCGGTCGCGCGATGTGGTGGTAGGTTTCCATTATTATCGCCAGGTTTCTCGCCATCGATGACAGACTCAACGACCTGTTGCAAGAGCTCACTGCCGGCGGGAGTAACCGACTTGCTGTTGGTTGCCGCAACTAAAACTCCGGCTCCTGTAGTGGCGGTTCCGGTGAAAATCGTCCCGACAGATGACATAGTTGTGCCTGCGGAATGGAGTGATAAAACGAGAACTCGCGCCGCGGTAGTGTATGCGATGGATTGGTAGGTGGCGACAGTGGTTCCTATACCGTAAGCTCAGCATTAGGAATCTTTAGTGAGAAGTAAAACCTAGATGACCTGCGGCGAGACCCGCGGAAGCCAAGCCCAGATAGGACAGGGCAACGGTGGCAGCGCCAGTCAACACGATGCCGCCGATTCCGATGACAATGGCTGTCCGTTTCGGATGCTTCTTGTAGAACGGAAGTTCTGTCGAGAGGAGGCAGTGTGAGTATCAACCAAGGCATAGCGGGGTAGGAGGCTTACGCTTCCATTGCTCCCGGAAGACCTCTGTAGGATTTGGGTCACTGATAGCTCGATTGTAACCAAGTCCCACCTACGATCAAATACGACCAGAAAGCTCTTGAACTGAGTCCAATTCACGGGCCCACCAAGCCACTCCCGAGCCTCATCTAACGCTTTACGCAGCTCTGTACTAAGCTCTTTCTTGGTGAAACCCAGAGCACACTGCAGGCGCTGTGCATTTGGAATGCCATATATGTTGCAGAGCGACTCGATGGAGTCGATCCACTCGCCAGCGTCGGTGTATGGAGGATAATACTCTTTGGGATGCCACTCCTTGAGGATCGCCTTGATTGCTGGGTCAGATAGTTGGTACATGTCGTGGAGGAAGAGAAAGAGGGTAGGAGGGACGCACATCGCAGGCACGCGGCCCCATGCAGAAAAGTGCAGTGCCGGCGCCATTCGACACGTAACACAAAGGGGGTAGGAAACGATTAGAAGCCTTGAATCAAGTGGGTGACTGTTGCAGGAGATATGAAGAATGGCCGATGGAATCCATTGATCAATATCTGGGACTCTCCGTGTAGCGCAGGTTGGCGAAATAGGAAGTTCAGACCTTCAGGCATACTGACGACACCCCGGTCCTTCCCGGCCCTTGCAGTTTGAACGGTTGTCTGGTTTTCGAGCGAAATAGTCATGCCGCTGCAATTCCAGATGTGCGGGTTGGAGACAATATCCGTGACCCTAAATAACGGGCGTGGTCCTAGCAGTTCCCTTATAAGTCCGTGGATATTCGTGTACATATGTCGTAGCCTTACGAACAGTCACTCAGTACTTGGGTTTGTATGAAAGAAAGGTAAGGACATCGCCTTGGCTATCCGTCCGAATTTTAAGACCCAGCCAAACTACCAGCAGCTCGGACGACCCCGACATCCCACGTATAACAGACCCTGATCCCGGAAACGCGGTAGGTGGCCTTGCACCTCCCCTACAGGCAATGGTGTGGAAAACTCCACCGTCAATCGACCGCCTACTTCTTGCCTTCTCCACAATCGAATCAATGCCTCGTCCAGGGCTTCCCAAACTGCTCTGATCTTCGCCCGGCTCCTGTCCGATAACTCAATCGTCAGATGACGAAGAGTACGTGATGAGATCGAATCCAGAAGGCAGCGGATGAAGGTGTCAGGTATGTCAAAGAACCCATCACCCAGATGCAGCTCCTCGAGGTTTACGCATGGGACGAGGAATCCGCCATCCGGTGCTGTTTTGACTGAATATGCGATGTTATAGACCATGTATTGTGGTGGAGGTGGGTGAAGCTTACATTGGGCTGCATCCAGGAAAATCCTCCGAACCGTCAGGGCGCACGAATCCAGAAAAGACGACACGTTGATCAGGTTATTTTTGTTGACGTAAAACGACACGGTATGGAATTGAATTGGCATGCACGCAAGGAGGTAGAGTGCCTCGGTGCGTCCATAATCCCAGGACAAACGACCTCTAGGGCTGGTGAGTTTAAAGCTTCCGCGGAAGCTGGGGAAGATAATTTGATTCACGAGCTCCTCGTCCATCTGGGAGGAATCGCTCTCATACCACCGGTAGACAGCTATCGTGAGGTTGTCGAGGTTTGGAAAGAGGGAAGTGAGGGCCAAGAACATGCGTGGTTGACAAAACAGACTCCGGTACTCCAGGGAGGTGATCATCGTGCAGGGGAAGGCGGAGAAACATCGTCGGAGGTTTAATTGGTTAAAATGATACACCCGGCACGAGCGAATGACGAGGGTGTGAATCTTTGACTCTCCGAAGTTGCTCAACATGGAGGAAGCCTTGACGGGGTCGCTGGTCCACAAAAACATGAGCCTCCTTGCATACTTGCAAGGGGTGGCGAGGTCGGCGGGGCCCAAGTCCGTGAGCTTGAAGTATTTTATCGACAATGTTTCGAACAGGTGGTGGCGGCTGCAATCGAGCCATGCCTTTGAGACGAGAGACGCCCGCTTGAGAGTGTCGGGATCGTCATGGAGGAAGTCGATGATGTAGTCCGTCAACTCCTGTGGCAGCCTGTGCATCTCTCTGTAGAATTCGTGAGTTGGTGAGCTGAGGCAAAGGTTATGCGTAGAGGTACCTAGATACGACTTGCCTTTGTCCACCTGGACGGAAGAAAAGTAGCAAGCGTGTGAACTGGAAATGACCCGCTCGGCTAATCACACGTCACCTCAAGAACCAGATTATCCGTAGCCAGTCGCTGTACAGTGTCCTGGTCCTCTCCTCTCCTCTCCCTCTCCAAATGGCCGCCAACGTCCGCGTGCGGAGGCCGCCTTCACCCCCACCACAGCAGATTTACGCCCCTCCACCCACGCAACCGCGATTTCCACACCCAAAACACGAGCACCTTGATGCCGATGAACGGCGGACACAGGCTTCGAAACCGTATCTCGCAGGCAGGAGAACAAGCCCCGGTGGCTTGAACGTTACTTCTGCGGAATGGAAACTCTTGATCCTCGTCGTCATCGTCGCGTGTATCGTCAGGTTGTTCCGCATTTCGCAGCCGGGCAGTGTAGTGTGAGTGTTGCGTCCCCGGTTCCCCGCTCTCAGCTTCTATAGCTCAGCTTTCATAGTTTTGATGAGGTTCACTTTGGCAAGTTCGCCTCAAAGTATATCAAAACCCAGTTCTTTGTGGACGTGCATCCGCCGTTGGCGAAGCTCCTGATCACACTCGCGGGATTTCTCTTTGGGTATGACGGAAATTTCGAATTCAAGGAGATTTCTAAGTGAGTCCGCGAGCGTTCTCAATGATTGTCAGTGTGGCTAATCGCAAGCATGTGCTTGCAGGGTTTACGAAAACGTACCATACGTTGCAATGCGAATGGTGCCCGCCGTCCTGGGCATTGCTACCGTTCCGCTCGCATATCTCACAATGCGCGGTCTCGACTGTCGGGCAACAACCGCTCTCCTCGCTGCGGTTTTCGTCACCTTCGAAAATGGTCTCGTCACTCAATCTCGGCATATCCTACTCGACTCTCCTCTGTTATTCTTCACCTCCCTCACCGCGTTCCTCTGGGTCGGCTTCTGTAACGAGGACAAGCGGCATCCGTTCAGCGAGGGCTGGTGGACGTGGCTAATGCTTACTGGTCTCTCACTTGGTGCTGTTGTAAGCTGCAAGTGGGTTGGCTTGTTTACCATCGCTACCATCGGTTTCAGCACGATCCATCAATTGTGGAACCTCCTCGGAGACATACGGGTTTCTCCCAAGCTTTGGATCCGCCACTTCATGGCTCGAGCTCTGTGTCTCATTATAGTCCCGATAATGCTCTACCTCTTCATCTTCGAGATCCACTTCCTCGTTCTGGCCAACTCGGGCGAGGGCGACGGGTTTATGAGTGCGGAGTTTCAGCATACGCTCGGTGGGCGCAGTATGCAGGATACTTATGCCGGTGGGTTGCCATCATATGTTCCACGGTATTCCGCTGACAAGGGCCTGGACCAAAGACGTCGCGATCGGGTCTGCGGTTAACCTTCGCCACGTAAACACCCAGGGGGGCTATCTGCACTCGCACGCTCACAATTATCCCGGGGGGAGCGGACGTACGTCTTCCTCTCTCAAACTTACTTCGATTGTCAGCTCAAGTGGGCGAATTTAGAACAACAGGTCACGTTGTACCCTCACCGCGATTCCAACAACGACTGGCGCATCATCATAGCCAAGGATAGTGGACACCCCGAGACCGAATGGGCAGATGAGCCCCTTCAATATGTCACTGGTGGAATGAAAGTCAGGTTAAGACACATCGGCACGGACAAGAACCTCCACTCGCACGACTATAGGCCACCGGTCTCTGATGTCGATTTCCAGAATGAGGCTTCAGCCTATGGAATGAGGGACTTCATCGGAGATGCAAACGATGATTGGCTCGTCGAGATCGAGCACGGTGACAAGAGCGACAAGGAATCGTCCAAGCGACTCCGCACGTTGCGGACCGTCTTCAGGTTGAGACATGTCATGACTGGCTGTTACCTCTTCTCTCACAAAGTGAAATTGCCGGACTGGGGTTTTGAGCAACAGGAAGTGACGTGCAACAAGAACGCGATGAAGGCCAATTCTCTTTGGATGATTGAGACGGCGACGCATCCAAACCGTCAGTATTAACTCTCGCCATAGATTCAACTGTTTCTAACCACCCCAATAGTTCCACCCGATGCACAAAAGATTAACTATAGGTCGCCCGGTTTCTTAGCCAAGTTCTGGGAGCTCCAGAAGGTCATGTGGATCACCAACGCCGGTCTCACTGATCGTCATGTGTATGATTCTCGGCCCGGCCAGTGGCCTCAGCTACGGCGTGGCATTGTGCGTGATAATTACATTGAACGGGATCACTCAAGCTGAAGTGATATGCAGAACTTCTGGGTTAAGGACCACAAACAGATTTACCTCCTCGGTAACCCGTTCATCTGGTGGTCGAGTACACTCGCCGCTATTGCCTATATGTCCGTCCGAGGCCTTCTCATTCTTCGAGCAAAACGCGGGTATAGGGATTTTGACAATAGTGAGTGAGGACATCGTCCGAACGTGGGCTTTACTGACGCTTCAACAGCCAAGGTCGTAAAATACGACAGTCTCTGCGGATTCTTGTTCATGGGCTGGTTCCTCCACTACGTCCCTTTTTTCCTGATGGCTCGCCAACTTTTTCTGCATCACTACTTCCCAGCCCTATATTTTGCGATTCTTTTGTTCTGTTCGTTCTTCGACCTGATGACTGCCGCCTTGCGGCCTAAGATCAGGTTACAAATTGGTGCTGTCCTCATGATCATCGCAATCTGGAATTTCTGGTACCTCAGTCCACTCGCCTATGGAAACCAATGGACAAGCCACCAGTGTAGAAGGGCGCAATGGCTGAAAACTTGGGACTTCTCTTGGTAAATCCCACGCTTCGTCTACTCCAGACGTCGTTCTGACCCTGACTTCTTGATCTTCCAGTAATGAGTTCCCCACAGACGTAAGTTTCATACGAGTTGGAGAATATTTTTGCGTCTGATCGATTTCCCCAGTACGCCGGCTATTCCGTCAAAGGCCCCACGGCTACAAAGGCTGGGGTCGCTTCCATTGTTGGTGGAGACGGTAGAGCGGCCATAGTCGTTGATGATGTACCACCCGTGGGAGGAAACCCTCCATCCAGTGAATCCTCCGTTCTTCTCGCCGGACACCCAGAACCTGGTCGCGATGTCTTTGCTGCAGAACCCATCGACCCGGCGAAGAGCCAGGCTGTTCGGGACGAGGAGGCGAAGCAACCCCCAGAAGACAAGGTGGTTAGCACCGTTGCTGCCGCGGCCGCGAGGGTTGTCAACGCCGGCAACCTCGCCGAGGACAACAAACCCTCCGACAGTTCCGATACACCCACCTCCCCGAGCGACGAGTTTACCTCCACTGAAAACTCGGATAAGTCGGAGGAAAAGCCTGAAGACAACTCGACAAGTGATAACGGTAGTAACTCTCTCGAGCAAGAGACGGTCTCTGCTAAAGAACCAGAACCACCCAAGGAACAGGGTCCTGTTGTCGAGGAGGTTGCTGAGGCGAATAGAGTTCGCGCGGAGCTGTTCAATGAGAATCCTGACCAGGATGTAGAGGCTGCTTGAAGAACTTTCGGAGTTTTTATCTCCCATTTTATTCCAATCTTTCGTATGTACGGTATTTTACCACGGACGTTGTCATGAAGGTAATCTATGATAGCCTCCGCTGGAAGAGAAGGGTGTGAGTGAGTGTGGGAAAACCGTGCGGGGACATTAGGACCCGATATGGAAAGATCGCGAAAGGTCTGTCAGCTTGCCTGGGATTTTGGTCGTCCATCATGTCGATGAATATCTTTGGTGCAGAGGTGCGCCGCCATCGTGCCTAGAGTGGGATTTGGTCTAATTCGAAGTGTTGTGTTCACAGGCGACGGAAGAAAAGGCCGAGAATGCTCGTCTCTCTTCTTTCGTGGGTGCTCTCGCCCTCGGCGACCTCGTCAAATCTACGCTCGGTCCCAAAGGAATGAACAAAATTCTGCAATCTGCTTCCACGGGAGACATCAACGTCACTAACGACGGAGCGACGATATTGAAGGCGATCCAGTTGGATAACGCAGCCGCGAAGATCTTGGTCAACATTTCCAAAGTTCAGGACGACGAAGTCGGGGACGGGACCACAAGCGTTTGCGTTTTGGCTGCGGAGTTGTTGAGAGAGGCGGAGAAGTTGATTGCTCAGAGGATCCATCCTCAGACTATCATCGAGGGGTACAGGATCGCGAGCGTAGCGGCGTTGGCGGCTCTGGAAAGATCGGCTGTGGATAACTCGTGCGTTTTTGGTGTCAAGGTTCTTTACGAGTTTTCAAGTGCTGATCTATTCTTTCTCTTGCGGTATTCCTTAAATTCAGAGCCGATCCGGTGAAATTTCGCGAGGATCTTGTGAACATCGCTAGGACTACCCTCTCTTCAAAGGTGCTGTCGCAAGACAAAGGTTACTTTTCGAACCTCGCTGTCGATGCTGTACTCAGGCTGAAGGTGCGTGGCTCGATGTTCATTGTTTGCTTGAGCATTCAAACCTTGTCCAATGCAGGGGTCAACGGACCTCGATCACATCCAAATCATCAAAAAAGTAGGAGGCAAACTTACTGACTCCTACCTGGATGAAGGTGAGGCGAACGCATTACCTGGGGAGCTGTTGTTCTCAGACTTCGTAACGTCTGTCTTAGGTTTCATCTTGGACAAATCACTTGGAGTGAACTCTCCAAAGAGGCTAGAAAATGCCAACATCCTCATCGCCAACACATGTGCGCATTGTCTTTCATGACGCATTTTTCCAAGACGTTGATTTGGTTCCATAGCAATGGATACTGACAAAATCAAGATCTTTGGTGCGCGTGTCAAAGTCGATAGCACCGGAAAACTCGCTGAGCTGGAACGAGCGGAGCGGGTAAATACACTCACGAGTATCCGACTTCCCGTGCTGGCTGACCACCGTCTAGGAAAAAATGAAGGCGAAAGTAGAAGCCATCGCCACACACGGTATCAACGTGTTTGTAAACCGACAACTGATCTACAATTACCCCGAATCGCTTTTGGCGGAGAAGGGCATTCTCACAATCGAACATGCTGATTTCGAGGGGGTGGAGCGGCTCTCCCTTGTCACTGGTGGTGAGATTGCCAGCACCTTCGACCGTCCCGATCTCGTCAAGTTGGGCCGTTGTGACCTGATCGAAGAAATTATCATCGGCGAAGATAAGGTGTGTCATATTGAGCTGGTAGTACTTGGGTAATGACTGATCGTGAACTAAGCTTATCAAATTCTCTGGTGTTGGTGCCGGTGAAGCGTGCACTGTGGTGTTGCGGGGATCAACACACCAGATGGTGGACGAGGCAGAACGATCACTACACGACGCCCTATCAGTACTGTCTCAGACGGTCAAAGAGACTCGTGTGACCTTGGGTGGGGGGTGTGCAGAGATGCTGATGAGCTGCGCGGTGGATAACGAGTCGAAGAGGGTGCTGGGGAAGAAGGCCATTGCCGTTGATGCCTTCTCGCACGCCCTTCGTCAGCTCCCGATGATTCTGGCAGATAACGCTGGTTACGATTCCTCTGAGTTGGTATCTCGGCTACGTGCAGCCCATTACGATGGGCAGTCCGATGCTGGTCTGGGTAAGTTACGTCGACTTAGTGCCATGCCGATGTTCTAACATTTCTCGTTAGACATGAACCAGGGCACCATTGGGTCGATGAGGAAGCTGGGAATTACTGAGAGCTACAAGCTGAAGCGACAGGTGGTGTTGAGTGCAAGCGAGGCAGCGGAGATGATTATTCGGTAGGTCCTTCGCTTGATCACCCAACTCAAAATCTGATGATTCCTCAGGGTTGATGACATCCTGCGGGCCGCACCTCGAAGGCGAGAGGCTGTTTAGATTCTCTTTGTCCCGTTGCTGTTGTTCCCTTACTTTACCTTAGCATGTGAAAAAAGGCGTAGATTTGGACCGGCAAGCGGCAGAGCCTGGCACTGTGGCGTTTTGCACTCGGGGCGGTTCAGTAGCTTGATAGCTCAGCAGACGCAGCTACGTTCAAATCTTGAAAACCCAAAACAAGGGTATGATGCACGATAGGTACAGATGAAAGCGTGAACAAGGGAGGACGAATCGGCGGCGAGCGGAACCATCAAAGTCACCAAACTCTAGGGGGCCAGCCGGAGAACGACTGTCGATAAAGGAGGTATCACAGCGTTTCTCTAGAGGGCATAAAGACCCTGGAAGTACGGTAGACAGTTGGTCTAGGGAGCAACCTACGTGCACAGTGACGCAATCAATCCGGTCATCGACTCGATCAACTGCGTCTGCAGGTTTCGAAATACTCATTTACTGTTGTTCGTTTGAGCCGCGAGAGGTTCCTTTCACCCCGACCACTCGATTGGAACGTTCACGATATGGGTTTGCTCACGATTATCCGCAAAAACAGACGGAAGGAGAGGGAGATGCGCGTCCTCTTTCTGTGAATTGACATCTTCGGATTGCCCGTACCACAAGGTCGCTGATATCCAGAATTTGCGCAGTGGACTCGACAATGCTGGAAAGACGACCATTTTGAAGAGGCTCAATGGAGAAGATTTCATGGCGGTTAGTCCCACTCTGGGGTTCAACATCAAGACATTCATGCACGGAGGGTGGGTGGCTGTGGTTCAAGGTGTATTGGGAACTAACAACATTTATAGTTATACTTTGAATATCTGTAGGTTTTCATTGACACAGAACTCAGAGCGCTGTTTAACGAGACGCAGGGGACGTTGGCGGGCAGCGTACCCTTCGTCCTTACTGGCGAAACTACTTTGAACAAACCGATGCTATTGTCTGGGTTGTCGACTCCGGAGATCGTCTTCGAACGGGAGATTGTAAAGAGGAACTCCATACCCTACTGCAAGAAGACGTAAAGTCTATTTTTCCTCCAGCCGTCGAATTGTCTGATGACCTCCACTGACAGAGGCTTGCTGGAGCATCCTTGCTGGTGTTTGCAAATAAGCAGGATATCAATGGAGCACTTACCAGTGCCGAGATTCGAACAGTAAGTCCAATAACGCTGGCTTGTGGGTGAATACCATCAATTAATACCATTTCAGGCTCTTGATCTGGACGGAATCAAGTCCCACCAGTGGTCAATCATGTCGTGCAGCGCTGTGACTGGATACAACATCGTCGAGGGTATCAATTGGGTCGTTGAAGATGTTGCGGGAAGGCTTTACTATGGGGCAACGTCTGGCTCTGCGCCGCCTATCGTTGCGCAACCTCCGCCTCCAGCCGAACAACAGGTCACTATCTGAGCTTGCTCGTCCCCACTCGGGGTGACACTCATAGCACATCATGTACATGTATCGGCAATCCTTAGTTTACTTCGTGTGAGTGAGTGCATCTTACCAACCCCACCTGGGACCGGTTCAGCCTTGCCGAGAACAACTCTCACGCTTTCAACTTCCTCTGACCTGCTCTCGCAGACCGACCACAAACCACCTAAACACACGGCCAGTGTCGCGCATGGTATGTATGTCGTTCTACGTCCAACACTCCTGTTTGGTTAACCCATTGCGGCAGTGATGCGCAACACATGCAATGCCACGGATGGTCAACAGCGATCCGGTCCTTCCGACTCCCAGCCTTTCGTAGCACTTTCACCCCAATACCTGCTCGGAATGCCTCAGGTCTCAAATTTTCATCCCTACCGGTCGCTCAGTCGCGTTTATTTGGGTCGACAGCGCTAGCTAACGCGCCAGAGCGGGCAGCTAGGCACACCGAAACAGAAACGTCGCCGAAACTCTCTCCAGCTGCACTCGCCCGAGCCGCATCTCAAACGATTCGTATGTGCGCAAAGGAAAAGCAGTTCGGCGATGCGTTGTATATTTTAAACTCTATGCGGTTTTCCGTCTGCCCCCCAAGCTCCAACCCTCCACCTCCGCCCCTGCAAGTCTGCAGTCCCGA
>Ga0307515_10002255_pt1 | contig 42214 bp, 35 predicted proteins | sample 17_EM_MG_FD_194513 | JGI IMG/M metagenome (GOLD analysis project Ga0307515, IMG submission 194513) | Populus trichocarpa ectomycorrhiza microbial communities from riparian zone in the Pacific Northwest, United States - 17_EM | ecosystem: Host-associated > Plants > Roots > Unclassified | place... | reverse complement strand
GACACCGGCATCAAGAAGACCGTGGAGTGGTACCTGGCCAACAGCGACTGGGTGCACAACGTGCAAAGCGGCGCCTACCGCGAATGGGTCGAGAAACAATACGCCACAGCCGCCATGGACAAGGCCGCCGCATGAATGAATCCTTTGACCCCACGGAAGCGAACCACCCCACCATGACGCAACGCAAAGGCATCATCCTCGCCGGCGGCTCGGGCACCCGGCTGCACCCGGCCACCCTGGCCATCAGCAAACAACTGCTGCCGGTCTACGACAAGCCGATGATCTACTACCCGCTCTCCACCCTGCTCTTGGCCGGCATCCGCGAGATCCTGATCATCAGCACGCCGCAGGACACGCCGCGCTTCGAACAACTGCTGGGCGACGGCAGCCAGTGGGGCATCCAGCTGCACTACGCCGTGCAGCCCAGCCCGGACGGCCTGGCCCAGGCCTTCCTCATCGGCGAGCCGTTCCTTGGCAACGCCCCCAGCGCCCTGGTGCTGGGTGACAACATCTTCCACGGCCACGAGTTCCAGGGCCTGCTGGGCAATGCCAGCACACGCAGCCAGGGCGCCAGCGTCTTCGCCTACCACGTGCAAGACCCCGAGCGTTACGGCGTGGCCGAGTTCAATGCCGAAGGCAAGGTGCTGTCGCTCGAAGAAAAGCCCAGTGCCCCCAAGTCCAACTACGCCGTCACCGGGCTGTACTTCTACGACGCCCAGGTGGTCGAACTGGCCAAGGGCCTGAAGCCCTCGCCGCGCGGCGAGCTGGAGATCACCGACCTGAACCGCCTGTACCTGGAGCAGGGCCAGCTCAATGTGGAGATCATGGGCCGCGGCTACGCCTGGCTGGACACCGGCACCCACGAGAGCCTGCTCGAAGCCGGCCAGTTCATCGCCACGTTGGAACACCGCCAGGGCCTGAAGGTGGCCTGCCCCGAGGAAATCGCCTTCCGCCAGGGCTGGATCGACGCCGCCCAGCTGGAAAAGCTGGCCAAGCCGCTGACCAAGAACGGCTACGGCCAGTACCTGATGCGCATCCTGAAAGAGAAGGTGTACTGATGCAGGCGACCCGACTGGCCATTCCCGAGGTCATCCTCATCGCGCCCAAGGTGTTCGGCGACGCCCGCGGCTTCTTCTACGAGAGCTTCAACCAGCAGGCCTTTAATACCGCCACCGGGCTGGAAGTCAACTTCGTGCAGGACAACCACAGCCGCAGCACCCAGGGTGTGCTGCGCGGGCTGCACTACCAGCTGCCGCCGCACGCCCAGGGCAAGCTGGTGCGCGTCACCCGCGGGGCGGTGTTCGACGTGGCGGTGGACATCCGCAAGTCCTCACCCACGTTTGGCCAATGGGTGGGTACGGAGCTGACGGAAGACAACCACCACCAGCTGTGGGTGCCGCCCGGCTTTGCGCATGGCTTCGTGGTGCTGAGCGAGACGGCGGACTTCTTGTACAAGACGACCGACTACTATGCGGCTACGCACGAGCGGTGTATTGCCTGGGATGACGCCACACTGGCCGTGGGCTGGCCGCTGGGGCGGCTGGAGGGCAAGCCCAGTTTGTCGGCGAAGGATGCGCAGGGCGCGGCCTTCACAGCCGCCGAAGCATTCCCCTGACCCCTTCACCGCCGGCCGCGGCAAACCGCGGCGGCCATCCGAGCCGGTCAGAACAACTGCAGGCTGACCCAGTACCCGATCGCAGCCACGAAGGCCGACGCCGGAATCGTCAGAATCCAGGCCCACACGATATTCCCCGCCACACCCCAGCGCACCGCGCTGGCACGCTGCGTGGAGCCGACACCGACGATGGCGCCGGTGATGGTGTGGGTGGTCGACACCGGAATGCCGAGCAGCGTGGCCATGAACAGCGTGAGCGCCCCACCGGTTTCGGCGCAAAAACCACCGACCGGCTTGAGCTTGGTGATCTTCTGTCCCATGGTGCGCACGATGCGCCAGCCGCCAAACATGGTGCCGCCCGCAATCGCCGTGTAGCAGCTGATGATGGTCCAGGTGGGCGGCGCGGCGTCGGTGGCGGACACGTAACCCGTGGCGATCAGCAGCATCCAGATGATGCCGATGGTCTTCTGCGCGTCATTGCCGCCGTGGCCCAGGCTGTACGCGCCCGCAGACAGCAACTGCAGCCGGCGAAACCAGCGGTCCACCCGCGAAGGCGTGGACCGCCGGAAGATCCAGGCCACCGCCACCATCATCAGCGAGCCGAGCACAAAGCCCAGCAGCGGCGAGACGAAGATGAACAGCACCGTGCGCCAAATGCCCGAAGCCACCAACGCACCTGTGCCGGCCTTGGCGATCACCGCGCCCACGATGCCGCCGATCAGCGCATGCGACGAGCTGCTCGGAATGCCGTAGTACCAGGTAATGAAATTCCAGGTGATGGCACCGCTGAGCGCGCCGAACACCACGTGCACGTTGATCACGCTCGGGTCGGCAATGCCCTTGCCCACCGTGGCCGCCACGCTCAGGTGAAACACGAAGAGCGCCAGCAGATTGAAGAAGGCCGCGAACACCACCGCCTGCCCCGGCCTCAGCACGCCCGTCGACACCACCGTGGCGATCGAATTGGCGGCGTCGTGAAAGCCATTCATGAAGTCGAAAACAAGCGCCAGCAGGACCAGCAAGATCACCGCCCACAGCGCCACTTGCGTGGTTGCCATATATCAAGCCCCGCGCAAGATCAGGAGTTCTCGAGGACGATGCCCTCGATCACATTGGCCACATCCTCGCACTTGTCGGTGATGGTTTCGAGCAGCTCGTAGATCGCCTTGAGCTTGATCAGCTCGCGCACGTCCGGTTGCTCGCGGAACAGCTTGCTCATGGCCGAGCGCATCACGCGGTCGGCGTCGGATTCGAGCTTGTCGATCTCTTCACAGGTCTTGAGCGCAGCCTCGGCCGTGGCCGGGTCGGCGATGCGGTCGAGCAGCTTCACCGCGTCTTTCAGGCGTTCGCAGCACTTCACGCTGAGTTCGGTGAGGCGGCGCATCTCATCGGTCATGTGCCGCACGTCGTACAGCGCCATGGTTTCGGCCGAGTCCTGGATCAGGTCGGCCACGTCGTCCATGGTGTTGATCAGCGAATGGATCTGCTCACGGTCGATCGGCGTGATGAAGGTCTTGTGGATCGCCCGGTTGACTTCGTGCGTGATGCGGTCGGCCGCGCCTTCGGCCTCGTCCACCTCGCGGTTGTATTTTTCGCGCAAGTCCAGATCACTGTAGTTCGCCACCAGCTTGGAAAACGCCTGCGCGGCCTCCACGATCCGGTCGGCATGCTGGTTGAACATTTCGAAAAAATTGCCTTCGCGCGGCAACAACTTGCCAAACAGCATGGCGGACTCCTGAAGAAGGGGATTGCGTCAGAAAATGACACTTTGGTGAAAAAGTGCGCGGAGTTTAACCGGCGGCGCGTTGCGCGGACGAGACGTCAAACCGTCATGGAGCTTCGGTACATTGAGGCGCTTTGCCCGTGTCTGCAGGCGCCGTCAAGCTGGGGCCATCCCGAATTGGTAGCGTTAGCTTACAAAAATTCGCACCAACCTGGGGCTCTGGATTCTTGAAATTGTTACATACTAAGGGTTATCACCTGTACAAAAATGGCATACGCTTCCTGAAGCCACCGCAGCGACCAAGCCCGCCCAGCTCAGGGGCAATGGCGTTTCGGCACGATTCCTAATTCCCAGGGACCACCCAGAAAGAACCATGCAGCTGAAATTCTTCCATCTTGCGCCATTAAAGCTCCTGCGCCATCTCGAAGTGCGTCGGCAGCAGCAGCCCATGGTTGGACGCCGCTGCGTGGCGGGCCTGTAAAGACATCCTTTGCAAGCCAACCCTACACTCTTCCGAGCGCAGCAGGCGCTTCTCGCACCCCTAGGCCGCTCACGGCGCCGGCAAGGAGAGTTGCGCTTGCCGGGGCACCACGCAGGTCGAGCCCTGTGCCTGGCTGCGTTGGCAATGGCGGGTACGGCATGGGCGGAAGAAGGCAGTGAACTCAAATTCTTCGCGGCGGAATCCATTCGCCACGACAGCAACCTGTTCCGGTTGTCCTCGGGCGCCAATGCGCAGGCGCTCATCGGCAAGGACTCCGCGGCCGAAACCATCAGTGCCACGTCCCTCGGGATGACCTACGACAAGTCCTGGAGCCTGCAGCGTGTGGACCTGGATGTCAGGGCGATCGACTATCGCTATCAGAACTTCAGCTACCTCAACTTCACGGCGCTCAACTACAAGGGCAACTGGCACTGGAGCTATACGCCGCATCTGTACGGCACCCTCAGCACGTCGCGCGAAAAGACGCTCAACAGCTTTGCAGACTTCAAGGACTACGACCAGCGCAACGAACGCGTGACTTCGCGCAACCGCTTCGATGCCACCTACGAACTCGACGCCCGTTGGCGCGTCGTGGGCGGCTTAGCCCACATCGAACAGACCAACCTGCGTCCGCTGCTCGAGGAAAGTGGTTCCCGCCAGAACGCGGTCGACAGTGGCCTGCGTTATGTCTGGCCTTCCGGCAACGCTGCCGGCTTCACCCTCCGGCGCTCCAACGGCACTTACACCGACAATCCGGCATCGGCCGCCACACTCACGGACAGCGGCTTCGACCAGGAGGACAGCGAGGCCGATCTGCTGTGGCTCATCACCCCGAAGACCACGGCCAGCCTCCTGGTCGGATATCGCAACCGGACCCATCCGAACTTCTCTCAGCGCAACTTCAGTGGCGTGATCGCCAACGCGAAACTAGGCTGGGCGATCTCGGCCAAAACGGCCGTGGGCGCTACCTGGACACGCGACATCGGCGCCTACCAGACCAGCAGCACCAACTTCATCCAGACGGAACGGTTCGCACTCGGCCCCACATGGCAGCTCGGGGCCAAGACCACGCTGGGCCTCCAGTTGGGCCGCAGCGTCCGCGACAACGGCGGCTCACCGGGCCTCAGCTTTGTCGCAACCCAGCGCCACGACGTCGTCAACGATGCCACTCTCAGTGTCGACTGGCGCCCCCAGAACTACCTGAGCTTCAACGCGTCGCTCCAGAATGCGCGACGGTCCTCCAACCAGAGCGGACTGGATTACAAAACCAACATAGTCAACGTCTCGGCTCAATTCACCTTCTGACACCCAGACTTCAACGTGCAACACCTCCATCTCCAGACCTCGACCCAACCCGCACGGCGCCACGCACCGAAAGGCGCAGGCACGATATTTGCAGACGCCCATATCAGAAATGCAGTTTGCTCCTCCGCATGGTCGATGGCGTTCATCCATCGCGGGTATTGCTCGCGACTTCCTTCCTAGGATCGGTTCAGTGACATGACATTCCAGCAGCTTCTCCGCATCCTCCTCGCGCGCTACAAGATCGCCCTCCTGGTCTTCGGGCTGACCGTCGTTGCGGCCACGGTCGTCAGCCTGATCCTCCCCAAACAGTACACCGCCAGCACCGCGGTCGTGGTCGATGTGAAATCGCCCGATCCCGTGGCCGGTGTCCTGCTGCCTGGCCTGGTGGCGCCGGCCTACATGACCACACAGGTCGACATCATCAATAGCGACCGGGTGTCCGAGCGCGTGGTCAAGGCGCTGAAGCTGGAGCAAGACCCCGCCTACAAGCAAGTTTGGCTCGACAAGACCGACGGCCAGGGCGACTTCCGCGCCTGGCTGACCGACGTCATGCAAAACCAACTCGACGTCAAACCCTCGCATGAAAGCAACGTCATCAACATCAACTTCACCGGCAACAGCCCGGCATTTGCCGCGGCGGCGGCGAATGCATTTGCCCAGGCCTACATCGATGTCAACCTCGAACTCAAGGTCGAGCCGGCGCGCCAGTACGCCAGTTGGTTCGAGGAACAGACCAAGGCCCTGCGCGACAACCTCGAAAAGGCCCAAGGCAAACTCTCTGCCTACCGGCAGGAAAGCGGCATCGTGGCCACCGATGAACGGGTCGACTACGAAACGACCCGACTGAACGACCTGTCGGCCCAACTCACCCTGGTGCAAGGCCAGACCGCCGACAGCGCCAGCAAGCGCGACTCCGGCGGCTCCGATACCCTGGTGGAAGTCATGCAGAGCCCGCTGATCAACAACCTCAAGGCAGACATTGCACGGCTGGAAGCCAAACTCCAGGACAGCAACGTCAACCTGGGCAAGAACCATCCGCAAACCCTGCGCACCGAATCGGAACTGGCTTCACTGAAAAGCAAGCTGGCCACGGAAACCCAGCAGATCTCCAGCGTGCTCGGCACCTCGGTCCGTGTGGGCAAGCAAAAGGAAAAAGACCTGGCGCAAGCCATCGCCGCACAGAAGGTGCGCGTGCTCAGCCTCAACAACCAGCGCGACGAAGGCCGAGTGCTCGCACGCGACGTCGAGTCGGCCCAACGCGCCTTCGACGCCGTGAGCCAACGCTCCGCCCAGAGCCGCCTGGAGAGCCTGACCATCCAGACGAACATCATGATCCTCAATGCGGCAACCGAGCCGCCCGTGCCTTCCAAGCCCCGCCTGCTACTTAACATCCTGGCCTCTATCGTGCTCGGTGGCTTCCTGGGGGTGACCCTCGCCATCACGCTGGAGCTGTTCGATCGCCGTATCCGCTCGCTGGACGATCTGGCCGAAGCCACCGGCCTGCCCGTGCTGGCCAATGTTGGTTCGGGCTTCCCTCGCCTGCGCCGGCGAGGCCTGTTCCGCCGCCGTGTCACTCCTCTGGTTGCCCTATGAGCCTCGTCCGCCTGACAAACATGACCTCGATGCCCCCTCCCCTGGACGCGGCTGCCGCAGCCGCCAGTTCGAACCGCTCCATCGGCGCCATCCTGGTCGATGCCGGACGGCTCTCGCCCGAGAACGCCGAACGCATCCTCCGCGCGCAGAAGGAGCAGAACAAGTTCTTCGGTGATGCCGCGCTCAGTCTCGGCCTGGTCACCCAGGACGACATCCAGTTCGCGCTGTCGCACCAATTCAACTACCCCTACCTGGCGGCCAATGACCAGCGACTCAGCACCGAACTGATCGCGGCCTACCAGCCCTTCAGCCCGGCCGTCGAGCAACTGCGCGCCTTGCGCAGCCAGCTCATGCTGCGCTGGTTCGATGCCAAGACGAAACGCAACGCGCTGGCCGTGGTCAGCCCGGGAGCCGGCGAAGGCCGCAGCTTTATCGCAGCCAACCTGGCCGTGGTCTTTTCGCAGTTGGGCGAACGTGTCCTGCTGATCGATGCCGACCTGCGCAAGCCGCGCCAGCACGCACTGTTCAAGCTCGGCAACAGCGCAGGGCTGTCCACCATCCTCGCTGGCCGCGCCGGGCATGAGGCCATCGTGCGAGTCGCGCCGCTGCTGGGCCTGTCCGTGTTGCCGGCCGGCTCGCTGCCGCCCAATCCACAAGAATTGCTGGGCCGCCCGGGCTTCTCCGGGCTGCTGGACAAGCTGAGCGAAGAATTCGACGTCATCATCATCGACACCCCGGCGGCGCGTACCTATGCCGATGCCCAGACCGTCGCGGTGCGCGCCGGCGCGGCCCTGCTGCTGGCCCAGCAAAACCGCAGCGCCACCGCCGAACTGACGCAGCTCACGCGCAGCCTCCAGCAATCAGGAGCCACCCTGGTCGGCTCTGTCATGAACAATGTCTGAGCACCCCTACCAAAACCCCGATGCCGTGCGCCGCCAGCGCACAGACAAGGCCGCGTCTTGAAGGTAGCCGTCGTCTGCAGCTTCGATCTCGACGGGGGGGCCGCCCGGGCCGCCTACCGCCTGCACCAGGCCCTGCGTGAACATGGCGCCGATTCGCGCATGTTCGTGCAGGTCCGCACCAGCGCCGACCCGACGGTCGAAGGCCGCAGCGGTGGCGTGCGCAAGCTCGTCGGGCGCATCCGCCCGCTGATCGACCACGCGCCGTCCAAATGGATGGGCACCCGGCTCGGCCAGTTTTCCGTGAACTGGCTGCCCGGCGATCTGCTTCCGCGGCTCGCGGCATTCAACCCCGACGTCGTCCATCTGCACTGGATCAACGCCGGCTTCGTTTCCTTGACGCAGATCGAACGCATACACCGGCCCCTGCTTTGGACCGCACACGACATGTGGCCCTTCACCGGCGGCTGCCACTACGACAAAGGCTGCGAGCGTTATGCCACCGCCGGATGCTCCGCCTGCCCGATGCACACGCGGGGCGCCAGCCTGAACCTGGCCGGCCGCAGACTGAAAGCCAAGGAAGCCATGCTGGACACCACCCGGCTCACCTTCATCTCGCCCAGCCGCTGGCTCGCCGGCGTGGCGCAGCGCAGTGCGGCATCCGCCGGCCGCGAGGTTCTGGTGATTCCGAACGGACTCGATCTCGCACGGTTCAAGCCCATCGACAAGGCCGCGGCCCGGGCTCTGTTCGGCCTGCCCGCCGACAAGACCGTCCTGCTGTTCGGTGCAGTCAAATCCGACTCCGATCCACGCAAGGGCTTTGCCCAACTCGACGAGATGCTGCGCCATGCCGCAGCCTCCCCCCTTGCCGATTCGCTCGTGCTCTGCGTCTATGGCACCGGCACCAAAGGCACCGGCACGCTGCATGGCGTACCCGTCAAATACGTCGGCCACCTGCATGACGACGAGTCCCTCATCGCCCTGTATTCGGCGGCCGACATCTTCCTCGCGCCCAGCCTGCAAGACAACCTGCCCAACACCGTGGTCGAAGCCAGCGCCTGCGGCCTGCCAACCATTGCATTCAACATCGGCGGCATGCCCGACCTGATCGACGACGGCGTGACCGGCATGCTGGCCAAGGAAGTCAACGCGCAGGCACTGCTGGCCGCGCTGCAGGAGGCGCTGCGCCAGCCGGGCTGGCTCGCGCAGGCTTCAACCGCCGCGCGGCGGCTCGCCGAACAGCGTTTCTGCTCGCGGCAGTTTGCCGCCAACCACATGGAAGCCTACGAAAACGCGATCCGGCGCAGCAGGTCGCCGTCCGCCAGCGCACTGCTGCCAACCACCCAACCCGAATAAGCCATCCGTGAACGCACCCCGTTTTTCCATCGCCACCCCCACCCGCAACGCGCTCGACAAGCTCACCCGCTGCGTCGGCTCGGTGCGCGGTCAGCGCGGCACCACGCTGGAACACCTCGTGCAGGACGCACAGTCCACCGACGGCGCAGCCGAATGGCTGGCCCGCCAGTCCGACCTGCGGGCGGTCAGCGAGGCCGACGCCGGCATGTACGATGCGATCAACCGCGCCTGGGCCCGCTCCACCGGTGAGTTTCTTTCCTGGCTCAACTCCGACGAACAATACTTGCCCGGCACCTTGGCCAAGGTCCAGGCCTTCTTCGACGCCCATCCCGACGTCGACGTGGTGTTCGGCAACTACATCGTGGCCGACCTGCAAGGCCGTCCAGTGGCCTTGCGGCGCGAAATTCCGTTTCGCAGCGTCTATGTGGCCAACGGCTTCCTGTACGCCCAGTCGTGCACCCTGTTCTTCCGCCGCCGCCTGTTCGAGCAGGGCCGGCTCAAGCTGGACAGCCGCTTCCGCTACGCCGCCGACAAGGAACTGCTGCTCAGCCTGGCCGCGGCAGGTGCGGTGATCCGACACATACCGGACTACCTGGCCGTCTTCGGCATCGACGGCACCAACCTCAGCACCCATCCGCGTGCTCGCGAAGAATCCGAACAGATCCGCATGGCCCACGGCGCCTTCCGTTCGCACACCCTGCGCCGCCTGGCACTCGCCTGCCGGCGCATCGAACGCCTGCTGCGCGGCGGCTACCGCGACCACCCCATCAGTTACCTCTACGCCGCGGACGACCTGCCGCGTTACCTCGAGTACACCGTCGCCAAACTCGGCGGACGCTACAGCCTGGCGGACATCGAAGGACGCGCGGACACCGTGCGGACCGTCGAACCATGACGGGAACGCGACCCCTGCGCCGCGCGGGCCACCCGGTTCGCGTCATCGCAACGTTCACGGACGCACGCCGATGAACCTCGCCACGGTGCACATCCCCGATCCGCTGCAGGCCACGCAGCAGAAAAAAATGGCGTCCTGGCCCGCGGCATGGATCGTCCTGATCGTCGTCTCGGTGGGCAATCTGCCGGTTGGCATACCGTATGCGCTGAACCTGGTGCTCGTCATGTACGCGGCCATTTTCTGGGCCGCGTCCAACGAAAAATTCGACACCCGGCTCTGGCATGCCATCTGGCCCTTCTGCCTCATCATCGTGCTCGGCCTGATTTCGGGCCATGGCGCGGACCGCTATCTCTACCTCAAGGACGCCTGGTACGCCTCGGCCGCGGCGGTCTACCTTTGTGCCGGTTATGTGTTGTACCGCTGCCAGCCCGACGTGGCGCTCGGCCTGCGGGCCTTTGTGCTGGGCGGCACCCTGCTCGCGCTATATCACCTGAGCAACTTTGTGCGCCACCCTGAACTGCTAAGAATGAGCGTTGTACAGTTAAGGGAAGTGGTTGGATTTGGCTCGCCCGCACCACCACTGGCGCTGGCCATCCTGTTCGCTTACTTTCGGCGCTGGTCCACCGACCTCAAGCTCCCGACATGGATGGCGCTAGGCTGCATGTTGATCTGCCTGGTTGGCGTGGCATCCACCTTTTCACGCCAGGGTGCCGTCATTACCTTCATAGGTCTGCTGGCGGCAGTCGGTAGTTTTTCGCGCCGTGAGCTGCTGCGCTTCGGTTTGCTGGCCTTGCTCGGCGGCATGGCGCTGCTGGCGTTGCGCATCGGACTCGAAGCCGACCTCGGCAGTTTCCAAAATTCCTTTCTGGGGAAACTGGCGCGCGCCCCAGAGGAACTCACCATCCGCGACTATGCAAACCGCATGGACATCATCGCCAACTGGCGTGGCTATGAAACATCGCGGGCCCTGCATGCCTATGCCATCGGCACCCCCTTCGAATGGGTGTTCGGCCGCGGCTTCGGCCACAACGTGGACCTCGGGCTGTTCATGAACATGGGCACCGGCACCACCGGCGAACGCGAACGCATCAACCTGGCCCCCATCCTGCACAACGGTTATGCCTTCATGCTGGTGAAGGCCGGCCCGGTGGCCATCGCCCTCTTCCTCGCCGCCATCGCCTGGCTGTACCGCATGGGCCGCCGGCAGGCGGCCTCCGCCACACCCGCCATCGCCGCTCCCTCGCGCGTGCTGCAGGCCTGCGCCCTGGTGATGATGTTTGTCACCTGGATCTCGATGGGCGCACTGGCAGGCGGACACTTTGTGCTGGCCGCCGGCTACCTGCTGGCCGCCGTGACACGCGGCGCCGAGCCATCCACCCGACCCGTTCCCCCCACCCAACCCTATCGATGAACCATATTCTTGTCACCCACCACGACGCCGAGCTCTATGGCGCGGACAAGTCGCTGATCAGGACGCTGCGCGCCCTGCAACGCAGCGACCTCAAGCCCATCGTCGCGCTGCCGCTCAACGGCCCGCTGGTCGAGGTGTTGCGCGCCGACGGCATCGAGGTGCACATCGGCCCGGTGGGCAAGCTCACCCGCCGGTTCATGAAACCGCTGGCCCTGCCCTTCGTGGCCTGGGACCTGCTGGCCTCGATCCGCTTCCTCTCGCGCATCATCGCCGGCCGCCGCGTGGTGCTGGCCTACGGCAACTCGGTCGCCGTGCTCGGCGGCGCCATTTGGGCCCTGGTGCACCGCGTGCCGCGTCTGTGGCATGTGCGCGAGATCGTGGTGGTGCCGCGCGTGGCCGCGCGCGGCTTTCCCTGGATGCTGCGGCTGCTCGGCGGCTGGTGCGTGTGCAACTCGCAGGCCACCCGCGACTGGATCGTCGACGAACAGCCCAGCCTCGGCCCGCACAGCTCGGTCATCTGGAACGGACTGGAAAAACTGGTACCGCCGCAGCCTGAGGCGGTGGCGGCCTTCCGCCACAAGCTCGGGGTGCTGCCAGGCCAGACCCTGGTCACCCTGGTCGGCCGCATCAACCGCTGGAAGGGCCAGGGCCTGCTCATCGAAGCCGCGGCGCTGCTCAAGGCCCGCGGTGTGCAAGGCGTGCGCTTCCTGGTGCTGGGCGACGTGGCCGACGGCCAGCACCACTTTCGGGAAGCCATGCTGGCGCAGATCCAGGCCGCCGGCCTGGAGGCCGAAGTGCTCTGGCATCCGTTCATGCCCGAGGTGGACGTGGCCTGGGCCGCGTCCGACATCGCCGTCGTCCCCTCGATCGAACCCGAGCCCTTCGGCCGTGTCGCCATCGAGGCCATGGCGCATGGCCTGCCGGTGATCGCGGCGGCCCATGGCGGCCTGGTCGAAATCGTGGAACCCGAGAAAACCGGCCTGCTGGTGACGCCCGGCAGTGTGGAGGAGTTGGCCAACGCCATCGCCCGGCTGGCGACGGAACCGGGCTTGAGAAAGTCCTTTGGCGACGCCGGCCGCGTGCGGCAGAACACGGTGTTCAGCCAGGAAGAACACGACCAGAAATTGGTCGGTTTGATGAAACAACTTGCAAAGCAATAAAAATGTTGCAGTGCACCATTTTTAACGTAGAGCTTGCATAATGACAGTAGGCATTGACAACTTTTTGGGAGGCAGGATGGTTCGTCTGGCAGTCGTCGGTTTAGGAAAAATGGGTCTTTCACATCTGGCCATGGTGCGCGCGCACCCCGATGTGGAACTGGTGGCCGCGTGCGACGCGACCACCTATCTGACCGATGTGATCGGCAAACATGCCGATCTCAAGTGCCATGCGGACTTCGACGCCCTGCTGGCACAGGAAAAGCTGGACGCGGTCATGATCGCCACGCCGTCCACCCTGCACGCCTCCATGGTGCAGAAGGCCTTGGAACGCGGCATCCATGTGTTTTGCGAAAAGCCTTTCGTGCTCGACGTGGCCGATGGCGACCGCCTGGCCGCGCTGGCCGAAAGCAAGAAACTGGTGACCCAGGTGGGCTACCACTACCGCTTCGTCGGCGCGTTCCAGGAAGCGGCCCGCATCGTGGCCTCGGGCGCCCTCGGCACCGTGCACCACGTGCGCGCGGAAGCCTACGGCCCCGTGGTGTTGCGCCAGCAGGGCGCAACCTGGCGCTCGTCCAAAAATGAAGGCGGCGGTGCCCTGTACGACTACGCCTGCCATGCCATCGACCTGGTCAACTTCGTCGCCGGCATGCCGTCGTCGGTGTCGGGAGTGGTGCGGCACAGCGTGTTCTCGCGCGACGTCGAAGACGAAATCTATTGCTCGATGCACTACCCCAGCGGTGCCAGCGGGCAGCTGAGCGTGAACTGGAGCGACGAGAGCTTCCGCAAGATGTCCACCAAGATCTCGGTCTGGGGTACCAACGGCCGCATCGTGGCCGACCGCCAGGAATGCCAGATCTACCTGCGTGAACCCCATGCGGCGCTGGAGGGCATGAAAGCCGGCTGGAACGTGCGCTACACGACCGACCTGACCGAAGAGGTGTGGTTCTACCTGCGCGGCGAAGAATATTCCGCACAGATCGACTACTTCGTGCAGAGCATCAAGTCCGGCCGACTGAACGGGCAGAACACTTTCGCCTCCGCCCTGGAAGCCGACCGCGTCGTCGCCATGATTCTCGACGGCGGCAGCGTGGCCGCACCGATCGCTCCGCAACAACAGCGCTCCGGCCTGCTCGGCCGCCTGTTCGGCGCATGACCCCAACCCATTCAAAGGCAACAACAGGTATGGACAGAGTTCTTTTCGGCGACAACCAGTTCTTCGGCGTGAACCACATGTCGGAGGAAAAAGCCCGCGCGCAACAGATGCGCTTCCAGAACATCCAGGCCGTGATCGACGTGCTCGATGCGGCCTACCAGGAAGGCATTCGCACCTTCATGTGCACCACGCATGACAAGGTTGCGGAAGTTTGCGATTATTTCCGGGCCAACCAGGACAAATACCCCGACTACCAGTTCTACCCGTGCATGCCCTATGCGCACAAGTACGCCAATGCGGTGACCGACCACGGCATGATCGGCGCGTTGCGCCGCTTCCTGCCCGAAGACGGCGCCATCGGCGCCATGCTCAAGGGCGGCAAGGCCCTGGCCAGCCGCGACATGGACACCATCCTGCGGCTGCTGGTCGACGCCGAGATGAAGATGTTCCAGGGCCTGTCCACCCCGGTGATCTTCATCCAGAACGTGGTGACCGACCTGCTGCTCGGCCTGGGCATGAAACGCGCCTTCCGCACCTTCCACGACCATGTGCGGGAAGCCTACGGCGCGGAGCCCGGCTACATCACGATGAACACACCGATGCTGCTCGACGTGCTGGAAGAACAGGGCATCGACAACCCCATCGTGTGCAGCAACATCAACAAGATCGGCTTTCGCATGTGCGGCGGCATCCAGGCCTACGAAAGCGCCATCGCCACACGCCGCTTCCGGCCGGTGGCCATGTCGGTACTCGCATCGGGCGCCATCGCACCGCGTGAAGCGATCGAATACGTGTGCCAGCAGCCACGCATCGAATCCATCGTGTTCGGCGCGTCCAGCCGCGGCAACATCCGGCAGACCAAGCTCCTGATCGACGAGTTGAGCCGCCCCGCTCAACCCGCGCTGGCCGCCTAGGCCCCGGCCCCGGTCTGCATGGCCGCCCAACGACCAGACAGGCCTCCGACGCCGCAGACCCCATGCGGCGTCGGCCTCACACGCGTACCGCACCCTGGCGGCCGCGTGTTGGCTCAAGCGCAAGGCCCCCGCACCGCACACGAGACGGCGTCGGCGAACCCGGTGAGGGCCGGGTCGGCTCGCGTGGCGCTCCCCTTCAAAAAATCATTGGAAAAATAATGATCGCTTCGCACGATACGGCCCAGCGCAAGACCGTTCGCATCCTCGGCACCCACGGCGTTCCCGCGGGTTATGGCGGCTTCGAGACCGCGGCCGAAAACATCGCGCTGTTCCTGGTGCGGCAAGGCTGGCGCGTCATCGTCTACTGCCAGCTGCCCGGCGAAGGCCCGATCACCGAGGACGTGTGGAACGGCATCGAACGTGTGCGCATTCCGGTGAACATCCCCGGCTGGAAAGGCACATCGCGGTTCGACTGGTTGTCGATCCGCCATGCCTGCACCTTCCGCGACCTGTGCCTGACCTTCGGCTACAACACCGCGGTGTTCAACACCTGGCAGCGGCTCAAGGGCATTCCGAACGTCATCAACATGGACGGCATCGAATGGTCTCGCGCACGCTGGGGCTTCGCCAAGCAGGCCATCCTGTACATCAACGAACGTATCGGCTGCTTCGTCGGCAATCACCTGATCGCCGACCATCCGGAAATCGAGAAATACCTGCTGACCCGCGCGCCCCAGCGCAAGATCACCACCCTCACCTACGGCGCCGATCCGATCGCCGACGCGCCGACCGGGCCGGTGCTGAAGCTCGGGCTCGAACCGGGCCGTTACCTGTCGCTCATCGCACGGCCGATTCCGGAGAACTCGATCCTGGAGATGGTGCAGGGCTTCTCTTCCAAGCCGCGCGGCGTGAAGCTGATGATCCTCGGTAAGTTCGAACCCGACCAGGACGACTACCACCGACAGGTGATGGCGGCGGCGAGCCCGGAGGTGCTGTTCCCCGGCGCCATCTACGAGAAGGACGCGGTGAAGGCGCTGCGTTTCCACAGCCTGGCCTATGTGCACGGCCACACGGTGGGCGGCACCAATCCTTCGCTGGTGGAGGCCATGGCGGCGGGCAATGCCGTCGTCGCCCATGACAACCCCTACAACCGCTGGGTGGTGGACAAGGGCGCGGTCTATTTCAAGGATACGGCCTCGTTCTCGGCCTGCGTCGACCAGTTGCTGGCCTCGCCGGCGCAGGTGGCCCAGATGCGCCGCGCGAGCCTGGACCGGTTTGCCGAAGAGTTCACCTGGGACCACGTTGCCGGCCAGTACGAACAACTGCTGCTGCGCTACCTGCCGAAACGCTAAGCTCCATGCGCAAGAAACTTCAACTGTCGGAGGGCCTGCGGAAGATCCTGCACAACGCCGGCTGGATGATGGGAGAACAGGTGCTGCGCATGGCCACCGCACTGTTTGTCAACGCCTGGGTCGCGCGGCGCCTCGGCCCCTCGGACTTTGGCCTGTTGAGTTATGTGCAGTCGCTGGCCGCGCTGTTCGTCGTCGTGGCCTTGCTTGGCATGAGCCGGCTGCTGGTGCGGGAACTGGTGGAACAAAGCAACGATCCGCAAAAACGCAGCACCATCGTGCTGACCGCTTTCAGCTACCGCATGCTCGCCGCCATCTTGCTGTTCGGCGCCTCGGTGGCCATCTCGGGCTGGGGCCATGACACCGAGCGCTTCGTACTGGCGGCATTCGTCAGCACCTCGATCCTGGCGGCACCCTTCGACTCGGTGTACCAGTATTTCCAGTCGCTGAGCCAGGCGCGCATACCGGTCATCGTGCGCAGCGTTTCGTTCTTCGCGGCGACCGGCGTCAAGCTCTTCCTGCTCTACCACGGTGCGGGCCTGCAGGAGATCGTTTACGCCACCGCGCTCGAATACGCCTTCACGGCAATCGGCCTGTACTACGTTTACCGGAAATACGGCATGCAGGTGCGCGCACGCCCGAACTGGCGCCTGGGTTGGACCTTCGTGCGCGAGACTTGGCCCGAAATCATCGCAGGCTTGAGTGGCATGCTGTTCATGCGACTGGACCAGATCATGCTGGAGTCGCTGCAGGGCACTGCCGCGGTGGGTGTGTTCGCAGTGGCCGCGCGCCTGTCCGAAGCGTGGTATTTCATTCCAGTTAGCTTGGTTGCGTCCGCCTTTCCCAAAATCGTGAAAAGCCGGACAGACACAAAGTTGTACTACACCCAGATCAGCCGCCTCATGGTGGCACTGGTAGCGCTTTCCTATGCATCGGGCCTGGGTGCCAGCCTTCTTTCCGGTCCCGTCGTGAGTTGGCTCTATGGCCCCTCCTATACAGAGTCGGCCTCCATACTCTGCGTACACATCTGGTGCGGTCTGCTAGTGGGCTTTGGACAGCTTTCGGGTGCATGGCTCAGCGCGGAGCGCCGGATCGTCCTCAATCTCTACCGCAACCTGCTTGGACTCGTGGTCAACGTGCCACTCAACTATTTCCTGATTCCGCGCTTTGGGCCCATCGGTGCTGCTTGGGCAACATTGATCTCCATGACTTTCGGCTGGTATCTGTTCGACATGTTCAATCCGTTGACGCGGCGCATGTTCATCATCAAGAGTCGGGCTCTGCTCCTTCAAAAAACGGTGCCCGCCGGCTGAAACGAAATGGAAACCAGATTTTTGCGAATGCGCCCCTGGAAATTCCAACCAGTTGCAGTATTTTTTAACCCGTGTTGCCAACATCTGTGTTGTCAAACATGATCAGTCAAACGCCATCAGGTGCTGAGCGAATTCGAAAAAAGCTAAAGCTAGTTTGATTTTCATGCTCCCAGCGACTTTATCGAGGTACATCAAATGACCATCCAGTCCGCCTACAAGACGCTCACGTACATGGCGAAGAACCGCCCATACGCGCTCGAAAAACCCAAGGTGATCCAGTTCCCGGTCATCGACATCTGCAACTCCAAGTGCCAGATGTGCCGGATCTGGGAAAACAAGAAGTCGGACGACATCACGCCCGACGGCTTGCGCCAGGGCCTGCACAACCCGCTGTACAGCGAGGTGACGGGCGTCGGGCTGAATGGCGGCGAACCCACGCTGCGCAAGGACCTCGGGGAATTGGCTGCGGTGCTGTTCGAAGAGTTGCCCAAGCTCAAGAACATCTCGCTGATCACCAACGCCTACAAGTACAAGGAAGTGATCGCGCGCATTGGCGACGTGGGCGAAGTGGTCAAGAAACATGGCGGCAACCTCGACGTGATGGTCTCACTCGACGGTTATGGCGAGGTGCATGACCGCGTGCGCGGCAAGCCGGGCAACTTCCGCCGTGCGCAGTATGTGATCGACTTCATCCAGAACTCGCCGCTGGTGAAGAGTGTGCGCATCGGCTGCACCATCATCCGGGAAAACGTCTACGGCTTGCACGACCTGTTCGAGTACTGCCAGTCCAAGGGCCTGTACATCAAGTACCGGCTCGGCGTGCCGCACCAGCGGCTCTACACCGAAAACCTGCTGGAGCCGTATGCGCTGACGTTCGAGGAAAAGTACCACGTGGTGGAGTTCCTCGAGGGGCTGATCGCCCACTACGAGCCCAACGTGCAGCAAAACTTCTTCTACCGCTCGCTCATCGACCAGATGATCCTGGACGCACCGCGCAAGGCCGGCTGCGACTGGCAGCACCGGGGTGCCACCATCACCTCCAAGGGCGAACTGCTCTACTGCGCGGTGCAGAGCAAGCGGCTCGGGATGATCGAGACGGAAGACAGCGAGGCCGCTTACTTCGGCGCGGCCGACCACCTGCGCGACATCATCAAGACCAAGTGCGACAGCTGCAACCATGACTATGTGGGCATCCTGCCGCGCAACCAGCAGATCAAGCGCATCGTGCACAAGATCGTGGAGAAGACCGGCACCGAAGGGCTGGTCAACCAGTTGCGCGGCGACAGCGTGATCGGCCGCATGCGCGGGCGCCAGAGCTTCGAGGCCCGCGTGGCCGCGATGATGGCCCAGGCGGATGCGCCCTACCAGCCACAGCCCCAAAAGGGCCTGAAGGCCAAGGCGCCCGTGGGCGCCAAGCGGGTGATGATCTGCGGCTGGTACGGCACCGAGACCCTGGGCGACAAGGCCATCATCGGCGGCGTGATCCGCGGCCTGGAGGCGACGCTCGGACCGATCGCACTGACGGTGGTGGCGCTCTACCCCTACATCTCCCACATGAGCCGCCGGCAGATGCCCGAGCTCAAGGCGGCGCGCATCGTCAACCCCTCGGAAGGCGCGCAACTGGTCAAGGAGACCGATCTGCTGGTGTTCGGCGGGGGCCCGCTGATGGGCATCAACGCGCTGGCGGAAATGGAGGCGCTGTTCACCATCGCGCACCAGTGCGGCGTGCCCTCGGTGGTGGCGGGCTGCGGCGTGGGCCCGCTCGGTGAAGCCTGGCAGAACGAATCGCTGAAGCGCATCCTGGAACTGGCCAGCCTGCGCATCTACCGCGACGAAAAGGCCCGCAGCCTGGCGCTGGAGCTCGGCGTAAAAGCCGCGCAGGACCAGGTGGCCGAGGACCCGGCCTTCACCTGGCTCGCCCACACCCGCGCAGAGTTGCAGGTGGTGCGCGATACCGAGCACAAGGTGCTGCTGCTGGGCCTGCGCGACTTTCCGCACAAGCAATATGCGCGCGACATGAACGACGCCGACAGCGCATCGGCCAGCCAGGGTTATGAGGCCGAGGTGATCAAGGCGCTCGAGCTGTTGGTGGACAAACACCCGAACCTGCTGATCCGCCCGCTGCCGATGTGCACCAACCACTTCGGCGACGACGACCGCTGGTTTTACCGCCGGCTGTTCCGCGGCAATGCCAAGCTCGCCGAACGGTTGGACTTGTCTCTGCTCGGCCGGGAGATGGGGCCGGTCTTCTACGCCGAGGAGTTCAAGAAGGCGGATGTGGCGCTGACCATGCGCTTCCACGCACTGGTGTTCGCGCTTGGCCTCGAAGTGCCGGCCCTGGCGATCGACTACACCCTGGGCAAGGGCAAGGTCCGCGCCCTGGCCGAGCGGTTCGGTGTGCCGTTCCAGTCGCTGCTGGACTTGAAGGCGGACTTCATCGTGTCAAATATTGACTCGCTGCTAGCACGGCCTGTCGCGCAGGCAATAGGGTTCGAACCTGCATTTACGGATACTCTGAAAAAGAGAATTCTTGATTTAATAAAATTCGAAGAATCTGCAGAAGCCTAATGTTTTATTGACAGAGAACAACGAACTCCGCATACCAACTTGACTTTAGAATTAATCCAGATATTCATCTAAAAATCCAGCACCAGATTATCCATCATAATATCGACAAAATCGATGAAAACACTTATTCTATTTTTCTTGGCATGCGTTCTTAATTTTAACTCAGTCGCACATGCAGAGGATAATATTACATTCATCGGCAATAGCCTCACACGGCACTTGGCGACGCCAAAAATTGGCTGGGATGGCAATTGGGGAATGGCAGCAAGCGCAGAGGAAAAAGATTATGTCCATCAGCTTGTGCAGCAGGTAAATTTTTCTTCAGGAAGAAACTGGAACTCCACGATTATTGCAGCTTCTTCGCTAGAGAAAAACTTATTTTTAAATGAAAAATATTTAACCGAACTTTTTAAGACTATAAATTCAGACCAAAAAATTATTATACTCCAGATTGGAGATAATATAAACTATAACGGGTTAGATCTTGTAGATTTCGCATCAAAATACGGTACTTTGCTGTCAAGCATAAAACCTAAATTAATGCCAGGCGGGCTTCTTTTATGTTTAGGAAAATGGTGGAAGGCACCACAGGTAGACGTACGCATCAAGGCTGAATGTGAAGCAGCAGGTGGGCAATATGTAGATTTACTTTCTATTTCAAGTCAAGCAGGAGCCTATGCCAGCACAGAGCGGTCGTTCTCGAGCCCTGCTGTAGCACGGCACCCCGGAGACCGCGCCATGTCCGAAATTGCCACGCATATCTATCAAGCCATTCTTAAGCACAATCCAGCACTCGTCAAAAACTAATCGTTACTGGAATAAAATGGCACCTATTTCTCCCCCAATGCAACCCAAAACGAAGTCAACTCATTTCATGGGAGTTCAGGCTCTACGGTTTGTTGCTGCGGCCTTAGTTCTCGTAGCTCATTCCACCTTCGTCATTGCGGAAAAGATGCCTCATTTTAATTACGAAGCTTGGCGCAAGGGAGGGATTGGAGTTTTCATCTTTTTCGTGATAAGTGGATTCGTGATGGTTTTGTCTGTAAAAAATTTACAGTCGCGAAATGACGGATGGAAGCTTTTCGCAAAACGACGTGTTATCCGCATTGTTCCGATGTATTGGTTAGCAACGACATTAAAACTGATTGCGGTACTCGCAATTCCGGCGCAAACACTTCATTCGGGATTTGACTTCACCCATACGGTTGGATCGTACCTATTCCTTCCCGCTCATAACCCCCTGGGAGAAGTTAAGCCGTTGCACGCGGTTGGATGGACGCTTAACTACGAAATGTTTTTCTATCTGATTTTCACGATAGCGCTTTTCATTCATTGCTCGCCAGTAATTTTCTCAACCGTCCTATTTGTCGCACTTGCATTCATTGGCCTTATTTTCGATAATGGAAAATTGGGAGCAATTGGCATTTACACAGAACCCTTCATTCTCAATTTTATATTTGGAATGTTAATTGCTCATTTTTATCTATCCGGATTTCGAGTGAAATATTGGATCGCAACATTCTTCTTTATCCTCGGAGCATTGTCGATCGCTTTTTCTGATCATTGGGGATCATATTTCGGCTTCCCCAGACAAGGACTCTCACTTGGTCCAGCAATGATTGTATTTGGCGTTGCTTTTTTAGAACCTTTCTTTCAAGAGCGAAATTTTAAATTTCAATTAGCCCAGCAGCTAGGGGACAGCTCCTACTCTCTTTATTTATTTCATCCATTTTTATTGGCTGCCATAGCGGTGACTCTACGAAAATTAAACTGGCATAATTACATTAGCGCATTATTTATAATGACTGGCTTATCCATTATCGCTGGATGGCTCATTTATCGCTATATCGAACTACCCGTAACGCGGATCATAAATGAAAAGAACATGAAAAAAATTGACCTGTCGTTATTTCCCACAAAAGCCAAACTCTAATATTTTTTAAATAATTCCCACCACATCAGTTAAAAATAAGGCTCGACAGCAGATCAAATGAGAGGCTTTTATATGAAACCAAAAACAGGCAAGCCCTATGAAGCTGCCAAAGTATTTCAGCATCTCTTGTCAACCATTTTGACAATTACGATTTTATCATGCACCGTCATTGACATCTTCGCTGCAGATATAACACAGCGGGCGAACGAATCCAAATATAGTATCGGCACTTATTATTACCCTGGGTGGAAGACCGACACGGCAGTCAATCCTCCACGTCAACCCTGGGAAAAGATCAAGGCCTACCCAGAGCGCGAGCCATTACTTGGCTGGTACGACGAGGGTGAACAGGCCGTGATTGACCAGCAACTTAAATGGATGCACGACTACGGCCTGGACTTCGTCGTGTTCGACTGGTTCTGGACTTCCAACCGGCCGCGCATCCAGCATGCACTGGACAACTACCTGCGTTCGCCCAACAAGGAACTCATGAAGTTCTCCATCATGTGGGCCAACCACGAGAACTATCCGAAGGGCATGAAGGACTTCAGGATGGTCGTGCAGTACTGGGTCGACAACTTCCTGAAAGACCCGCAGTACCAGCGTATCAACGGCCTGCCGGTGGTGCACATCTTCAGCCCAACGGCACTGGAGCAAAAGGCGCAGGTCTTCGGCGCGACAACGTCGCAATTGCTGGCCGAAGCCAATGAGATCGCGCGCCGGGCCGGCCTGCCGGGCATCTATTTCACGGCTGGCACGCCGGCCACCGAGTTCGCCAAATCCACGGCACAAGCCGCGGGTTACCAAGCCCTGACCGCCTACAACTATGCGGCCGGGCGCACGGTCCGCGGCTTTGACAGTTATGCATCACTCGACCGCGGCTACCGGGAACACTGGGACTGGCTGCTGGCGAACGCGCAGTTGCCCTATTTCATCACCATGAGTTCGGGCTGGGACAGACGCCCCTGGGGCGGCAGCAAGGACCCCAAGCGCGACCTGTCGGTGAGCACCCCGGACTCCTTCGAAGCGCATCTGCGCGCGGCCAAAGCCGCGATGGACCGGTATCCAGAGCAATCGATGCGCACCGGCATCATCTGCTGCTGGAACGAATACGGCGAAGGCTCGTACATGGAGCCGACCAAGGCCTACGGCCTGCAGTACCTGGAGCGGATCAAAAAGGTCTTCGGCCGCTGAGCAGGCCTCGCGCCCTCCATCGCGCCACAACCGCTCGCTCGCTTAGGCCGCAAGGCCAGGCGGCGTGACGCGCCAACAACAGAAAAGCACCGCAACGGTGCTGCCGCCACAAATAAAGCGGCCGAAGTGTGACAAATACACGCCAAATCTTCCCTTTTTGGCAGCTCGATTCGCGCCAAATCCGTGACAAATTTACAATTTCACCACGGGTAATCACCAAGGCAAACAAATATCCATCGTGGTTTTCCAGGGGGTCCACACATCAACACGCAGCCACACCAGACCGTGCGCTGCTCAATCAAGGGAATGAGATGATTTTGCGCAAACTGATGGGGGTTTTGTTGCTGGCGGCCGCAGCAGCCGGGGCACAGGCGGACGTGGTGTACACCTTCAATACGGGTGCCCAGGGATTCACGTCCTCTTCCGGCAGCGTGCTGGCCTGGAGCAGCCAGGGTGGCGTCAGCAACAGCGGCTACGTGAACATCGCGGACTACACGCCCGGTGAGTCCTACACCATGGCGTCCTCGTTGGGCAACCTGAGTTCGTTGTTCGGCGGTGTGTTGTCCTTCGACTACAACGCCCTGGGCCACCGCGTCAGCAATGCATACAGCGCTTATGACCGTTTTGGCACCATCACCATTTTCTCGGGTACGTCGTTTGTCACGGCCGACGTGATTGGTGCGATCACCAGCGACATCAGCGGCACCGGCTGGTACCACACGGCCTACAGCCTCACCGAGGCGCTGTGGAGCGGCAATGCTTCGTTGGCCTCGGTCCTTGCCAACGTCACGGCCATCAACATCGTCACCGAATACAACACCACGACCAACTGGCCCGACGAAGTCATCGGTCTCGACAATTTTTCGCTGGCGGCCGCAGTGCCTGAGCCGATGTCGCTGTCGCTGGTCCTGGCAGGGCTGGCCGGGCTGGGCCTGAGTTCGCGTCGCAAGCGCAAAAACGCAGTCTGAACCACTTGGCCCGCCTAAGCGGGCTTTTGGGTCCAGCCGGAGAACCCCCGTTTCCCAGGAATCTGGAAACGGGGGTTTTTTCTTTTGCGGCGATCGGCCCCGTCAAGGTCAGGCGGGCTTGCCATGAAAAAAGCCTCCGCAGGATGGAGGCTTCTTGGGCGACCGGAAAACGTTCAGCACATCACGCGGTGGTGGCGCCTTCGAGCCGGGGCGCGACATTGCTGCAGAAGTCTTGGTAGGTGCGGGCAATGCCTTCCTTCAGGTCGATCCGGGCACTCCAGCCTCGGGTGCGCAGCGACGAAACGTCGAGCAGCTTGCGCGGCGTACCGTCGGGTTTCGAGGTATCGAACACGAGTTCGCCTTCGAATCCGACCTCGGCCATGATGGTTTCCGCGAGCTCGCGGATGGTCACGTCGGTGCCGGTACCGACGTTGTACAGGCCATCGTCAATGCCGTTTTCCATGATGAACACGCTGGCGTCGGCCATGTCGTCCACATGCATGAATTCGCGCATCGGTTTGCCCGAGCCCCAGACCGAGAGCTGAGTGTCGCCACGCTGCTTGGCCTCATGGGCCTTTCTCAGCAGCGCCGGCAACACGTGGGAGTTGGCCAGGTCGTAGTTGTCGTTCGGGCCATACAGATTAGTGGGCATGGCGCTCACGTACTGCGTGCCGTATTGGCGGTTGTACGACTCGCACATCTTGACGCCGGCGATCTTGGCGATCGCATAGGGTTCGTTGGTGGCTTCGAGCGGGCCGGTCAGCAGGTATTCTTCGCGGATGGGCTGGGGACAGTCGCGCGGATAGATGCAGCTCGAGCCGAGCACCAGCATGCGCATCACGCCGGCCTTGTGTGCGGCACCGATCACGTTGGCTTCGATCATCAGGTTCTGGTAGATGAAGTCGGCGCGGTAGATGTTGTTGGCCTGTATGCCGCCGACCTTGGCCGCGGCCAGAAAAATATAGCCCGGTTTCTCGGTCTGCATGAAGGCGTGCACGGCCGCCTGGTCCAGCAGGTCCAGCTCCTGGTGGGTGCGGGTCACGATGTGGGTGTAGCCCTTGGCCTTCAGCTTGCGGACGATGGCCGAACCCACCATGCCTCGATGGCCAGCTACGAATATTTTCGTGTCTCGGTCCATTTCACTTTACTCGTGGTAGTCGAAGGTACTGAAGCCAGCCAGTTTGACCATGGCGTCACGTTTGGCCGAGGTGTAGTCGGACTGCACCATTTCGCTGACCAGTTCCTTCAGCGTGGTGGCGGGGGTCCAGCCGAGCTTTTCGCGGGCCTTGGTGGCGTCGCCGAGCAGGGTTTCCACTTCGGTGGGCCGGTAGTAGCGCGGGTCGACCTTGACGATGACATCGCCTTCCTTGCACTTGGCCTGCTCGCCGTGGACCTTGGCCACGATGCCGACTTCGTTTTCGCCTTCGCCTTCGAAGCGCATGGTGATGCCGAGTTCGGCAGCCGCGAATTCGACGAACTGGCGAACGCTGTATTGCACGCCGGTAGCGATCACGAAGTCTTCGGCCTTGTTCTGCTGCAACATCAACCACTGCATTTCGACATAGTCACGCGCATGGCCCCAGTCGCGCAGTGCGCTCATGTTGCCGAGGTACAAAGTGTCTTGCAGGCCGAGCGCGATGCGGGAGATGGCGCGGGTGATCTTGCGTGTGACGAAGGTTTCGCCGCGCACAGGGCTTTCGTGGTTGAACAGGATGCCGTTGCAGGCATACATGCCGTAGGCTTCGCGGTAGTTCACCGTGATCCAGTAGGCGTAGAGCTTGGCCACCGCATAGGGGCTGCGCGGATAGAAAGGCGTGGTTTCCTTTTGCGGAATTTCTTGCACCAGGCCGTAGAGCTCGCTGGTGGAGGCCTGGTAGAAGCGAGTCTTCTTCTCGAGGCCGAGAATGCGCATGGCCTCCAAGATGCGCAGCGCACCGATGCCATCGGCGTTGGCGGTGTATTCGGGTTCTTCGAACGACACGGCCACGTGGCTTTGGGCCGCGAGGTTGTAGATTTCGTCGGGCTGCACTTTCTGGATGATGCGGACCAGGCTGGTGGAATCGGTCAGGTCGCCATGGTGCAGCACGAATTTGCGGCCATCGACATGGGGGTCCTGGTACAGGTGGTCGATGCGGTCGGTGTTGAAGAGCGAGCTGCGGCGCTTGATGCCGTGCACCTCATAACCCTTCTTGAGAAGGAAGGCCGCGAGATAGGCACCGTCCTGCCCGGTCACGCCGGTGATCAAAGCCACTTTATTTGTAGACATATTTCAAAGCTTTCGATGTCGATTGAACTTACGGGCAAACATTAAATTAAGCGCACAGGAACCACCTAGGTTCCTGCGCAAACCATGGCTAGAACAGACTTTCGCGCACATAGATCACGTCGTTGGGCAGCACGGGGTCGCTCATCTGGGGAGAGATCTGCTCGACCACGCCGGCTGCGTTGCTGCGGTGCAGGCGCACACGGTTTTCCGTGCCGCGGTTGGTCGGTCCACCACCGGTGGCCAGCGCCTGCATCACGGTCATGCCGCGCTCGATGCGGTACACACCCGCACGCTGCGCCTCGCCGTAGATATAGAACACCGGTGCGCGTGGCACATAGATGCTGTCGCCGCCCATGACCAACATGTCGTTCTGAGGCTTGTCATTGAGGTAGAGCGAGGCGATGTCGATTTCCTTGCGGAACGGCCGCCCCTCGCGGGTACCGGTGACGACTGCGATGTCGCTGCCACCAGCCACGGTGCCGCCGCCCGGAATGGTGCCGCCCGCTGCGGCCAGCATGTCGCTCACGCGGGTGTTGAAGATTTCAACCGGGAAGCGCCCGGGGTGGTTCACCTGGCCGAGCACGGTGACTTGGTTGCCGCGCACTTGCAACAGGGTGATGTTGACCTGGGGTTTACGCACGAAGCCGCCCTTCATCAGTGCGTCGGCGATCTTCTGTTCGGCCGCACCGATGGACAGGCCGCCGATCTGCACGCTACCGACCAGCGGATAGCTGATGACCCCGCTTTCGGACACCCGCGCTTCGATCATGAGGTCGGGATTCTGGAAGACCTGGACACGGATGTTGTCGCCAGCAGCCAGCGCATAGTCCTGGCTCGGCTGGGCCCAGGCGCTTCCCATGAGCATGGCACACAGGAAGAAGAGAATTTGGATGAGACGTTGATTCATAAAAATTTCTACTGAAGCATTCGGAACGGGATGTACGGTGGCACGATCAGCGCAGCCATATGAAGACGCTTGTAGCCCGAGACTGCGCATCGGCTTGTTTTCAGGCCCGGCCAATGCTGAAGTACTCGATTTCCAACGCCCGCACCAGCGTTGGATCATACAAATTGCGCCCATCGAACACGACGGGCTGCTTCAGCCGCGTCTTGATCGCGTCGAAATCAGGGCTGCGGAATTCCTTCCACTCGGTGACGATGACCAGCGCGTCGGCGCCGTCGAGCGCGCTTTTCGGGCGGCCGGCGAAGCTCAGGCGGGGCTCGTCGCCGAAGATGCGTTCGGCCTCGGTCATGGCCACGGGGTCGTAGGCGGTGACGGTGGCGCCGCGGCGCAGCAGCTCGGCCACGACGACGCGGCTGGGCGCGTCGCGCATGTCGTCGGTGTTGGGCTTGAAGGCCAGGCCCCACAGCGCGAAGCGGCGGCCGGAGAGATCTTCGCCGAAGCGTTCGACGATCTTCTCGACCAGCACGTGTTTCTGCGCGTCGTTGGCCTCTTCCACCGCGGTCAGCACGCGCAGCTTGTTGCCGTGCTGGCCGGCGGTCTTGATCAGCGCCTTCACGTCCTTGGGGAAACACGAGCCACCATAGCCGCAACCGGAGTACAGGAAATGGCTGCCGATGCGCGGGTCGCTGCCGATGCCCGAGCGCACCAGTTCGATGTCGGCGCCCAGCACTTCGGCCAGGTTGGCCAGTTCGTTCATGAAGCTGATGCGGGTAGCCAGCATGGCGTTGGCGGCGTATTTGGTGAGCTCGGCCGAGCGCACGTCCATCAGCACCAGCTTTTCGTGGTTGCGCTGGAACGGGCCGTAGAGCTGGCGCATCAGGCCAATGGCTTTTTCGTCGTCGGCGCCGACGACGATGCGGTCGGGCCGCATGAAGTCTTCGATGGCCGCGCCCTCTTTCAGGAATTCGGGGTTGGACACCACGCTGAATTCGAACTTGCTTTCACGCGCGGCCAGTTCGGCTTGCACGGCCTCACGCACCTTGTCGGCCGTGCCCACCGGCACGGTGGACTTGTCGACGATGACGCGGTAGCCGTCCATGTGTTTGCCGATGTTGCGCGCGGCGGCCAGCACGTATTGCAGGTCGGCCGAGCCGTCTTCGTCGGGCGGCGTGCCCACGGCGATGAACTGGATGGTGCCGTACTGCGCGGCGCGCTTGACATCGGTGGTGAACGACAACCGGCCAGCTTCAACGTTGCGGCGCACCACTTCCTGCAGGCCGGGTTCGTGGATGGGGATGCCGCCGTCTTCCAGGATCTTGATCTTGGCCGGGTCCACATCCAGGCACAACACGTCGTTGCCCACGTCCGCCAGGCAAGCGCCCGAAACAAGCCCCACATAGCCGGTACCGATGACCGTGATTTTCATGAAAGATAGCCCTTAGTCAAAACAAAAAGGATTTTGCGGGCGACGTTACCAGCAAAGACGGAAACGCCGGGAATCGATGCCCCGCGTTATGGTTAATTTTGTAAAAGTTTGCGTGCCGGACATGGCATCTCGCGAGCACAAAACTGAGCACCGGCTCTGCACACCACCTGAAACAAAAACCATCAATTCAATTGATGTACGGCGGTTATTGTGCAGACGTTCATGGAGGTTAGGCCTGATCGAGCAGCATGGAAATCGGCCACCCCGCCACCAGACAAGATTGCGAATGCATCGAATCGAATGCCGGCGAACGATATCGAAAAACGTGGCCAAGCTTGCGCGAAGATGGCCAGCCGTCAAACGGACATGCGCCGAATAGCGATCACGCCGATCAAGGCGATACCCGCCAGCACGGTGAGCAATTTGTCGGCCGGTGACGAATCCGAAGCGGTGAGATCGGTGACCCGCACCGTCTGGAAGGATGGATTGACGAAAGAAGAAGTTTCCGCCTGGGCACCTCGGGCGGGCGCGGCGAAAGAGGTTTTCACCATGCTCGCATTAGCAGCTTGCTTGATCGCAGGTGCGCTGGTCAGAAGAGCCCCCGGCACCGTGTCTTGCGGGGTTACCGTGGCGAAGGCATTGGTGGCGAAGCAGAGCAAAAAAGCAACAACAGCGTGTATCAGTTTGTTCATGAATCCTCCGTTGAAAGATCAGCCAGCATAGCAAATAAAGCAAAATTCATGCCGTTTTTTGGTCGTTTTTTGTAACCTAGTACAAATACCTAATGGAATCATTATGATGCACTGCAGCATAATTGTTTGTGAAAAAACGAAAGAATCGATCACCCAGGAATTCCTAGCGCTCTGTAAATATTTCCGACGGTAGTCTGACGCCTAGATTTCTCCGCTTGGAAACACTCAATCCTCTATGGAACTACCAGTGAAACAGCCTTCTACAGTGCCAACGCCCGCGGTCAACGCGTTCGACAAACCGTATCACCTGCTTGGAAAGAGCTTCAAGCTCATCAGCATCCTGGAAGCTGTGCTGGATCCACTCGTGGTGATCGCGGTACTGGCCGCTTGCATGGTTTTCTATCGCCATGCGTTCGAGCGGCACTACATGATCCTTGGAATCATCGCCTTCTCCCTCAGCTTTCCCGGCAACGTAGGATTCCACGAGCGGACGCGCCGCATGGTGCGCAAGCTGCTCACCAACTGGTTGATGTTCCTGCTGATCCTGGGCGGCTTCGGAATCAGCACAGGCTATGCCTCCAGCTTCACCCGGTCCCTGCTTCTGGCCTGGGCCATCGCCACCCCCTTCGCGCAGATCGGCTGCCATCTGATGCTGCGCTGGATGCTGCCCAAAATGATTGCCCGGCATGTCCATCAGCGCAGAGTCGTCATTGCCGGAGTCAACGAAGTCGGCGTGCAGTTAATGCGGCAGTTCGAAAGCAACCCCTACCTCAACACCCGCGTACTTGGTTTCTTTGACGATCGTGCCTCCATCCGGCTGAAAGAGCTCGGTACCATGCCCATGCTGGGCCGCATGTCGACATTGGCCGAGTACATGAAACACAACGATGTGGAAGCCATCTACCTCGCCTTGCCCATGGCGGCACAGCCGCGGATCCTGCAGTTGCTGGACGAACTGAAGGACACCACAGCCTCCATCTACTTCGTGCCGGACATCTTCATGACCGACCTGATCCAGGGCCGATTGGACAATGTTGGACCCATGCCCGTCCTGGCCGTGTGCGACACGCCGTTCAACGGCACCAGCGGGCTGGTGAAACGGCTGTCGGACGTCCTGATCTCATCGATCATCCTGCTGCTGGCCTCGCCGATCCTGCTGCTCCTGGCGATCGCAGTAAAGCTGAGCTCACCCGGTCCGGTAATCTTCAAGCAACGCCGCTACGGACTCGATGGCAAGGAAATTTTGGTCTACAAATTTCGCTCGATGACCACCGCCGACAATGGCGATGTGGTCAAGCAGGCCACCAAGAACGACAGTCGCATCACTCCACTGGGCGCGTTCCTGCGCAAGTCTTCGCTCGACGAATTGCCGCAGTTCATCAACGTGCTGCAGGGCCGCATGAGCATCGTCGGACCGCGTCCACATGCCGTGGCACACAACGAGACCTACCGCAAGCTGGTCAAGGGCTACATGGTTCGCCACAAGGTCAAGCCCGGCATCACCGGATGGGCCCAGGTCAGCGGCTACCGCGGCGAGACGGAAACCATCGACAAGATGGCCAAGCGCATCGAATACGACCTGGAATATCTGCGGAACTGGTCGCTTGGATTCGACCTGTGGATCATGATCAAGACAGCTCTGGTCGTGCTGAACGACAAAAAAGCCTATTGAGACCCGGTCCGGCGGAAGCCGGGCCACGAATACGGCTTCAAGGCAGCAATCGTTCCACGCGCTGGCCCGCTACTGCCAGCAACCCATCCGGCAACACCCGCCACGACGCAATCTCCGCCAAGGGCAGCAGCACGAATGCGCGCTCGGCCATGCGTGGGTGCGGAATCGTCAACAGCGGACCATCCATCCAGGCTTCTCCGTACAACAGGACGTCGAGGTCAAGCGTACGTGGCGCGTTGCGGTAGGGGCGCTCACGGCCAGCCTGGCGCTCCAGCACCTGTAGCGCCTGCAGCAGCACCGGCGCCAGCAGCTCTGTAGCAACTTCGACGACGGCATTGATGTAGTCAGGCCCGCTCGAATCGACCGGCGCGGTGCGGTATAGCGACGAGCACCGGCTGACCGTGGTACCGGGCAGGCCGTCGATGTCGCGCATGGCCTGGCGCACCGTGGCCTGTGCGTCGCCGAGGTTTGCACCGAGGGCGACGTAGGCGGTGACGGGGGGACGGCTGGGGTGCAACAACCGGAGGCAGCGGTTTTATGCGCCCTGGTCGGGCGTGGACGGCGCGTCGGTGCGGCCGGCACCGGGTTTGCGGCGACGGCGGCGTTTGCGCGGGGCGCCATCGGTGGGAGCGCCCTCCCCGGCAACAGCTTCTTCGGCCGGCTGCGGCTGTGGCGCGGCGCCGGTTTCAGTACGCGGCACGCGGGCGGCCTGGTCGCTCTTCGGCACGGCCGGCTGGCGCACCACCCGCACGCGCTGGCGTTGGCCCTGCTCTTCACGGGCCTGGTCCAGCAGGTCTTGGCGCTGGCTGTCGTCGCCCACGCTGAATTCCTGCCACCACTCGGCCAGGGCTTCGTCGATCTCGCCGGTGTCGGCGCGCAGGCGCATGAAGTCGAAAGCGGCGCGGAAACGCGGCTGGTCGATCAGGCTGTAAGGCGTACTGCCGGTGCGTTTTTCGAAACGCGGCTGCATCAGCCAGGTTTCACGCATGTCGCCGGCCAGTTTGCCGCGGCCCGACACGTCGCCGATGCGGGCGTTGAACACGTCTTCGATGGCGTCCTGCAGGGCCGAGAACGAGGGCTGGCGCTGGTTCTGCCGCTTGGCCCAGCCTTCACGCACGTCGGCCCACAACACACAGGCCAGCAGGAAGCTGGGCGCCACGGGTTTGCCTTCGCCGACACGGCGGTCGGTGTCCTGCAGCGCGGCACGCACGAAGGGCTGCTCGGCACGCTCCACCACCACGTCGAGCAGCGGATAGATGCCGGTGGCCATGCCCAGGGCCTTGAGCTGCTCGATGGTGGCGATGGAATGGCCGGTCTGCAGCAGCTTGAGCATTTCGTCGAACAGGCGGCTTTGCGGCACGTCGGCCAGCAGCTTTTGCGAATGGACCAGCGGCGCGGCGGTCTTGGGTTCGATCTTGAAGCCGAGCGCACCGAGCTTGGCGGCAAAACGCACGGCGCGGATGATGCGCACCGGGTCTTCACGGTAACGCGTGGCCGGGTCGCCGATCATGCGGATCACGCGTTTCTGGCTGTCGGCAATGCCGCCGTGGTAGTCAACCACGATCTGGCTCTTCGGGTCGTAATACATGGCGTTGATGGTGAAGTCGCGCCGCGCGGCGTCTTCGTCCTGCGGGCCCCATACGTTGTCGCGCAGCACCCGGCCCGACGCGTCGACCGCGTGTTTCATGTTGGCCAGCTCGCTCTTGCTGGTGCGCTCATTGCCGGCCACCTGCTCCGCGGCGGCGTTGTCCATGTAGGCACGGAAGGTGGAGACCTCGATCACCTCGTGTTCACGGCCGCGGCCATACACCACGTGCACGATGCGAAAGCGCCGGCCGATGATGAAGGCGCGGCGAAACAGCCCCTTGACCTGCTCGGGCGTGGCGTTGGTGGCCACGTCGAAGTCCTTGGGCCGCAGGCCGACCAGCAGGTCGCGCACCGCGCCGCCGACGATGTAGGCCTCGAAGCCGGCCGCCTGCAGCGTGCTCACGACGTTGATGGCGCGTTCGTCCACCAGCTTCGGGTCGATGCCATGCGCCTCGGCCGTGACCTCGGCGCGTTTGCCGAACTTGTTCTTCTTGGCGGCGCCGGTTGTTTTGGAAGAGGCTGCGGGCTTTTTGCCGAGCAGCTTGTCGATGAAATTTTTGATCATGTCCGCTTTTGAAACAATTCGAGTATGGGCCATCCGCGCTCGATGGCGATGGCGCGCAGGCGCTCGTCCGGGTTGGTGGCGACCGGGTGGTCGACTTTTTCCATCAGGGCGATGTCGTTGATGGAGTCGGTGTAGAACGTGATTTCCACGTCAGCCCAGCCCAGCTGGCGCTCGGCCAGCCACTGCTCGACGCGGGCGACCTTGCCTTCACGGGCCGATGGTACGCCCTTGATGGTGCCTGTGAACCAGCCGGCGTTGCCGTCGATGTCGTCCGGCTCGCGTTCCAGCTCCACGGCGATGAGTTCTTCGACGCCCAACTCGGTGGCAATGGGCCGGGTCACGAACTCGTTGGTGGCGGTGACGATCACCACCTCGTCACCGGCCGTCTGGTGCTTTTGCACCAGCTCGCGCGCGGCGGGCGTGATGGCCGGCAACACCGTGGTGCGCATGAAATCGGCATGGGCCGCCTCCGATTTGGCGGCGCCCTGCTGGCGCACGGCGTCGATGGCGAAGTGCACATAGTCGTGGATGTCGAGCGTGCCGGCCTTGTAGTGCGCGTAGAACTCGTCATTGCGCTGCTTGAAGGCCACAGGGTCGGTCCAGCCGATGGTGGTGGTGTAGACGCCCCAGGCGTAGTCGGAGTCGATGGCCAGCAGGGTGTGGTCCAGGTCGAACAGGACCAGTTTCTTGACAGGTGCGCTCAAAGGTTTTCCAACATGGATTTGATCAAGGGGATGGTGATGCCGCGCTTGGTCTGCAGCGCGTAGCGGTCGAGGTGATCGAGCAGTTGCATCAGGCTGCCCAGGTCGCGGCTGAAACGGCTCAGCATGAAGTCCATCACCTCGTCGCCGAGGAACACGCCGCGCGCATCGGCCTGCTGGCGCAGTACGGCGCGGCGCTCGGCTTCGCTCAGGGCGTGCAGCGCGAACACATGGCCCCAGCCCAGGCGGGTGCGCAGGTCGTCGCGCAGCGGCAGATCGGCCGGCGGCAGTTCGCCCGCGCCGAGCACCCAGCGGTGCCAGGTCTGGGCATTGACGAACCAGTTGAACGCGGCATGCTGCTGCTCGGTGTTGTACAGGTGCACTTCGTCGAGCAGCACCGCGGCCCAGGCTTCGTCGAACTCTGGCGGCTCGAGCACACTGGCGTCGAGCCAGCCGACCACCGCACCCTGCGCCCGCAAGGCCTCACGCACGGCCTTGAGCAAGTGTGTCTTGCCACTGCCGCTCGGGCCCCACAGGTAGGTGGGCACGGGCGAACGCGTGCCCTGGCTGGTCTCGGGGCCAGCCCACAGCTGCAGATGGCGCAGCGCGGCCTCGTTCGGGCCGGGGAAAAAACTGCCCAGCGTCGGCCCGGGAGCCAGGCCGATATCGAGGATCAGTTGTTGCATGGGAGCGCCGGCCATGGTGTTCAACCGAGGATCAGCCAAGTAGGTGCTCGCCAGGAAGAAGGGATCGGATGCATGGATAGGGCGAGTATGGCGAAAAAAGTGGCGAAATGGACGGCGGCAGCCGGGCGCCGAAGTGGCGCGCGCAAGCCTTTAAAATCCTCCAAATTCTATAGGGCCGTGCGCCGGTTCACCGTTTGGCCGTATTCCGGCTGTTTTCGCCTCTTTTTGCGAGCATTTTCACCATGACATCATCCAACGCCACCCCACTCTCGTACAAGGACGCCGGGGTCGACATCGACGCGGGCGACGCCCTGGTGGAGCGCATCAAGCCCCTGGCCAAGAAAACCATGCGTGAAGGTGTGCTGGCCGGCATCGGCGGCTTCGGCGCGCTGTTCGAGGTGCCCAAGCGTTACAAGGAACCGGTGCTGGTCAGCGGCACCGACGGCGTGGGCACCAAGCTGCGCCTGGCCTTCGAATGGAACATGCACGACACCGTGGGCATCGACCTGGTGGCCATGAGCGTGAACGACGTGCTGGTGCAAGGCGCCGAGCCGCTGTTCTTCCTGGATTACTTCGCCTGCGGCAAGCTGGATGTGGACACCGCCGCGGCGGTGGTGGGCGGCATCGCCAAGGGCTGTGAACTCTCTGGCTGCGCGCTCATCGGCGGCGAAACCGCTGAAATGCCCGGCATGTACCCGCCGGGTGAATACGACCTGGCCGGCTTCGCGGTGGGCGCGGTCGAAAAAAGCAAGATCCTGACCGGCAAGGACGTAAGCCCCGGCGACGTGGTGCTGGGCCTGGCCTCGAGCGGCGTGCATTCCAACGGCTTCAGCCTGGTGCGCAAATGCATCGAACGCGCCGGCGCCGACGCCCCCGCCACGCTCGACGGCAAGCCGTTCAAGCAGGCACTCATGGAGCCGACCCGCCTCTACGTGAAGAACGTGCTCTCCGCGCTGGCGCTGCACCCAGTTAAAGCGCTGGCCCACATCACCGGCGGCGGCCTGCTGGAGAACATCCCGCGCGTGCTGCCCGAAGGCACGTCCGCGCACCTGCAGGCCGGCAGCTGGCCGCAGACCGAACTGTTCGCCTGGCTGCAAAAGACCGCCGGCATCGACGACTTCGAAATGAACCGCACCTTCAATAACGGCATCGGCATGGTGGTGGTGGTGGACGCAGCCAATGCCGAAGCCGTGAGCGCCACGCTGCGTGCGGCCGGCGAGACGGTGTATGCCATCGGCAAGATCGCGCCGCGTGGGGATGGCGCGGCTGTCGTAGTGGGCTGAGCCTGAACCCACAACAGGCCGTCGATTGTTTTTTGATGTCCTGAAATGACCGGCATGTGTCCGCATCCAAGCGGACATGCCTGCATAGTACGAGAAAAATTGGGACTCCCGATCTGCTACAACGGAGTCTCAAAATGAACGCCCCACCCTTCCGCATCGCCATCCTCGCCTTCGACGGCGTGGAGGCGCTCGATCTCGCCGGCCCGTTCGAAGTCTTCACCACAGCCACCCGCATGGCGCGCCGGCTTGACCCGGACACGACCGATGGCGCGGCGGGCTGGCAGGTGGACTGCGTGGCACGCTCGCTGGCACCGGTACAGGCCCGCGCCGGCCTGCGTTTGCTGCCTTCGCTCGATTTCGCACAATGCCCCGGCGCCGATCTGCTGGTGGTGCCGGGTGGTGTGGTCGACGAAGCCGCGGCGTGCGAGGCCACGCGGGCCTGGGTGGCGCAGGTGGCGGCCGGTGCCGACATCACGGCCTCGGTGTGCACCGGGGCGTTCATCCTGGCGGCCAGCGGTGTGATCACCACGCACCGCGTGACGACGCACTGGGAAGACATCGACGACCTGCGCCGGCAGTTTCCTGCCTTGCAGGTGGAGGCCAATGCCAATACGCGCTGGGTCGACGAGGGGCGCACGGTGACTTCGGCCGGCATCAGCGCCGGCATCGACATGAGCCTGCACCTGGTGGAACGGCTGGCCGGCGCCGCGTTGGCCCGGCGCACCGCGCGGCAAATGGACTACCCCTGGAAGGACGCTTGAGTTGAGCCCGTCCGCGCCCATCGCCGTGCACTTCGTGTTGCGGCCTGGCAGCCTGACCTCGACTGGGCCGGACCGGCCGAAGCCCTGAGCGTGCTGCATTGGCTGCGCACGCTGCGGCTGGCTTCGGCCGATGCGGCGCTGCAGTCGGGCGGTAACGTCACCCAGGCCGTGGCGCAGGCCGGATTCAGTTCGAACGCACAGCTGCGGCGCACCTGGAAGCAATTGGGCAAGCCGCATACGCCGTCGCGGCGATCGCGGCGCTCGCGGCGATCGCAGCAACCCTAGGCCAGGCAGCCGAACTTAATCCGCCGTGACCAGCACGGTGCTGGCCAGCACCTTGTCGATGCGTTTGCCGTCAAGATCGACCACCTCGAAGATCCAGCCCACACATTCGATGCGGTCGCCGACCGCCGGCAACTGGCCCGACACCGACATCAGCAAGCCGGCCACGGTGTTGTAACGGCCGCGGCCGTCCTCGGGCAAATCCTTGATGTCGAGCCGGCTCTTGAGTTCGTTCACCGGCATCAGGCCGTCGAGCAGCCAGCTGCCGTCGTCGCGCTGGAAGGCCCAGGCGTCGGCCGGCGCGCCGGGCTGCAGCTCGCCGGTGATGGCTTCGAGCAGGTCGCGCGGCGTCATCAGGCCTTGCACCACGCCGTATTCGTCAACCACGAACACCATGCGGCTGGACTTGGCGCGGAACTGCTCCAGCAGCTCCATGCCGCTCAGCGTTTCGGGCAGGAAGGCCGCGGGCAGCACATGCGGCTCGACCGGGCCGGGCGCGTCGGGCCCGAGTTCGAGCAGGCGGCCGACGCTGATCACCCCCACCACGTCGTCCAGCGAACCGCGGCACACCGGATACCAGGAGTGCGCACCGTGACCACCGCCGCTGCTGGCGTGCTGCAGGCACTGCGCAACGGTGTGCGAGGCGTCGAGCCATTCGACATCGGCACGCGGCACCATCAGCGAGGTCAGCGGCCGGTCGTCCAGGCGAAACACGTTCTGCACCATCTGGTGCTCGTGTTCCTCGATCACGCCCGCGTCCACGCCCTCTTCCAGGCTGGCGACAATTTCCTCTTCCGTCACCGAGCGGCCTGCAGAGTTGTCGACGCGCAGCAGCTTCAGCACCGCATGGGTGCTGAGCGAAAGCAGCCTCACGAACGGTTTGGCGACGGTGGCGACCCAGGTCATCGGGCGAGAAACTGCGCGCGCCACCGGCTCGGGATACAACTGGCCGATGCGCTTGGGCACGAGTTCACCGAAAACGATGGTGATGAAGGTGATCACCGTCACCACCACCGCGGTGGCGGTGATGTCGGAAACTCGCTGGGCCAGTCCGAAGGTCTGTATCCAGGCCGAGAGTTTGTCGCTGAAAGCGGCCTCGCCCAAGATGCCGTTGAGCATGCCGATCGAGGTGATGCCGACCTGCACCGACGACAGGAACTGCGTCGGGTTGTCGAGCAGTACCAGCGCAGCATGCGCCCCCTTGTCGCCCGCCTCCGCCATCGCGGTGAGTCTCGCTTTGCGGCTGGAGGCCAGGGCCAGCTCGGACATGGCAAACACGCCATTGAGCAGGGTCAGAAACGCGATGAGCAGGAAATCCATGAAACCGATGCAAGAATGAACACCATGGCAATGTACTTGATTGGCGATATACAGGGCTGCGACGACCCTCTGGGCCGGCTGCTCGACACGATTGATTTCTCACCCAGCCGCGACACGCTGTTCCTGCTGGGTGACCTGGTCAACCGCGGACCGGCCTCGGCCGGCGTGCTGCGGCGGTTGACGGCTTATGGCGATGCGGCGCGCGGCCTGCTCGGCAACCACGACCTGCACCTGCTGGCCGCCGCCCACAGCGTGCGCCCGCCACACCGCAGCGACACGCTGCAGGACGTGCTGGACGCGCCCGACCGAGCCGCCCTGCTCGACTGGCTGCGCCAGCAGCGCATGGCCATGCTGGAGACCGTGGCCGGTGAAACGCTGCTGATGGTGCATGCCGGTGTACTGCCGGCCTGGAGCGCGGTGCAAACGCTGATGCTGGCCGCCGAGGTGGAAGAAGTGTTGCGTGGCCCGGACCTGCCGGATTTTCTGCGCCAGATGTATGGCAACCAGCCCGACGCATGGCATGACACGCTTGCCGGTGCGGCGCGCCTCAGGGTCATCGTCAATGCCCTGACGCGCCTGCGCTTCTGCTCGGCCGACGGTCGCATGGAATTCGACACCAAGGAAGGCGCCGGCGGTGCGCCCGGAGGTTATATGCCGTGGTACGAGGTGCCGGGCCGGCGCACAGCCGAGGTGCAGGTGGCGTTCGGCCACTGGTCGACGCTGGGCTGGATGGACCGGGCCGGCGTGTGGTCGCTCGACACCGGCTGCGTCTGGGGCGGCAAGCTCAGCGCGCTAAAGATCGGTGCAAGCCTGGCCGAGCGGGAACTGGTTCAGGTGAGTTGCCCACAAGCCCAGCGCCCGGGTTGACGCCGCTTCAGCCGTTGTTCAACCGTTCAACCGCTTCAGACCGTTTCGGCCGTGGAAGCTTCAGCGCTCGCCAGCACCACGGGTGCGGGCCGGGCCTTGAACAGGGCTGCGACCTTGCGCTTGGGCTTGATGTTGGCCGAGATGCTGCGGGTGGCCGGGTTGCGGGCCGCGGCCTCCCAGGCGGGTGCGGCTTCGGCCGCTGGCGCCTGGTAGGGTTGATCGAAGAAAGGGTCACGCGAGGGGCGCCGCGGCGCCTCGGCCGAGCGCTGCGGACGGGGCGCACGCGGGGTGTCGAGCACGTCGCGCGGGTCGTCGCCACCCCAGGCACGGCGGCCGTCGTTGATGCGGCCCTGGGTGCGGATGCGCGGGGTGTCCTCGTCGAACTCCACGGCTTCGAGCTCGATCTTCTTGCCGATCAGCTTCTCGATGTCGGACACCAGGCGTGTATCGCTGCCGGAAACAAAGCTCACGGCCAGGCCGGAGGCGCCAGCGCGGCCGGTGCGGCCGATGCGGTGCACATAGTCTTCGGCATTGAACGGGATGTCGATGTTGAACACCGCCGGCACGTCCTTGATGTCGAGGCCGCGCGCGGCCACGTCGGTGCACACCAGCAGGTCGACTTCGCCCTTCTTGAACGAATCAAGGGCCTTCAGGCGCTCGTCCTGGCTCTTGTCTCCATGCAGGGCGGTGGTCTTCAGCCCGTCGCGCTCCAGGTCGCGCGCCAGGCGGGCACAGCCGAGTTTGCTGTTGACGAACACGAAGGCCTGCTTGATGCCGCGGCTCTTGATGATCTGGTGCAGCGCACGGCGCTTGTCGTCGCCGTTCACGCTGAAGAAATGCTGCTCCACCGTCGATGCGGTGGCGTTCGAGCGCGCCACCTCGATGGTGACCGGGTCTTGCAGGTAGCTGTTGGCCAGGCGCTTGATCTCGGGCGAGAACGTGGCCGAGAACAGCAAGGTGATGCGCTTCTTCGGCAGATAGCTCAGGATGCGCTGCAGATCGGGCAGGAAACCGATGTCGAGCATGCGGTCGGCCTCATCGAGCACCACGTATTCGACCTGGTTCAGCACCGCGTTCTTGGCTTCGATGTGATCGAGCAGGCGGCCCGGCGTGGCCACCAGGATTTCGACGCCCTTCTTCAGCTCCAGCGTCTGCGGCTTCATGTCCATGCCGCCGAACACCACCATGCTGCGCAGGTTGGTGTACTTGGCATACCCCTTGATGGCCTGGGCCACCTGGTCGGCGAGTTCGCGTGTGGGCAGCAGCACCAACGCACGCACGGGATGGCGCGCGGGCGAGGTGGAGGCATTTTCATGGGCCAGCATGCGCTGCAGCAGGGGCAACGAGAACGCGGCCGTCTTGCCGGTGCCGGTCTGGGCGGCGCCCATGACGTCGCGACCTTGCAACACCACCGGAATGGCTTGCGCCTGGATCGGTGTCATCGAGGTGTAGCCCATATCGGCCACGGCACGTGACAAGGGCTCTGCGAGTTGCAGTTGCGAAAAGGAATCCAGGGGGGTAGCGGTCATCAAGTCCAGCGGTGTTTAGCTATTGAAACCATAGCAGGTTGCACCCATTCGACTAGGCGCCGGCAAGCATTATCGCCGAAAAGGGAAAATACCTGTTCAGCGCCTGGCCGACAGCCTTTCAGGGGGAAGGTTACCTACCATGAAAAAAGCCGACGGATCGGCTCCGTCGGCTCGGCTCGGGGCGAGGCTTGGTCAGTGCTTTACAGACCCCGCCTGCGTGCCAGCGGGGGCACCATCGACAGCGGCGGCCACGTCCAGCGCCACAGGCGTCGGCGTGGGCTCATCGTCCGGCAGTGGCGAAGGCATGCGCTCCAGCGCCACTTCCAGCACCTGGTCGATCCACTTCACCGGCACAATTTCCAGACCGTTCTTCACGTTTTCCGGAATGTCCTGCAGGTCCTTGGCGTTCTCTTCGGGGATCAGCACCGTCTTGATGCCACCACGCAGGGCCGCCAGCAGCTTTTCCTTCAGGCCGCCGATGGCCGTGACTTCACCGCGCAGGGTGATTTCGCCGGTCATGGCCACATCGCCACGCACCGGGATGCCGGTGAGTGCCGAAACGAAGGCGGTGGTCATCGCCGCGCCGGCGCTAGGGCCGTCCTTGGGTGTCGCGCCATCGGGCACGTGGATGTGGATGTCCTTCTTCTCGAACACTTCGTCCTTGATGCCCAGGCGGCGCGAGCGGCTGCGCACCACGGTGCGTGCGGCCTCGACCGATTCCTTCATCACGTCGCCCAGCGAGCCGGTGCGGGTGATCACGCCCTTGCCGGGCATGATGGCCGCTTCGATCGTCAGCAGGTCGCCGCCGACTTCGGTCCAGGCCAGACCGACCACCTGGCCGATCTGGTTCTGTTGCTCGGCACGGCCGTAGCTGTACTTGCGCACGCCCAGGAAGTCGTTGAGGTTGTCCGGGGTGACCAGCACCTGCGGCTTCATCTGCTTGAGCAGCAGCGCCTTCACCACCTTGCGGCAGATCTTGGACAGCTCGCGCTCGAGCGAACGCACACCGGCTTCACGGGTGTAGTAGCGCACCATGTCGCGCACCGCGGCCTCGGTGATCAGCAGTTCTTCTTCCTTCACGCCGTTGTTCTTCAGCTGCTTGGGCAGCAGGTACTTCAGCGCGATGTTGGTCTTCTCGTCTTCGGTATAGCCGGCCAGGCGGATCACTTCCATGCGGTCCAGCAGGGCCGAGGGAATGTTCATCGAGTTCGAAGTGGCGACGAACATCACGTCGCTCAGGTCGAAGTCGACTTCCACATAGTGGTCGCCGAAGGTGTGGTTCTGCTCCGGATCGAGCACTTCCAGCAAGGCGCTCGAAGGGTCACCGCGGAAGTCGGTGCCGAGCTTGTCGATTTCATCCAGCAGGAACAACGGATTGCGCGTGCCGATCTTGTTCAGGCTCTGCAGCACCTTGCCCGGCAAGGCGCCGATGTAGGTGCGGCGGTGGCCGCGGATCTCGGCCTCGTCGCGCATGCCGCCCAGGGCCATGCGGGTGTACTTGCGCCCGGTCGCCTTGGCGATCGACTGGCCGAGCGAGGTCTTGCCCACGCCCGGTGGGCCGACCAGGCACAGGATCGGCGCCTTGACCTTGTCCACGCGCTGCTGCACCGCGAGGTATTCCAGGATGCGGTCCTTGACCTTGTCCAGGCCATAGTGGTCTTCGTTGAGCACGGCTTCGGCGTTGGCCAGGTCGTGCTTGATCTTGGTCTTCTTGCTCCAGGGCAGGCCGACCAGCACGTCGATGTAGTTGCGCACCACGGTGGCTTCGGCCGACATGGGCGACATCAGCTTGAGCTTCTTGAGCTCGGCCTCGGCCTTCTTCAAGGCTTCCTTGGGCATCTTG
>Ga0307515_10002253_pt1 | contig 42256 bp, 2 predicted proteins | sample 17_EM_MG_FD_194513 | JGI IMG/M metagenome (GOLD analysis project Ga0307515, IMG submission 194513) | Populus trichocarpa ectomycorrhiza microbial communities from riparian zone in the Pacific Northwest, United States - 17_EM | ecosystem: Host-associated > Plants > Roots > Unclassified | place... | reverse complement strand
TCCGATCTAGCTATATAAAGCTACCCGCAACTACTTTAAAGGACCGGAATATAAGCGTAATATCCTTACCTAATGGAATGCGACTAAGCTACGGACCGTAATTAATAAGAATACTAAAAAATCGACTATAGAGTGCCTGCAAATTCTCATTAAAGACCTCCGGCACCTATAGCACGGCCTTAACGCTAAGCTTCGAACAGATGACTTCCTATATAATAAACTTATTACGGCCTACCAGGAAGTAGAGCCCTATAAGTACGCCTACTACAAGCCTATAGATACCTTAGCTAGCCTTATTAATGATCTACGCTCCTCTATTATAATATATAAAGTCTTAAACCCACTAGGCAGCACTTAAGCCTTTATTACGGATATTTAATATCCGTAAATAGACTTAGACGTCTACTTTACAGACCGCCGCTACCGCTAGCAGCACTTATACCGACTAAGTCCTACCCGTAACCCCCGCAGCAACCCCTATACGAAAACATACCCCTATAAATAAACCAGCTAAAAGTGCTTTATGTGCGGTAAGAAAGGATATTGGTCTATAGGGTATACCTAGAAAGAACGTAATAAGTCTAAGAAGAGATTTAATAGCTAGATTAACTAGTTTATTTTAGAATATAAAGGAAAGGAAGAAGAGGAGCCTCCTAATAAGTCAATAGAAGCCCTTATAATTGACTTTAACTTAAATACTTAGGAATAAAAGACCTTAGAGACGTTCCTAACTACTTTTAGACCTTTTACAGACAGCTAAGCCTTTAATATTACGACCGTATTAGCCAACCGCTCCTTTATACACTTAATTGCACCCAAAAACTAGCCTATAAGCATACCCGTTAGACCCATTACGGACGTTATAGACCGTAAACAGAACCTATTTGTATATATTACTACAGAACGCTATACCCCTAAAGAATTCTATGGCGTTATAATTAATATAGGTGCCTCTAAGAAGTCTATTATAGGTTACGGACAATACCTTGTATATAGGACTACCGCAAATAATAATACGGACATTAATACTATGTAAACTAGGGCCGTAAACGTCTAATTCGGTATTAGCTTAACTGTATTAATTAGATTAGTTGCAGTTAAGACCCTAATTAGCCTAGTTAACTTCCACATAGTAAAAGCAGACACCCCTTTCTTACTTTGCCTTGCGGATATAGATAGGTTATAGGTTTACTACAACAATATTACGGACACCTTAATTGGCCCTATAACTGCCCTAAGAAATAAGCATATTACCCTACCAATTACACGACAATTTAGATACCCGTTTCTTATATGGGGAGAGACTTTACGGACCTATATTTAGGAATCTTTTAACTATAACCCGTGCTACCTCACCAGTATAGAAATCCACCGCCTGCACCGCCGTTTCGGCCACCTATTAGCCGAAAAGCTATATAGAGTCCTTAAATGCTCTGGACATAACGACGTTAACAGGAAGGCAATTAACTACCTTACTAAATACTGCTTCTTCTGCTAGAAATACAGACGTTCCCTAGGCCGATTTAAGTTTACTCTTTATAAAGATCTTAATTTCAACCACTTAGTGTATATAGACATTATATATATTAACGGCAGCCCAGTATTATATATAATTAACAAGGCAACCCGCTATTAAGCCGCCCGTTAGTTGCAAAATATATCCGCAAAATATACTTAGGATATTTTACGGACCTACTAGATTGACATATACCTTAGACCTCCTAAGTATATCACCCACGACGCCAGTAGGAACTTTATTAGCAAGGAATTCCAATAGTATGCTACGGCCATAGCTATTTTAATAAAAGCCATTCTAGTTAAAGCGCATTAGTCTGTTAGGCTTATTAAGTAAGCTTACTTAGCTTTACGGAGAGCCTACTAGATTATTATAGACGAGTGTAAGGATATTTAAAAGGAACTAGCTTTACAGATGGCCATAAAAGCCGTTAATAACACCGCTAGCCCTAACGGACTAGTACCTACCCTCCTGGTTTACGGAGCCTACCTAAAAATAGGTAACCTAAACCCTCCTGCCCTATCTATTACGGAACGAGTAACTGCAATATAGAAGGCAATGGCCGAAATAGTCAAATTACGGGCTAAACAAGCTATTAATAGCGCTCTATACTACCGCAACGGACCAAACACAACCTTAGTTTATAACCTCCTACTTAATTTAAAAGTCCTTATATAGCGTAAAAGCGGCAATTAGACCGGACCTTACTGTTTACTAGCTATAGAGGACGAGACATGCTATATACAACTTCCTAGCGGACTAACTAGCTTTAGAAGCACGTCTATAAAACCCTATTTTCGGTCCAAAAACACCCACAACGTTAAACTAGACAAACTAGAAACACCCCTACCTTTAGATAAACCAAAAGCACCCATGCCTATTATAGAAGTCCTCCGCATACCTACTAAACCCGCTAAATCTACCATAAAACGTGGTTAAGGACGCCTCTAAAAGCACCCCGTAACTAAAAACCCTATAATAAAGAATTACCTAACCTCCGTAGGTATATCCGTAAGGCAATCTCCGCCTACAGATATATTAGTTCTAGTATAGGAATCCCTTTTTACGGACTTATAACGCAAAGAGATTAACGGACTACTTAAAAAGGGCGTCTTTGCGGTTATAATAGATAGAGACGTTCCGTAAGGCGTCTATATATTTAACTCACGCTTTATTAACAAGATTAAGCACCCTAGTACTAACAAAGCCTTTAAGAAATTAAGGCTCGTTATATAAGCTTATAACAATAAGGGAAAGGACTTGGTTCTTACGTAATCGCCTATAATTTAACAAGTTAGTTAACAAATTATACTTATACTTATGCCTGGACTACAGTAAACCAAACCTATAGCCCTCTACTTACGGGATATCTCGCAAGTATATATGTAGTCTAACACCTACCTAAGTAGAGACATCTATATACGACCACCCCTTAAGCTTAATCTGTAACTAGGAATAATTTTACAGGTTATAAAACCTCTTTACGGAGTACCAGAAGCTAGAAACCATTAGTTTAAGATATACTACTAGCACCACGTTAGTAAACTTAAAATGGAACAGTTAACCTACGACCCCTACCTTCTATACAGCCTATTAAACGGCCTTAGTATTATTAGACTCTAAATAGACAATACCCTATTCCTAGCAGACTAGACCTTTACGGATACTAAAGAAACTAAACTATAAAAGGTAAAGTTCTTAGTAAAGCCGCAAGAGTAGTTAACTAAGTAGATTCTAATTAAGTTTAATAGAGGCTTAATTATATAAAAGGGCAACCTAATTAAGCTAACTTAGGAACGCTAAGCTTAAAACCTAAAGCCTATTATAGTAAAGCCTACAAACCTTACTAGTTCCCGCGGAGAGACCTATAAGACTGTAAATACAAAGGACTAATACGCTGCACAGCGTGCAAGAGGCGCCTATATTGCCACAGTCTGTTAACCTAAATCTGCCTATAATTTATCCTTTACGGCCCAAGTAATAGACCCGTAAGAGGAAAATATTAAGCAGCTTAATAAGCGTATTTAGTGGCAAATTGACAATACAGTAAGGGAATTTACTTTTATACCACTAGACCTAAACTCCCTTAGCCTACTAGCATTTATAGATGCCTTCTTTGCTAATAATAAAGACCTATTATTATAAATCGGCTTTATAATTATACTTACGGACTATAATTAGGACGCAAATATACTATACTAGTCTTTAATTAAGTGCAAACGAGTAACCCATAGTGTACTAGCTTCTAAACTATATATACTAGCTTATAGATTTAATATAGCAGCCGCAATTAAATTAACGGTCCAGAAGATTCTATAACTGGAGTAGTTACCCCTGGTTTTATACACTAATTTAAAGTCCCTTTATAACTGCCTAGTTAAACTAGGTACGACATAAGAGAAAAGGCTTATAGTTAACCTAATGTGCTTACATTAGGCCTACGAACGACGTAAAATTACAAAGGTTAAATAGATTAGCGGCGGAAGCAATTTAGTAGACGCTATAACTAAGGCAAAGCCGTATTAAGCCCTTAAAACCCTAATTAATATAAATAAGCTCAATCTAAAGGTTATAGAATAGGTAAAATAAGACTAACGGAGTACTATAGTTTATTTACGGCCCGTCGGAAGGTTATACGGTTTACTTTACGGACCGTAAGCAGGACTTACGGCCCGCTTGGAGTACCGTTTAGAAGGCAGCCCAGAAGACACCTTAGGAGGGATCTCCTATAGATTTCTTATATATTTCTTTTATATTTTACGGTTCTACTAAAGCAATTACGGAGGCTATATATAAGTGGTTCCATTTTTTAAGTACCGCTAGTGTATAATTATAGCACCTGTTATACCAACCGCGTGCTTACGCGTTCGGTACACCAAGTACGTGTTTACGCGTTTAGTGCACCAACCACCTACTTACGTGTCTGGTGCACTCCTAAAGCACTAACTAATTAGGGGGGAGGTTGCATTAGTATATAGACTACGTAGTCTGCTTTAATATAAGAGACAGTCACCACCATCCCAAAGAGCATACGATACTATACGTATTTCGTACCCCGGGATATAACTTACTTATACTATTAAGTTGGTATAAATACTTATATAAGGTAGAAAGCTAATTAATACTAGCCCTATAAGGCCTATATAGCGAATCTATATTATCTAGTAGGCCTTTACCTCTTTACTAAGTATTAGAGTCTCCTAGGGTTTTATAATAGGTACTATAAAAATTATAAGTAATAGGATTATAGAGCTTAATATTTATTATATAATAAATTTTTTTAGCCTAAAGTAGCGATAACGGGAGTACTAGAGGATAATAAGGAATAGATAAAAGTTACTAATTTTAATTTCCTCTCTTTTTTGCTATTTTTATTTATTTTATAGTATCTTATATAAAGAAAGGCATAAATAGAGGGTAGAAAGGAGATATCTAATTAATAGGGAAGCTAAGGACGATAGTAGATTACTTGCTTATTTAGTAGCGATTAAAAAAAATCAATCGATATAATATAATATAATATAATATAATCTTACGTATTATATTAATCGTTATTGATTAGATTATACCCTATCCTAATTAAGCTAGCGAAGTAGCTCTAATTATACGGATATCTAGGGTATTAAGCTTACTTAGGTCGTCTATAGTCTTTTATTTAGGTTCTTATTTAGCTTTAGGTTTAGTATTAGATTTAGGTGCGAGTTCTTTAAGTATCCTTTTTATAGTAAAAAATAAAATGGAGACCACGTATTAGGAAATAGAGGTTCCTTTACGGGCAAGGCGCGCTCGCTTTCCTACTCTAGTTTGGCCAAGATATAACCTTAACCTTGACTATAAAAGGCCTTCTCCCTCGCTGCTTTTACCCTTATGCTCCATCTCCTCTTTTCTTTCCCGCTACCGTGCCACCTTAGACTCTAGCTGTTAGCCGTAAGGCATTTTCTATCCCCTTAGCGTCTATATAGGTGCTCTGCCCGCCTTCCCTAATCTCTATATATTTTATACTAATAATTACCTAGCGCTGTAACTCTTCGGCCCTTTCTATAGGACATATTTATACTCTCTCCTAGTATTAACGCATGCTTTGGTTCTACCGTATTCCTCTATTCTTCTCTCCTCTCTCCTTTCCTCCTACTTATATCCCCTACCAATTAGTGTACCGGAATAACATTTCCGTTTATCCTCTTCTTTACCTCCGCCTTTAGTAGTGTCTTAGACGTAACTATAATATGCGACTTAATCCCTATTGGAACAGCTATAAATAGCTATACCGAGAACCGCCTAGTAATAGATTATACGGGTTATAGCTGCTGCGAGCTGCGGGACGCGTTAGGCAGTGTTATATTACAGCGTTATAATAAAGGCGAAGCTGGACGCCGAAGTAGGTCCTTAGCGAAACTATAGGCTAATACTAGTTACTTAGCTTGGTTAAAGCTGCGCCGCTAGAAGCTAGAAGCCCTTACCCTTCTTAGCGCCTTCTTAACCTAGACTTAGACCTTACTCTTCTCTAATAATTAGAGGATTATATTACAATTAGAGAAGCCGCTAGACTTTAGTCTAATCTAGCCCCCTATTTAGCTAAGGAGGTATAGGTTATAGAAATATCCTTTATATAGACCTAAGACTTATAAGGCGGAATCTAGGGGTAAATAGCCTATCCGGTAGTATAGCCTGGCTTTTAGTAGAGCTAGTATTATAATCTTACTCTTAGCTAACGAATACTGGAGAAAAATTCGTATATTTAATCTCCTAACGGAAACGGACTTTATACGGTGGCTGCATTAGCTAAAAGGGCGTATTAAGATAGATACGGGCGTAATCGCCTAATCTACTCGCGCTATCTGCCCCCTTATGTTGTTTGTGACATCCGGCTATAGGTAAGGGTAAAAGCGAGGCTTTTACGTATATTTGGGAGGTTAAGTAGCGGCTGTAGGCTCTATAGAGTGTAACTAAGGAAGTTCCTTAGATCCAGGGGAGAGATTTAAGGATGCCCTTATTACTTAAAGTGTCTTTTAATACTTATAGCAGAATTATAGTACGCCCCCTACCTATCTAACCCTAGGAATTATAGTCTCGCAGAAGATCTAGTATAAAAGATCTAGTTTGCTAGTATAATTGGGTTAGAAAACAGATATGTTAGCGCTAGCTTTAACTCTAAGGAATAAGGGTAGAGGCTAAATATACCAGCTTAGTTGGTTAGGTCTTAATCGCAGTTTTCTAATAGGCGTTAATCTTATAACAGAGTTTAAGCCTATATAAACCTTTATATATTATAAACGGTAATTACTAGCAGAGCGTAGATTATATGTTTTAATTCGCTATTAAGTTAGTAAGGTTATTTTAGTAAATACTGCGGATATAAGCTAGTGGCGAAGAAGGGATTGGCGTAGACTTAAAAGCCTAGCATAACCCGTTCTTTAGGGCTATTAGAAAGGCATAAGGCAATAACAATTCTAATAATAATAGTAGCAGCAACAGTGGCATCTTCTTAACCCCTTCGTTTTTATTTAGGAATTTTACTTAATAATATTAACTTTTACACTGCACCCCCTAAAAAACCGAAGGCTTTTTAGTATTATATAATTACGGCTTCTAAGGCAAATATAAGCAATATACCTAAAAAGAGGACAAAAAAGGGGAGAGTATTTTGTTTCCCTTTAAGAGATAATTCTATAAAATATTTGGCCTAGTTATACTTAGGTAAGTTATTCTATATTACCTTTTTTAAATATTTTACCTAATAAGGCACCCGTAGATCTTAAGGCTTTTAATAAGTATAAAGATATTTATAAGAATATAAGTAACAGCTAAGACGCTAAAGGAAGCAATTAAAGTAATTTAGTAATTATCCCCTTCTTTTTTTCCTAATAACTAAAATATGTTTAATAGTTAGTAGCGAATCTAATATTTATTAAAGATAATATAGCTAACCTAGACTTGGAACCTAAAGCCAAAAGTAATAAAGCTGGTAATACTAGCAATAAAGCTAATAAAGTTGGCGATTAACTAGTACCTTATAGGTTAGGTATACACTTCCCCCCTATATAACGGCCTTGCTTAACAATTATTAGGTAGCGGAAATGACCGCAGCGATAAGGACGACGAGGATAAGGAGTTACCTTCTTTAGAGGAGCTGGAAGATCTCTTTAGCGTATCTGCGTATAACTATCTTAAACCTACGGTAGAAGACGTTAATAAAATAGATAGCCTAGCTAAGGGAATTAATGTTGTAACTGTCCCCTAGGCTATACAGAAGTTAGAGACCTATATAGTAACTAACTAAGACTCCTTAATAGCTAATAATATAGATAATATTAGTAAGTTATAGATATTAAAAATATTGTTACTATAACCTAATAGCTATAACACAGACAATCCGCTTATTAGAGAGGAGGGTAATTATAAAAAAGGGAATATAGGAGGCGAATTATTCTTTATGCTAAGGAAGCGGAAGCTTAAGTGGGATAACGTTATTAATTATAATTCTAATAACCCTGCTAAAGAGAGTAGCGGGGGTAGTAAGGGCGGCGAGGGTAGTAATAGTCTACATCCCTAGAAGTAATAAAGGCCACCCGCTTATTGCGAAGACTTATCTTCTAGCTCCCCTACCCCTCCTATCCCTAACCTTAACTTTTAATACCCGCAAGTTGACTAGTAAGTAGTATCCACTCCGCGGTCCGCTAGCCCTTCGCTTTAAAAGCCTACCCTTTTTTATAGTATTAAAACGCCGCATAACGAGGCTAGTAATCGTACTTATAACAAGGATAAAGACGGTAATAGTAGTAGCGTCGCTAATAACTAGAGCAATATTTTAAACCTAGAGCCTACTGTAAAGCGTTATACCCAGACTAAAAAAGACAAAATTAGTAAAATAAGCTTAGATAATAAATGGGAGATAGACAATATTCTAGGGGAAAGAATAACTAAGTTAGGGCGCGAATATAAGGTGGCTTAGAAGCCTACCTATGTTTATAAGAGCGGGCTTTTAAATTCTAAAGATGCCCTTAAGTCTTACTAAAGACGCGTTCGGTAAGCCAAAGCTAGATTATTATAGGTGCACTCTTTTTCTAAAGCTACGAAAGTATAGAGTAAAGTTGCCGTATAGAATAGATAAGGCTAGTAGCTTAGGCGTATTTTTATAGTTCTTTTACTAGTTAAGGTCCTATTTCTAGCACTTTTTTAAGCACCTATACTAACCTCCCGTACACATAACATCTTAGTAAAGTCTGGTCAGTCTCCTAGCTAAACTTAGATAGCTAAGCTTTACTATTTATAGCTGTAAGTATAAGGAAGACGGGGGTTAAGGCAGGCTAGCCTAATATAGGTAAGAGTAAATTATTCTAAAAGTATCTAAAGATTCGACACCTAACAATAACTATAATTACTAGTAGTGCTTTAGAGCATACCCATACCAAAATCTTAGTACTTTTTTTTAATCTTAGAGATCTATTTTAGGCCTATTCTATTTTTAGTATAAGCTTTATTTAGCCTAGTGTCTTATAACCTTTAGCTGTAAATTATACGTAATACGCTTAATAGATAAAGAATTGGCTTTGGTAAGGGCATATTAACTAATCTTAATTAGGTATAGAGATGCTATACTTTTACTAATAATTCGCTAACTAAGTAAGTAAATAGTAAAAATTAACCTTGCGAACACTACTACGTAAAGCCCTAGAGATAAAATATATAAAATATATTTCCTAAATTAATAGCATCTAGTAAAGGGTAATTATATAATACTTTAATATATTTAAGATATTTTAGTATTATATAACTTCACTGTTAGCATTAACAAAATGCCTTTTAGGAAATGTTTTACCTTCCTTTATTATTAGTGGAGGAAACTCCCCTAGTACGTTTAATATTTATTTAACATTTTATGCCTATTAGAAAGGGCTTATACGTACTAAAATTAGCTAAAGGCGCTAAAGGATAATACTAAGAAGTAACGGAAGAGGTTTATAATATAGCATTATTATATATCTGTAGTAGAGGTATAAAACCCAAAGAAGCTTAACTATGCTCTATATTGCTAAAGTGCTTATTACTTAGGTGGCCGCATCTATACGGCAATATTATAGTCTTTTTAGAGAACTTTGGATATAAGCAAACGCAGTACCAGAAGATGCGCTTAGAGAGAAAACTTGGTTCCAGGTAATATAGATATTAGGGTAAGGTTATAAAGGATTTTAAGGAAGGTAGAAGGGTAGATAAATCTAAGGGCGGGGAGTAGAACTAAACTCCTAGCATTGGTTTATCCTTCTTATTTTCTGTTATTCTCCTATCTATCTCTTCTGCTGCTAGTTCCCTAGCCTCCTTTAATATTCTTAGGAAAATCTCCGGGTTACGCTTCTTTTTTTCTACTTAGGACTTATAAACGCATTACGAATCCGCCCGTGAATATCTTAGGTAAGGGTTATCGCCATTGCTATTACACCTAACCTTCTTTAAGGAGCATTAAAGGCATAGATTTTTATTTAATAGTAATTTCTGCTTTATTAATTTTTATAAGACTCGACTATAGCTAGTAACAGCCGCCGTTTTATAACGCCGCTTGTATTGCTTAAGGAGGTTATATTAGAAGAAAACTTTAGGGCATTCGTCGTAACGGTAGGCCAGCTTAGTGTCTATAAGAATTAGGAATATACGCCGCGGTTAAGTAGAGCAGCGACTAACAGGATAGTTAGTATTGTGTTAAGTACTCCGCTTATAAGTAACTCTTTATATAATTATTATAGTTATATACATAATCTTTCCTAAATAGTAGCCGCCCCCCTTTAGGTAAACTTTTAACTCTAGTAACTATAGGGCGGAATATCCTTTTACTTACCTATTTCTATTCTATTACGGCAATTAGTAGTTAAAAGTAGACGGCTAAGTATATATACGATGTTAAAGAAGGTTAAAATACGGAAATATATAGAATAAGTATATAGACTACTAAGAAAAGGAGGCGGGATATAAAGTTTTTACGTATTAATGTGGCGCTAACACCGATATTATATACAGAATAATCCGCCTTATTAGTAATTAATATAACGATATAAGCATCCCTAGCGTATAACCCTAGGTCTCTGTATTTAAAGTATAAGGCGTCCTCTATTTCGCATTCTAGTTCTACTTTATATATATATAGGTAAGGAAAACAATATCCTATTATAATAAGGCTAATAAGTTTAGTGCTAGCTATAAAGATATAGGGGCTATAGTAGATTTGCTTTGTCCTCTAAATTCTTATACTTTAAATCTTTATAAACGACCTTTAGCGGAGATAATTAGAGAGGCTAAGGAATCTCAAAAGAAGAGACCGGAGAGTACTATTTATCCTATAACTATTGCGGACGCCCTTATTATTATAGACACAAAAGCCACCTCTAACGCCGCTATAAATATCACTAGTAAGGTTAGGGACACCTTTCTAAAATTTACTATAGAGTCCGCCTAAGACGCTACTATAAACTCCCTAAAGACCGCCCTAGAAGTGGATATAGAAGCTCTTCTAAAGTATATAAGAAGGAAACCTAAAGAGAATTATATCCTAAATAAAACTAGGGTATACTTTTATGCCTACTATTATTCTTATAGGTAGAAAAAAGTAACAAATTGGGAAGGGAGTAGGTGTGGCGTTTGCTATTACCGATAATACCCTTAGTATATAGTTACATAAAGATAACTATTAAAATTTTTAGTTAGTTGGGTGGGAAACCGGTTGGTATATAAATAGCACTAAAAATAGCTACTTAGGGCATTATATCCTAGGGCCTTAAGTGTCCCCTTAGATAAAGAAGAGATCTTATCTAGTATTCTTTTAATAGTTACGTTAATGGTCTCTATAACGGAAATTCTCCTAAAATAGCGTTAGCCTATAATTAAATTAAACTTGTTATTAACCTACCACGGCCTTATATTATTAGATCCCCTAAAAGAGGACGCCATTTCTAGATCTATATTAGTAGATAGTGAGGCGCTCGTTACTAGGTAAAGGTTAGTAGTTAATACACTATATTTAGAATCTCGATTTTAACTGTAAGTGCTAGCGACTTAATTAATAATTAGTAGGAGCTAGTAAATAACGGCTTTAATAAGCGAGCTAATAGTTAAGCGAGTAGAATCCATATTAAAGGGTGGAGCGGCCGTAAATAGCTAGTAGAAATAGGGCAGACCAGGGAATGGTTTAAAAGAAGCGGTAAAAATAGTAAAGTTAGGGCAGGAACGAATAAGAGCTATAGAAGAAAGCGTTAAGGCAACTAGTGGAGTAGGCGTAATAAAGGTAATTATATATCCTGGCGTAACGGGGCGAAATTAGCTCTATATATTACTTATCTCTATCCCTTACTCTTAAGATCTAAAGTATTTTTAGGTTTATTAAGGCGTTCTAGCCTTAAATTCTTACGGGACGTATCATCGCAGCTTGCGTTATTAAAAAAGTAAATTAATAGGGCTTTACGGCAACAGTCCAATTAACTAGGAAGATGGCTGTATATCCTTACTTTAATCAGCTGTTTAGTTTTCTATTATGGATCTTTAGAGGAGCACGAGTCGTAGTAGTGGGGTTTAAATAGTATAGCGTCTTGGGGATAATAAGGCGAAGGGGCTAATATACGCCAAGCTAATATTACAGAAGGTTTACGATCTTTAAGGATTATAAACCCCCGCACTATTTTCTACTTCTTACTCTTATACCCCACTGCCTTCTTTTATTAGGGGGCCTATAATATTTATATCTTAGCAAAAGGGTAATAAGACGCTTATTGGCGCTACTAGTTAGGTAAAACCTACGTAAGACAGCTCGTTTATTAGAAATGTTACGGCACTAATATTATCTTATAAATTAGACCCCTGGTGGACCGTTAGTACGTACACTACGCGTATATACGGGTATACTGCTCCTTATTACTAACGAATTCTCTACTAAGGGTCTAAGAGCTTATAAGCGTCGCTTTAGTAAGAAGTAAATGTAGAAAGGAAGCTTTAGAGTAATTGAAGAAATATATATAGGAGCTTAATAAAGCTACCTAGGCTGCTGCGCCTCCCTTTATAGTTAAATTTATATACTAGACTATGCTAATGCTTATAGTATAGGCAGAAGTATCTTTTATAAGCCAAGATTTGCTTAACTAAGCTTAAACCTCTAGCCCTATCTATTATTTATTACTACTCTGTTAAAAAAACACTCCTAGATATTACATAAGGCAAGTGTATTTTCTTACTATATAAAATATATTATTAATAATAGGAGCTGTAGTGAATTTCTAATATAGTTTTATAGCGTAATAAATTCCCCGTTATAAAAAGTAACTTTAATAGTAAAAACGGAACCTTAGATCGCGAAAACGTAACCCTAACTGTAAAAACGGAATTCTAGACTATAGAAACAAAATCTGGCTCACGACAGCGTAATTCCACGTTATAGCACAATAAGCATAGCATCTGCCTGCAATCTTATTACATAGCGTTAAAATTACCCCTTTTAATACTTTAAAACCCAATAGAAAACATCTAATATTTATTCTCCCTTCCGCCACTAGACTAAATATTAGCTATAATATTATATTACTAAAACCAACTCTATTACTAAAGCGAACTCTATTACTAAAGCGAGTTCCATTACCAAAATTAAAGTTAGCTATTAATAAGATGTTTCTTAAACGAAAGTATACCATTATAAAGAAAGGCAATAAACTAAGGCGGTATTGTAGAGCAGATATCTATATCCTACTTTACTATAACGGCCGGTTCTATAATTATACGTCTACTAACTAGCCTTTCTGGCCTTTTGTTTAAGAACAACTTATAAAGGTTCCTTTTAATTATAAATCTACTAAAAGCTAACTACTTCTAAAGGATAAATTCTACCCTCTACTAGTTATAAAGACTTCTATAAATTTCGGCTAAGATATAGAGAATGGGTTCTTAGAGGTAAATCCTTATAAAACTACACCTATAAGCTGTTCTTTAAGAAAGACTAGCTTATTAGATACGAAATAGGTAACTAAAAGCGGTGCGGTAGTAATATAGCTTAGTAGTATAAAGGAAAATAACATTATTAGGAGCTGTTAAAATTAAAATTATAGAAGATATAAAACGGGAATAGGATTCTTTTTAAAGTGATACTATATAAAATGAATTTATTTATACCACCTTTATATAGATGTAAATTCTTTTCCAGAAACAATAATTTAAGTAATACTACTACTTAATCTCTGCCATAGATGGTATAAATACACTACGACCCTAATATAATTGATTAATTAGGTCCTAAAATGTCTCCTATCTTATATTCCTGTTACGCCTACGGTAGGTAAAGCGGACGTTAATTATAGATAACCTATCTATTACCTCCTAATGGCCTTAATGGTAATGTTATTCTATTTATAAATTTTATATATAAATAAACGCTAGGAAGCCCAGTACTCTCCGCATCTATAGGAAGTACCGTACTTATTATATACCAGGAGAATAGTTAAGTTACCTTACTAAATTAAACGCCGGCTAGTTTATCTCTAAAATCGGTTTCTCTATCTATAAATGCCTACCTACTAGCTAATAATTTAGGGACAGTGTACTTGTAGGTACTTAAGGGCTGTGGGGTACTACTTAAGAAGTTGTAGTTAATGCTGTTAGGATATAGAATAAGCCTATAGACCTCTAAGTATTGGCTGCTTAGCGTCTTAAATAAAAGATCTTCCCTATTATAAGGCAGATTAACAGGATTTAGTATACCGCCTATATAAGGCGAAGTGCTTATAAAGGGCTTAGCTAGAATGCCAATTAAACCACCCTATAGGCACTAACAGCTCCTTTGCCATAGATAGTGGATTAATATACGAGATTAACTGGCTAGGGTAAGTCTACTGCTTAAACAGTGTCTTGCACTAGGAAGGATAGGCGTTAAAAGTAGATTATAAGATACTATTCCTGCTAAAGGAGGCGTTATTAGGGGTTATTATTAACTTCTGGTTCTAGTTTACAACTTTATACAAACGCCTCTAAACCCTATATTGTTAGGGCTATCTAAAAGCTAAGTTGCCTATTTACCTTATCTTAACCTTAGGCCAGGCTTATTAGCTATTGATTTATTAAGGTAATAGGAAGTTATGTTAAGGCGCGTAATAGGGCTTAAGTGAAGCTATATAACTGGATAGGTATTACTATACAAAGTAACGCTTAACTAGCTGTCTCTATATCGCCGTCTCAGAATAATTGAAAGAAAGGGGTTGATGCTAGCCCTTGTCGTTTAATATAACCCTTTTATAGAGGTATAGCAAAGTAGGGTGTAGACAGGGAAGGATTATGCTCCTATCGTGGCCGTATTATAGCGTATTTGTGCTATACTAGTATTCCTAAGTTAGTAAATCGGCTTAACTTTTAAGACATAGTTAAAGCGGAGCCTATTATTAGCTCTCCTATTAGCTAAGCGGTAGAGAGGAGTAGGATATAAAAGGCCTCTATACCCTTTAACTAGACCTATATTAAATATAGCATCCTTTAAGAAAATCCCTCCTTATAAAGATACTTAAACTATTAGCTGCCTTATCTCTTTAATAATAAGTAACTTAGGCGCCATAATAGAGGACGACATATTGTATTAGATTAAGGTGCGCTCTAAATATTAAATCCTTTATGGGATACCGCTGACGAAGCTAGGATATACTACTTACTTTTAATCCTAAGGGCTCCGATAAGGCCGTTAATATAGTAGGGCAGGTATATAATAGTTGCTTCCCCATGGTTTTATCTATTTGCTAGCTTATTAATATAAGTAGGATATCTAGTTAGCATTAGAACGTAAAAGTAATTTAAAAAAAGATAAGGCCAATACGGAAGGAACCGTAAGGAAATACTTACCCCGCACTAATAAGATAAAGAAGTTGTCTTAATATAGTCCGCTTAGTAACTCCTTCTAATAAAGCTTATTAACCCCTAGCTTACTCTATTAGGGGTAATAAAGAGACTAGGTAGCTTAGTTAATTAACTTAGCTATAGGCTTAGCTAACTTAATAGGAAAATTAGCAGCCTTAAAAAAAGTAATCGCTATATTATAGGTTATTTAGGGAAGGTTAATAATCGGATTAATAGCCTAAGAAGTAACTGGGAAGAAATAAGAGGTACTACTAGGCGGTTTTAAAACGAAATTTATACTCTTAAGAGAGGTAGTGATAAAACTTTAGATTATGGAGATAAATAGGTTATAAAGGCTAGAAATAAGATTACGGTATCTAAGAAGAAAAGGGCACGCTTAGCCTAAGGATGGAGAAGTCTACAGAATTAAGGAGGAAATTTATTAGCTTAAATAGTACGCTCTTAGTTATTATATTGTTTGCTTATTAAAGGAAATTTATATATTAGATTTAAGCTAGAACTAGCTCTGCCCATTATAGTAAGTATTTGCCGCATTTATATACTTAATTAGTAATAAGTTAGCAGATTATATTTATCTTTTTTTAGTATTTATTGAGAATTAAGGCGTTAATTTAGGATTTCCTTAGCTTAGTATTTTGTTTCTATCTAGTTGCTTCCATATTAAGAATATCTCGTTATTATTTACGTGTAAAAAAACAAGTTTTTATATATTAGATTAAAGTTAAGAGACTAAGAGAGGAGAGCGTAGAGAGGGGGTTTAATTTTAGTAGGGGTTATAAGTATAGGCGAATGTAAAGGCATAAGGCGGGAAAGGCTTTAGGCTTAGTTATAGAATAATAGCAAATCGCTAGACCATTATATAAGCCGTATGAGATCTTATATTCTCTAAACGAAATCAAGTAATTTAAGTAGCGTAGTTCCTCTATATAAACTCAAATCATTTCCTCTGCGAAAGTATTATAGCTACTATAAGTATTAGCAGAGCCTAGGACACGTCGCAGAATAAGGCTTAGGTTATCTAAGCTTAAGGATCTCCCGCAATTTAGCTTAAATTATATCCGGGATAACATTAAGAGGAAAGAAAGTAGTATTGGCTTCTTAATTAGCTCTTATCTAAATTATGGCGGAACCCTAAATGGTTTAGTAGCTTACAGTGCCTACTAAATTCTGGACGCCTTTATACCGTAACCACTAAATTATAGACGCCTTCGCATTATAACCACCAAATTATGGACACTTTTGCACCGGGACTATTAAATTATGGACGCTTTACACTATAAGCACTAGTATAAGGAGCTCCACATTAAGATCTAATCCAATTATAATATGCGTACTAGATTTAACAGTATTAGTAATAAATCCCGGTAGCTTAAGATGGTAGAGGGAATGTATTTATTACTTATCTAGTGTTTATCCGGAGGGCCTTATATAGTATTACGTAATACGGGCTCCTATATAAATACTTTATCAATTTCTAACACTCTTTGGTGGTAACGGGGATCTTAGGTACCCTACTTTTCTAATACTTGAAGCGATATACGCTCTTTAATTAGTAATCCTTTTTATTTAAGAATAAAAGCTCAATTTAATTGCTGTTATTTAATATCCTTTAATATCTATTCCCTTCTATTTATTACTAGTAATGTGTAATTATATATAGGTTTATTATAAGTATACTTATCTCCGCTATACTATAAGAGCTTAGTACACGAAATACTAGGAGATGTAGAAAAGATATCTGGTAAATGTTATTGTAATATAAGAGCAAACACCTAAGCCATTAATGCATAACTAATTTTCTATTATAGTAAATATAGGCTTAATAAAAACTGCGGTACGCCTTAGCCGGTCTCTATATAGAGGCCTAAGAAGCTTATATAAGAATTTCTTCTAGGCGATTATAAAGACATATTAAACCGAGAGGCTTACTTAAATATGCATAAAAAGGTAAAGGAGGAAATAATTTAACGAATGTAAAGGGGGCTGCGTATTGCTAACAAAGGGCGTATATAATTTTCTTCTTCGTAAATGTATTATAAATAAGCATTTAGGGTAGAGAAACCAAACTATCTCTAATAAAGCATTTAATATATTCTAAACCTAGCGATAAGTCTAGTTATTATATATGTCCGGCTTAAGGCTTAGTTATAGCCGGAATTAGGCGGTTAGCGCTGCTAAATTCCGCCTATAACTTAACGCACTAAGCCTTAGCCCCTAGACGGTAAGACCTTGGACATAGGCTGGGTAAACCTTAGTATATATACTTATAACGTTCTACTAACCGCCCGCCTGTTAAATATATCTAATAACTTTTAAATAAAGATAATAGTAAGTAGCTCTTTATACGCTATAGACGGTATATATACTAATATTTATAAAGAAACTAATATATATAATAAATGCATCCGTTAAAACACCTCTACCTTACCCCTAACGTGCTAAACGTCGATATTTATTAAAGAGAAAAGATGCCGACCTATAATACCGTTTATTTATATTATATTAAGATCTTGCTATACAAGTTAGTGTTTTAAAAGAGATGTTTAGGCTATCGCCTATAATATAAGTAAACGAAGCCGCCTTTACTAAGGCCGTTACCGGTTGTATTCTCGCCCTTAAGCATTATATAGGAGCTAGATATTTTCAACCCTTAAAATTAAAAGGAGGGTGGGATTGTCCTGTTAAAGATTATAACAAAATTTACTAGCGTTTAGACTTGTATTATAAGCATGTTAAAACTGTAAAGGGGTTTAAGTATAAGATTCTAAAGCGTTATTTTAACTAGGATACGTGCCTACCGTATAGCCACTAATTTAACTCTTTTGCTGGTCTTCTTTAATATAAGTGGAAAGCTTATAGTATAGAAGCTTTATCGCGGACTTAAATATTTATACTATTTATAACGTATATTAAGAAGAGTACGTTATAAGATTATATTATTTTAGAAATGCTTATAAGATATAGACTTATAATTGGCGGAGGCTAGCAATTAAATAAAATAAACGGAAGACTCTACCGTTTATACGCCTTATATAGACTCGCCAAAACCTAGCTTTAATAGCGGTGGCTAAGGAGAATCCATTCCTCTAAGCGCTAAAATGGGCCCCTTAACTTTAAAAGCCGAAGATAGCACTTAGATGCCTATCCCAACGTCTTTTATAGGAGGAGACTTTAAATTCACTATAGCACTAAGTACTACGCTACGTGCGATTAAACCTAAAGCATAAGGGGGTAAAAGGGTATTTAAGTTCTCTATAGCACCGAGTGCTGCTAAAGAGGGTTTTGGATTTACTATAGATCTATAGACTAATTTTTCTGTTAAACCTAAAGCTAGAAGGGACTTTAGGTTAGGGTTACTAAGTGCCGCTGTGGTTAAGTTTAGTGGAAATAGTGCTAAAGGGGATTTTGGATATATAGCTCTATATATAGAGTTTCCGGTAGGTGAACTGGGGGGTTATAGTAAGGGGATTTTTAAATTTAGGATGGAACCTTACGCCGCTAATGTTCCCTTTAATAATCTTATATTTAAAGCGGGCTAGGGTTAGTAGTTACAGCTTTAGGACTTTTAGTAAAGAGATTAGATAAAATATATCTTAAATAACGCAAATAAGTTACGTCTTACTACTTATTAAATAGGCTTGTTCCTATTCTATATATAATAAACTACTATTACTTTCCCTTCTCTAATAGTAGGAGTTAGACTTAATCGTCTTAGCTACCTATTCTAAATAATACTAATTTTAATAAGAGCTAGCTTAATTGGTGGGCGCGATTACTTATATATCCCCTTCGCATACTTTAATAATGGATATACTATTAGTCTCTTCCTTTTAAAGGGCTAGGTTATACTATATAATCTATCTCTAATTAATATCTCCTCTAAGGTAATAGCAACTAATAGTAATAATATTGTCGTTATTAGCTAGCTGCTTTTAATCCAGTGATTATCTAATTAAGAGTGGGGCATATTAAGGGAAATCATGTTCTTTAACATATAAGACTTAGAAACTACTGTTCCTAGCAGAACTAATAAGGGCATTTATAAACTTTAAAGGTATTAGTAAGCAGAGCTTTTTTTCCTTAAAGGAAAGAAAACTGGCATAACCTTATTGTCGTTAATTTGCGGCCACTTTAGAATGGCATTGGTTGCGCCTTTAAGGACTATAATGCCTTAATCTTATAGAAGCTGCAAGATAAAACGGGTAGAGTTCTTATTAGATAGGTCTAGTAACTACTCCTCTTAGTGTCTATAGACTTTAAGGGCAAGAAAACTTATATCTTTAACTTAGAAAAAATCTTAATCTTTATATAACGCGATTTAAATTTAGGGCTAGTTGCCTTACTAATGCTAAGAGAACCGAAAAACTGAACACGTAAATAAGAGTAAAATTTAATTAAGAAATAACCTATACCCCAATAAAGCTTTTATTTATCTAATAACAAGGCGCTCCCTATATGCTATATATTTAGTAATATACTCTTAGTTCTTATTACTATATACTAGGTATATAACTACCTAGCGTATTATATCCGACTGCTAGAAAATACTCGCGGCGGAGTTATTTATTACCGTTTAAAATAGCATTTTTTAGTAATTAGCTTAGTATTCCGTAATCATCTAGCTATATATATATTACTAACCTTATTTTAGTTCTACAGTATATCTAGTTAATTTAGGGTGTTGGTATAACGGAGGCTTAATAACTAAAAAGTACTAAATCTATTATTGCGTCTACTCCGTATATATACACTTAAAACGCAAGTTAGCCTAATAGTGTACCCAAAGAGGCGGACAGCTCTTATATATATAAGGCAACTATTAATAGAACTTAGCCTCTAAGCCTTACGCCTAACTTATAAGAAGGATTAGAGGTTAAGCGGAACTTATTATATACTAATTCGACTGCTTAAGAGTAAGGCGGCGGCTCGTTTTTATATAACCTTTCCTACTTAATAGTAGCTATCTAACCATGTCTCTAACTGGTATTAATTAGTGTTTTTTAAACGTTATAGAGTTTTATCCTAAGCGCCAGATTTAGTTATAACTTAGTGTTACTTTAATATTTGCTTATAGATTTTAATCCTTATTTGTAATTGCTGGCTTATTTAATCTTTAATTAAGGGATAACGACTATATTAAAGCTATGGATTTGGATTTAAATATACTTAGCCGAAAGAGGCAGTAATTGCCATGTCGGCCGTAAGTAGCGGCTTTAATTTTCAGCATATCCTATAATTTAGTGGTCGCGGTATAAAGGCGTCTATAATTTGGTAGTTATAGTACAAAGGCGTCCATAATTTGGTAGTCGCGGTGCGCTATATCTAGGATTTAGTAGTTACCGCGTAAAACGCCTCCCCTAGCCCCCCAAAGTCAGCCCGTCCCGCCTGCCCTAATATATTTATAGTCTTATACTAACTTTGTTTACCTTAGGAGATAGTATATAACCCCCTAGAAAAGCATTTCTAATATTATATTAGTTCTTCTATAAGTTGCGATAGGATATCTAAGGCCACTTCCCTATAAGTTCTGGTATCGCTAGCACAGATATAAGGGCGGTAGGTTAACTAGGGCAAGGATACAGTTGCCCTCTCCCTTTACCGCTTTTAGTTGTTTTAGTTATAAAAATATACGATTATTAGTTTGCCTACGCTACGTATTTCTATATATAGTTCTTTTATTACTTTATACTATTCCGTATTATACTTTATTAGTACTACTAGCTAAGCCACTTTTAGGAGCATCTTTTGCTTTAGGTGCTCCTCCTTTTCATTTTTCCTAAACTCGCTATTAGGCTTCTTATTTAGCAGTATAAGAAGCTCCGAAAAGTCTACCTACCCTAAGACTTATTATAGCTAATAACTTAATTACTAGAGTCTCTATTATTGCTTATATTAGTTATCTAGGTTTATAAGGCCACTATATTAAAGGAATCTACTAATAGGGAACTAGGTTATAAGTCTATGAAACTCCTATAAGTAATACCGCTAAAGCCCCTACCTGGCACGCTAGGTGCTTATTATTGCCATTTTATTCCCTTCCCTACTCTAGCCTTCTGGTATAGTGCTATTATTCTTAATATTAAGCCGACTTTTAGTACGCGTCTTAATAGCTTTAGGAAGCGTCTTAGTGTAAGTTCTATTTACTATAGCCTAACTCGTTATAGAGTGGGAGTGGCGTACGCGTCTAGACTATAATATATCTTTTTAGGTTATAGTAAAATAAATCTAGTCGGATAAAGCATCGCGGATAATTATACTTAGTGTAATTATTAGCTTTTTTCTAGCTATAGTAAGTTTAATTCTCCTCGTCTTGTCTTAGACAGATTATTACCTCTTAGTAAGTAAATTATCTAACCTCTAAAGAAATCCTCTAATATAAGGTAGTGGGTATGCGTTGTAACGTTTGCGGTGATATCTTTATCGGAATATATAGGTTTTTGGAATTATAAATTATAGGAAAGTAATAGGATTAGAGATGGAAACTCTGATATCTAAAGCCGTTTAAATATCCACTTCTTTACGCTAGTACTTAGGCTAGGGTGGTATTTGTTATGGCGTTTATGGCGTTTATAGCGATTAGTTAAGAGCATTTTATGTTAAAACCGCACTTATCCCTTAACCCGTTAATTCGCGTTTAACAGTTATTGATAAGAACTAGCCAATTAATCGAGCTAAATTTAACGCTTGTATTATTATGGGGCTATAATCGGCATCTTAACCTCTACAGCTTAGTTATCCCTTATCTGTAAGCATTGGGGATGCGGAAAGGTATATTAAGGCAAAAGTTGCTAGGGGCGGGATTTTTATACTAACTTAAGGCTTTATTGGTGGCGTCCGGGGATAGTAAGCGGGTTGTGCCGGTTAGAACGGTTAGAATAGTTAGAATGGTTAGGATAGTTAGAATAGTTAGATTAGTTAGAGCGATATAATTAGTTAGAACAGTTAGGTCTTCGTCTTATAACCCTACTTAAGTTATATTATATCATCCTGATTTTCCATTTTAACGCTACTATATCTTATAGGTCTAGCCTAAACGTATATACCGCTACAGGATATACAGAGAAAGAATGGAGATACTTTTTAGTGAGCTATATATTATGCGCACTGTAAGTCTTGGTTAATACTAGGCAGCTCTTATTACGTAATAAAGCTAAGGATCTTACTAAAACCTATAACTCTTGGTTATAGGTTCCTCTACTTATTTAGGGGGAGGTTTAAAACTATATAGCGGACGAGCTATGGGAAGCGAAGATATCCCTAATATATAATGAGGTTTTTTGGTGGCGTATGTTATAAGCTATTAAGAGCAATTTCCCTAGGGTATAATTCTAGGGCATAATTCCATCCGGTCAGTTTTAGTTATAAATAGTTAATGCAAATACTTATTTAAGTTTTAGTATAATAAGAGGCAAGCCAATTAAACAGTTAATCTAAGACGCTAGATAAGCCTTAGGATCCTACAAACTAATTAAGTATTAAACCTAAAATACTATATAAGCTGCCTTAGGATCCTGTAAAGAGCGGAAATAAGTAATAAATGGCTAAAGTAAGGATATATAAGGCGGGTGAAGAACCAATATAAAGCGGGTATTTAGTGGAAGGGGGATTCTATCCTAAAGCGTTAGATTAATACTACCTAATACTAGTTTACTATATAGCCCTTCTCTGTTCACCTTATTCTAACTCCCTTAACGTATATAGAATCTACTATGCATGCCTATATTCTACCAAATACTAACTAAGAGTTACCACTATCCTAGTCCCTATCCGTTAGATAATTTCGCTTTGCGTACGTTTTTATTTAGTATCTAGGCCCCAATCCGATGTTAGGTTTTAGTGACAATTTTATCTCATTTTTAGTTCTTTAATTATTTAGGGAAGACTAGGTGCAAAAGGTCTGGTAGGCTGTTTTGCTTAAAAAATTATAATAGTAAATATATTTTATTCTATAAAACCACAAATTATGCAATTATTTAAGACTATTAATTATATTTATTCCGTCCTTCTAGTTATTTCTTTCCTTTACTATACTGTGCAATCTATAAAATTATAGTTGTTACTAGTTATACGTAGAAAGCGGCTAACTTAGGTATTGTAGATAGTGGTAGGAATTGTAGCCAGCTATATAAGTGTCTAAATTCTGTAACTACAAGCTTATCTAATAATGGCCAGGGTATAGAAGGTATTCTCTAGGCTATATACCAGTAAATTACTCTACACATATATATATAACGTCCCTATATAAAATTATTGTTCTATATTAACTAGATGTTTAGGTCTTTATAGAAAGTTCAATATTCGTATAGAGTACTGTTTAGATTCTTTTTTAACTCGAATTAATTTACCTAAGGTATTCTTATTTTAGCTCTTGCCTAATTACCTATACCCTTAAAGTCGCCCGTTTTATCGTCCTCGCCATTAGCTAATTAATTAACGTTTACTAAGTTATGCGCCTTATAATACCAATTCTAAGGATATTTCTATTGGTTGGGCTCTCTATCCTATATAGAATATCTTACCTAGCGAGCAAAGTGGAACTACTACTTAAGCAGCCTTAAGCTAGTGATATTAAAAGCTGGCGGGATTATATAGAGGATTTCTTGGTAGTTATACCGTACCTACGGCTAAAGGACTTAAAAACATAGTCGTTGCTTTGCCTAGTGGGTGTCCTGTAAGTCTTAGCTAGGCTACTAGCGATATTGCTATTAATATAAATGGGTGCACTTATAAATGCTACTATAGATAGATCTAGTCTATATTCTTATCCTTTCTAAGTAGCATTAACTAACCGCTAAAGGTTTTATTCCTATTTAAGAATTTGTCTTATAGGTAATAACGCTACTTACCTTCATTCTAAACCGGTTTAACTTATATATAAAGGGGCACGTTATAGAATGTTTAATATATAACCTAAAAGAGCACGCCTTAAAATACGTTATAACACTCTTAATAGACTTCTATAGCAATAATAGCTCTAGGGAAGTCTTAGAGGTTATAGTCTTAGGAGAACGGTATATCTATCTTACGGACAGTCTAATCCTCAATTTAATACCTTCCGCAATTAACATTATTACCTTTATGGTTTATTTCTCGCACTTTATTAATGCATATATAGGACTTATTATAATTAACGTAATCATTATTTATATTTAGACTAAGCTCGTTAAGAATCCTAAGCTTTTTTAAATATATTAAGACTATAGTATAAATAGGTGTAAGGAAAGCCAGATTAAGTACAATATAGTTATATACTAGGATCTGGTAAAAATAGCTAATTATTAAGATTAGGAGTGGCGCGGATATTCCTCTATATTAGTGGATAGTAATAAACTAGGATTACAGATAAAGTATCTATAACTTTTTACTAGTTTATTAGGAGAGGGATTAAAAGCAATTAGCCTAGTAATCTTAGTATTAGTCTTACTTCTTTACCTTATACAAAATACTATAAGTATAGGCGGCTTATTTATTTTAATTAGTTCCTAGCTAAACACATTTACGTTTATAGGCTATCTTATACGAACGTATAATATACTAATAGGTTGCCTTAGTATAGGAGAACGCTTTTCCAAACTTCTTCGAACTAAGCTATCTATTATTAATAAAGAAGGAGTAATATACCTTAAGGTTACCGCCGGTCGCGTTAAATTTAATAATATCTCATTTTCTTACGCCGATGAGGAGCTAACGGTAAAAAAGATTAGTTTTATAGTTAAGGGCGGAAAGACTATTACGCTTATTAGATTAACCAGGAGCGGCAAGTTTATACTTTTTAATCTCCTAAAGCGGTTCATTGACCCTAGTAAAGGGAGCATTAAAATTATTAGCTAAAATATTAGCAATGTTATACTAAGAAGTCTGCGAGAAAATATAGCAGTTATACCCCAAAATCTTAAAGTACTAAATAAGTTAATTAGGGAAATCGTATTGTACGGGCTCTACGCTAATAATACTAAAATTATAGAAAGCTATAAAGCCGCTTCTATATATAAACGGATTATATATTACAATACTAGATATAATATAGTGGTTAGGGAAGGAGGCATTAGACTCTCAGGCGGCAAGCGTTAACGCATTACTATCGCGAGGGCCTTTCTTAAAAATTTAAAGATTTTGCTTCTTAACGAAGCTACGTCTACTATAGATAATATAACGGAGAAATCAATTCGCGAATCGCTTAAAAGTCAGGGGAAAGGTCGAATAATTTTAACTGTTGCTTATCGTCTTAGCACAGTTAAGGGTGCTAATGAAATTATTTTCTTGAAAAACGGAGAGATAAAAGAAAGGGGAAGTTATACTAAGTTGCTTAACTAACGTGAATCATACTATAAAATATAAATAGTAACGGATAATGTAGATAAAGCGGAGGGGGTTAGAAGCTAGTATATACGCCTTATAGATAGCATATACGCCTTGTAGATAGCTAGTACGCCTTATAGCAAGTATAGTACGCTTTATAGATCTCTGCGTCGGTAGCTATAAATAATATACGGCCCGCCGAATATAAAAGTTTATATAATATACTAAGACTTCTGCCTTTTAGGCTGCCCTATATATCCACCTATAAGTTCTAGACTTTTGGCCTTCCTGTTCTTAATCTAGCAAAGAATATCTAGTATAGAAAATTATACGCAACTATTGGGATAACTTAAAAAGCTTAATCTTGGTACTAGATCTAACTAGGAAGAAAACACGCTTGTTAAACCTAAGAGTTATAAACTACGCATTATAAGTTTTGCTATTAGGTAATTCTATAGGCTCTATAATAACAATTTCAGCCACTATAAAAACGTTAGACTTGCGTATATATCCTTCTATAATAATATTAAATGGTCTAATAGAAGGTATAGCACTATTGTGATGGAGTTAGACTTGGGGAAAGGTGCCCCAATTATAGGCATTTAATGTGCGTATAGTGTAAACCTATATAAGCCTTAACCACTATTGCTATTTTAGTGGTACTAATATGGGCTATATAGATTTCCCGCAACGGAAGTTACAGAGGCCAGCCACTCTTAGTCTCCTATATTTAGCTATCTGGTCTAGTATTATGTAAGTCTAACCTTTTTAATTATTAAGCTTATTGTAATCGCTGCTAGTATTACTACGGAGATAGTCCGCTAAAACGTGGAATAACATATATATGTAAATATAAAGCCTATACGGACTATCTAGTGGAAACGGAAGAAGAGCTAAATATAGAGTTAGATATAATAACTTAGTGCGTTATAGGCATACCGTATAAAGAGTCAGATATATTAGATATAAAAACTTAGTACTGTATAAGCATACTTGCTTATATTTATATAGCACTGCTAATAGTAAGAGAGTGTTAATGTTAAGCTAGATATGGACCTGTTAAAGGACCTATTAAAGTTTATAAATATACGCACCCCTATTGTTCCGGGTGTAAATACAAGTTTTGTTAGGGAAGGTAGCTATAATACTAATACCGAGAGCCGTAAATAAGAGGGGTAGTAGCGATAAGGATCTAGTTATAGTTTGTCTTTAGTTTTAGAGTTAAAGAGCACTATATATTTGGCGCAGTTTATTAAATTAAAATTAAATAGTGCTAGCTGTTAGAGGATAAATTTAATGCGCGCTTACAAATGCTCCTATATCTATATTCCGCTACTCTAACTATTGTTTCTTACTTCCTCCGTAACGATTTCCTTTAAAGCACTATTAATTAATTAAGGAATTTTATAAAAAGAGCAAGCTAGGTAATTGGGCGTAGCGCCCTCTAAATATACAGCTAGGATCTTAACGGATTTAGCGGCTATGGCTTCGGTCCTACGAGCTAGGAGGTCGTAGGAGCTAAGGGCTCGTGGGAGCTTGGGGATCCTACAAGGTAGGTAATTATACGAGCATAGTGCTCGTGGGAGCTAGGCAATCCTATAAGCTAGGTGATTGTACAAGCTAGGTAACCGTGCGAGCATAGTGCTTGTGGGAGCTAGGCAATCCTGCGAGCTAGGTAATTATGCGAGCTAGGCGATCGTGCGAACTGGGTAATTATGCGAGCTGGGTAATTGTACAAGCTAGGTGATTGTATAAGCTAGGTAATTATACAAACTAGGTAATTATGCAAGCTAGGCGATTATATAAGTAGAGTAATTATATAAGCAAAGTAATTGTATAAGCAGGGTGATCTAATCTAGCGCCCTCTATTAACGCCTAGTATATAAATAGAAAGCAAATGTTAGGAAAATACCAGAACTATAAAAAAAAAATATATATAAGTCCCAGATTTAGAAATATTAAAGAAGTTTCTATATAAAGACCCCTTATACATACTTAGAGAAGTTCCTATATAAACAGCCCTATAAGCGTAGCTATAAGTCTAAGCCCTCTCGCGTAACCTAACTACCCCTCCCTACTATACTAGAATAGATAAACGACCGCTATATACTATAAGTAGAGAAATGATTTAAATAAAAAGAAAACACTATAAAAAAACATGTTTATATCCTTAAGATATAAATCTATAAGTACTATAGTCTTAAACACGACTAATAGTTACTAAGGTGGTATACATCCTAGGTCTATAAGAAATTCAAAAAATCCTAGGTCGTTAGTATAGATTTTCCTTCTATTATCGCTTTTAAGGTAGTAAATAAATTTATCTAAGTAAAAGTATAGATTATCGCGAATGCTTTATAGCTCGCTATAAGTTAAGCGGGCAGAGACTCTGGTAGGAATAGTGAAATATTATTTTATTTCGCGATAGGCTAAACAAAAAGTGGCTAAAGTTTTAACCCTTTTACCAGCTTTTATTAGAAATCTTCCCTATATTTATATCCTATACTTATAGGTTTAAGACTATAAAGCTAAGGCCACCGTATTTAACCGTCGCCTATATAGCCTCGTCGCTTAATATCTCTTTACTGCTGTCTGCCCCTATTTCTTAATCTTTAGTGCTAAAACCATTTTCTCTATTATATAATGTCTCTACGTCCTATTCTTAATCCTTATTACTAAAGTCACTTTCCTAACTAGCTAACGCCTTTACGTTGCCGTTATCCCTAAAGTCGGTTTCTTTATTTATAAACGCCTATTTACTAGTTAATAATTTAGGGACGCTGCGCTTATAGGTACTTAGGGTTACGGATACCACTTAAGGAGAAATTGTAGTCGATGTTGTTAGGATATAGAATATATCTATAGACCTCTAAGTACTGGCTGCTTAGCACCTTAAGTAAAAGATCTCCCCTAATGCAAGGTAGATTAATAGGAGTTAGTTACCGCCCGTATAAGGTAAAGCGCTTATAAAGGGCTTAGCTAGAATGGCAATTAAACTACCCTAGAGGCACTAATAGCTCCTTTACTATAGATGGGGGGTCAATATACGAGATTAACTGGCTAGGATAAGTCTACTGCTTAGGCAGTGTCTTGCCCTAGGAAGGATGGGCGTTGGAAGTAGATTATATAATACTATTCCTGCTAAAAGAGGCGTTATTAGGGGTTATTATTAACTTCCGATTCTAGTTTATAACTTTATGCAAACGCTTCTAAACCCTGCTAAGGCATGCGGCGTCCGTTAGGGATCGTTAGCCATTTAAGTTTAGCAGCAGCTTAGCCAATGGCTACCCCCAACAATGCCTTACTTGTGGATTACTTATGTACCTATAGTCTTGGGCGCAGATAATATATAAGCTAAGAGTAATTACAGCTACTAAATATTATACTATAAACACTATATAAAGTAGAAAGGGGCGGCTAGTATACTCTGCCTTTCCCTTCTACCTTCTGTCCTAACTTCGCCTTAGTAGAGAAATGGAATATAAACGTCGTGCTTCTAGTTCTTATATGCCATTAATTTAACTTACCTTTAAATTTGACCTCTTAACTATATATCCCTTACCATCCTTATAAGAATACTAGATATTATATATATTACCTTAACTAAATTTAGATATATTGCTAATATAGCCTATAGGCCCTCAATTAGTGCTTATAAAGATATCACTAGTGCTTATAAAGATATTACTATATGCTACCTCCCCAAAGATATTATACCTAATTGTTAACCTACTAAAAACCCTAGATCGTCTTAGAATTGCATTAACGCTAAAGACGCGGCATCCAATAGCAGGGAGGAGAAATAATTGCAGTTTTCCGGTTGTATATAGGAGTAGATACCTACCTAAACACCTAATAAGGCCAGTTTTTACGAAAAGGACGATAATATAAAGGACGATATATAAGAGGATACGGTTTGGGCGAGTGTATAAAAAATATACCTTAGTTACCTTAGGGGTTTGGAAGGCTACGGCGAAATTAAAATAGACTTACCTAAGCTAATAAAGGACTATAGCGAGGTTAAGATAGACTCGCCTTAACCGAACAAGAACTACGTTAAAGGCTCATCCTAGCAGATAAATACAGTCGTAGGTTTTAAATATATTTCGCCAGTACCTAGAGGTATATTTATAAGACACCTATATTATTTAGCAACACTAATAATTAAGCAGAGAGTGGTTTAGTCTATATATATTTATCTAAAGTGTTAACAATTTCTAATGCCAAGATCTTAAGTGGATAAGTAAAGTATCTTATATCCTAGTTACCTATTTATTATATAATAAAGGATATAACATGTCTTTAAAACCCTAGTTATAAAGGAATTATATCTTTATACGGTCCTATCGCAGTAATATACTAGTATCCTACTTAGGTTTTAGCCGTGGATATACCGCAAGAGAGACTTATAATATACTATACTAAGAATCCTTATTTCCTCTGTCGTTATGCTAAAATATATAAACTACTTTAAGATATTATAATAGAGATAGCTAAGAGGGCATTAGAGGGTTTATTAAAAGAGCTATTAGGGAGAAGGATACGTAAGAGAAAGGCGGTTTATACCGGAGATAGAGGTTCTAAGAAGTTTAAGAAATAATAAATTTCTTATAAGGATAGATTTTCGCAATTACGCTTATCTCTTTTAGCATTTATTAAGAATTAAGGCGTTAATTAGGATTTCCTTAGCTCGGTGTTTTATTTCTTTTTAGTTACTTCTATATTAAGAATGTCTTGTTGTTGTTTGCATATAAAGGAACAAGTTTTTATATATTAGACTAAAGTTAAGAGACTTGCTTATAGTAAGTGTTAATATCGAGCTAGGTATAGACCTATTATAGTTTATGAATATAGAGCTAGACACGGACCCGTTAAAGTTTATAAATATATATACCTTTATTATTTTAGGTGCGAATATAAGTTTTATTAGGGAAGGTAGCTATAATACTAATACCGGGAGCCGTAAATAAGAGGGGTAGCAGCAATAAGGGTCTGGTTATAGTTTATCTTTACAAACGTTTATTTATAGTTAGTGTCGCATTATATATATATAAACTATATTAGACAAAATTGGTCCAAGTGCTTTGCGATTACTAATATAAGTATTTAATCCACCTTAAACATTTATCTATACTAGTCATATACTGCATTTATTCTATAAGCGCAAATCATTCTAATAAGGCTTTGTTGGTATCACAAGGCCAAAGTTATTAAAAGTTTCTAGAGAAAGGAAGCTGGTACTATTCTAATAAGTAATACGTGCTATAGCACTTGCTTAATCAACTTAAAATGCATTATAATCGCCGCTACCGCTAAATATACTAATTAAAGCATAAGAGGTAGCACGTTGGCTAGTATACTGCCTTATTAAGGTAAGTACAGACCTGTATAGAAGAGTTTAAGAAATTATACTATTAAAGAGCAGCTATTCTATTTGGCGCGCTTTAAGGAATCTAGAAGCTTATAGTTTAATTCCTAAAACAATTATAAGGCCTAATAAATACTAAAAGAGGGAGAAAAGTTAGATCTATAAAGTTTATTATAGCCTTATATAATACGTTTCGTGAATTAAAGATTCTACTAGTACTTTAGCTCTACGTCTTTATTTGCCAATTTTATAAGCATACTAAAAGTCTAGCTTATTTTTAGCCTTAACTAGCGCAACCGGGTTAACCATATAAGGGAGAGAGTTCTTAAATAGTACGGAAATTTGGCCTAGGGAGAGGGTCGGGAGAAGGAAGAGAAGAAGATTAATTATATTTATAATTTGCTACTATGCTTAGTTTCTACGGAGCATAAGATAGGTGTCCTCTTGCTTTAAATATCCATCCTCCCCTTAGTTTATAGCTATTAGAATGTATTCCGTTATTCGGATTTAGTAAAAGTTATAGTGTATTTTAGGTACCGTTTCCAGATCTATAAAACTAAGGTCCTAATTTATAATATTAAAAACATCTATAAAATCCTATTTCTTATAGAAGGTTTCTATAATATTAAGAGGTAAGGAGTATATATATTTATTAAGGCCCGTCTGTTGTTATTAACAAATATATTATACCCTTAATCGATTAATAGTAGCTATTTAAAGGGGAATTGCATTACGTTTACTGTACTAAACCGTCGTGTTATACGCAAAATTAAAGAAAACGCCGCCTATAATAAGAATATAAGGATAGAAATTATAGCAAAATCATTGTTAAAAAAAGTAGATAACCTACTCTTACTCTTCTTTTATTTTAAGGTTAATAAGTTACTAGTAGAGAGGAATAAGATCCGGGTAAATCTTTATATACCCCCACCTCCGCTATATCCTCCGCCTATTCCGATTATTATTATAGGTAAGCCTAACTATATATCTACAGAGTCTACCTTACGGGTCTTATTAATTAATAGATTAATTATAAACGCGAATAACTCCGTAAATAAGAATACGCTAGCGCAATACAAAATAGATTAACCCCTTAATCCTCCCCCTCTATAATCTTAACTTAGACCAGTATTGTTTAAATATAAAGACGATGGCTATAATGGCGATAATGATAATAACGGCAACGGTGGTAATAATAAGTAGTTTTTATAGAGTTATATATAAAATCTTAAATATCCTTAGATTCTACACCTCTACCGCTATTATATTTAAGTGCCTTAAGATTATCTAGTGTGGCCTTAAAATAAATTAGTATATGCATAAGGGGGAGTAATAGGCACTAATATTTTACGCTTAAAGTGTCTTATCTAATATTTATAAATAAGCTATACTAAATCCTTAAGATCCGAGTATAGGACCTATATAGTATTTTAAGTCATAGTATAGCGTCGAGATCCTAGCGGTATATAGTGCGGTAATTCTTTAGGTATTAATTTAAGAGCTATGCTTAGAAGCGGTTGCCTAAGGATATCTTTATAAAGTTGCTAAATACTTAGAGAACTAGGTTCCCATTCTACTAGATATAAGCTTTTATTATTTTCCCGCCGGAAATTAACAAGTTATTTAACCGGCCACTTAAGTAATTTAATTGCCACTTTATTATCTAATATAGTTATAGGGTTATAAGAGGATTGTAGGCAAAAGGCTGCCTCTATAGGGATAGTAGTAGTAAAAGTTCCGAAGACTAAGAGATTCTAGAGTAGATAGAGGTAGATAAAGGAGATTAGGGCAGGAGGGGTACTAAGCCTTTAAAGGCTTTTTTATAAAATAGTAGCTAAATATAATAGCCTTTAGGGATTTTTAGGGGGTTTTTAGGGGATATATAGTGGAAATTAAGAAATCTATAGCAGAATCTGAGAAACAGAATAATAGAAAGTAAGTGCCTAAATACACTAATATAAGATTTTAGAAGCGTTTGGCGCAGTCTTAGCGAATTACTTTTAGAGGTTAGATCTTTATAACCCCGGAATATAATTAAACCTTATAATATAACGGAACAAACTCTCTTTTTTAACTATTATTATAGTCTAGATTATCGTAGTTATTTATTTAATTTTTTATTTAAATAAAAACCACTTATTATTATTTCTATTTATAGCTACGGAATTCCATAATCTTATATAATTAAGGCTACGAGAACGCCACTAAAGTAACGCATAAAATAATGCATTAACTCTTTAGCATTATTTAATATTTCTAGAAGAATTATAGTCGAGCTTAGAAGTTTCCCGCTTAACGCAACTGTACTAATAGCTAGTCGGCTTACGGCCGTAGTGGTTGTAGGAATTGTTAAAACTGCTAAGCTTATAGGACAAAAGGGGTACGAATTAGTAGTGGGAAGCTGCGGTGTTAATACTTTAAGGGTAGAGTTTCGCGCATTATTAATAAATTGGTTTGTATTGCCTCCTAGGTTTAAGCTAAATACTATACTAGCATTATAGTAAGACTTACGGATTATTTAGGCATAGTAGAACTATTAGGGTTCTTTAGTACGCACTTTAAAATCCACTATAAATTTGCCACTAATATTTATTAGGTTAAATTAATTAAACCCTATATTAAAGGCCCCATTGCTCTTATAAGAATTATTAAATTAACTTTACGTTAACGTATAATTAAGACCTAAGAAATTAAAGTATAGTACCGTCCTAGTTAATATACTAACCAAACTTGGGTTAAAAGCAAGCTATCTAGCAGCCCTAATAAGAATCTATACTAACTATTATAACGTAGGCGTATATGCTAGGGATAAGCCGCCTGATGGGTATAGAAACGATTATAACGCCAAATCGTTTTATGCTACCGTGTAAGGTATAAGAATGCTCCTTAGCGTAGTAGTTATAAGGAAGTATATAATGGCTTAAAGGAAGAATATGATTTTTATAAGTCCTTAATAAATACGGGGCGTTAAGCTATTTAAATTAACTTCGTGGTTAAGTATAAAAATAGAAGTCGGATTTTAATCTTTAATTTTAGCATCTAGTGTTTAATAGGGCGATTTTTAAAAATAAAAAAGTCTTAATTTAGATCTATTAGAGCTATTTCTAATTCTCTATAATAGGAAGTTAGAAACTCCTAAAAAGGAAACTGTTACTAAACACTTTTAAAGTTTAATAGTTATATAAGAACCTCTACCTACCTAAGGAATTATTCTTTATTTACCTTTAAATAATTAATTAAGTAGGCACTTAATATATTAGCTTTAGTTTCTTTAGTTTACTTTACTTCGCCTATACTATTTTAACTTAGATACTTACCTTTTACTATTTATTTTAAAATATAATAGCATTTATTGGTGTATAAAACGCGCCGGGAGTTTTTAAGGTAAATTAACCTTCCGTTAAAAATAAAGATGGGACTTAATACAATCCACCTTCTAAAGGAGTTCCTCTACTAGTATTAATATTTAGAGCGACGCAGTATATAGACCTAAAAAACCTTAGTGGTAACTTTATCCGCACGGAAGATGTAGATATAGTACTTAATAATAAAGAATCTAGTTTTAATTTTAAATAGGATAATCAAAATAATAAAGAAGAAATAAATATATTTAAAATAATATCTAAGGAGGAATAGGCGGAGATAAAACGTAAGTAAAGGGAAGAAAGAATATATTAAGAGGAGTAAGAGGACTAAAAGGATAAGGAGAGAAGATATTATATATTCGCAGAAGGAGCCAAAAATACGGAAATTAATAATAAGAAGGTACGCGGCTTTACGCTAGTGGCGTATAAAATCCGCGAAATCTAGCGTAAGGCGTTTCCTATATTATAAAAATAGTAAATCCATAAGCAAACTTAAGAGGATTTAGTTACTATTGGTGCTATAAATAGAAAATTTTGGATTTTTAACAGCTACGCAAATAGAGCCGAAATTTTTTTTTTAGTTCCTATAGCCGGGTTTAGAGAGAAGATTTAAGCATTCTCTAAAATTAATGCCAAATTAAAGAGTATTCCTGCTAGAGTTAAGTATAAAAATTAAGTTTTAGCCTTAGCCGAGCAAGCACTCGCGACAGTTAATATACTTCGCGAGGTTGGAATTAATTAGAAGGATGTAACGCTACAAAAAGTTTATAAGGAATTTACCTAAATCGCCTTATTAAGTATAAGAAAGGATATTTAAGATGTAGTTATATAACTTTAGAATTTATGGGCTAAACCTACGCCTTAGTAGCTAAAAAAACTTTAAGCTATACCTAGCGTGTTAAAATAATTCCTTACTAATATTAATAACGTAGATTCCCGACGGGATCTTATAAAAGAACTTATAAAAATCAATCAATTAATAAGTAGAGTTAATATTAAAAATAGGTTAAGGGCTAATTCTTACCTAATACCTATTAATGAGCTTAAAGGGATAGTAGAAGCGGGAGTTAACCGTTAAGAGTAACCATTTTATTAACGGTTAGGACGCCTAAAAGCTAAAATAGAAATTACTAGAATTCCTAGTTTAGAAGTAATATCTAATAAACTTCTAGAGAAAATGCTAGAAAGTAAGCAGAAGGAATACCAAGAATGGCTTATTAATTTAGTCTTTAAGCCTAAAGAAAAAGAGCCTTCCTTTTTTAAACCGCTCTAGGATTATATTCCACTATAAAATAGTATACCACCTTAGGGCTAAAATGGCGTACCACCTTAGGGCCAGAATGGCGTACCGCCTTAGGGTTAGAATAGCGTACCGCCTTAGGGCCAGAATGGCGTACTGCCTTAGGGCTAGAATGGCGTACCGCCTTAGGGCTAGAATGGCGTACCGCCTTAAGGCTAGAATGGTACGCCGTCTTAGGGCTAGAATAGTGTACCGCTTTAGGGATAGAATGGCGTATAGACTTTAGAATAAACTAGAGTAAGACCCAGTATAGTAACCTAAGATAATTAGGATAGCTCTACGATTCGGATACTAAATTATACCTCCGGTATTACAAAGTTTGGAAAAGTTTTTAGTATTAGGAAAGCCGGACGAGACTAGTATTAAGTATTTGTTAACTAAGGAACTAAAGCATATCTAATGCCAATTATTATAAGCGGCGGTAAGCTTATAAAAGGTGCTACTATATAACTATATAATTAATTTCTAATAGATAATAATAATCGTCCTTTAAGAGAGTAACTAATAGAAATTCTGGGCATTATCTAGATACCGTATTAGATAGTATCTGACAGGTATCTAATTACCTATTTCTTTATACGTTGGGCAGATAATTAGTAAAGCTATATTACTAGATCGGATTAGTTTAGTAGGTATAGAAAAAAGTTTACGGATTAAAAGGAAAAAGTGCTATTAGAAATTTATATAAAAAATATAGCTATGCTTAACAGGTGGAGATTATAGAATTTATACCCTAATATAAAACAACTATTAACGGAGGCTAATAGAGGACTAAGTCTATGGCTCTTTTCCTAAGCTTAGACTTATAGGATATCTAGTAGCAGTACCTAGTCGTAGTAAAGGGGTCCGCCACTAATAATAAATACTATAGTATTTAACTAGAGGTAATAACATACTAATATCTTATGGTTAGTTAAGTCTCTTATCTATTCTAAATTTTTTAACTTTCTCTTTTAAATCTGTACTTTAACTAGTATAATATTATAGGGGGGTTAGGGGCGGGAGGAACTAGGTAGAGAGTAGACTAATATAAATAGTAGATTATATTAGCGCCACGTGGCCAGATTATAAGGAGTTTATATATTTAATAACCTATAGTCTCTACCGTAGATAGCCTCTCTTCTTTATAAACAATTTTATATTTATATGGCCATAATAAGATAACTATTATATCTTAGTTGCTTACTACCTTTATAAGCTTTAACTCCTTTCCCTTCCTACTTACGTTCCCCTATAAACCTCTCTAACTTCGACTAATAGATTTTTAAGGATCTACCGGCTGTGGTACGATTTCCTACCTAGGCTTAGGACTTACGACTGTAAGCTTTAAGGTAGATATAGGTAAGAGCTATTGGCTTAAAGAGCTGCGTAGTAGGAATCTCGTAATTAGCGAAGGCGACTAACGTTATATTAGAGTTATTTGTTTTTATAAAGAGGTATTAAAGGAGTCTTAATTAAGGTTGTAGAGTCCGTGCGCTTAATAATAAGGGATAAAGAGGAGCTATACCCCTACGGTTAGTTCTTTAACGCTAGAATTGTGCTAAAAAGTTGCTATTGCTATAGAATCACTATAAGTTAATCGGCCCCTCTAAAAAGCAAAAATGTATAAAATTTTAGTACCTAAGAGGTGGTATATATTATTGTAAGCCGAGGGTAACTTTTATAGATAGTTACTAAATGGGAATAATAAAGAGCTATTATAGGTTCTATCTAAAAGATTATTAATACTAGTTAGATTATTATTAGTCTATCTTAATAGAAATGTAAATATAATTAATTTAATAACGTAATACTCTATTTCTTTATAAATTCCGATATAATAAGCTAAATGGAATAATAACTAAACCTCTAGGGAGTATAATGAGGAGGAATAGTCTAATGCTTCCGCTTCCTTTTTACGTTTACCGCTTTCCGTTCCTAAAGCTATATTCCCTTTATAGTGAGGATTATTAAGTATATAAGAGAGCCTCTTTTAAAGAACAAGAATCTATTTGTCCTTTGTAGCTATTAGGCTTAGAGTAAATATTAATAAGCGATAAAACTATAAATTATTAATTTGGAAGGCTATTTAATGATAGTGAAAATATTACCTGGGCTCTAAGTAATTAAACCTTAGCCTTTAGATAATTATTCTCTGTAATTACTCGTATATAATCCTATATATACTGCTAAAGAGTAGCTATAATATTGTTATATATAGTAGTCCACGCGTTATTTTCTAATAATAATTATATTAATCGCTGTATAGCTTTATTACGAAGTTAAATTTCTTTATAAAGCGCATTTTAAGTCTAGTTATGTAATTCTACTTCTGCTTAAAGAGAATAAGCTACTAGTTTACGCTGCTTAGAGGGAGAATAAAATATCTAGATAGTTGTAGAGTTTGGCTAGTTTAATGGTGTAAACGAGCTATCTTTTTTAGGCACCGCTGGACCGCTAGAGGTTTATAGGGCATTATGTTTAATTTTAAACTCTCTACTTAGCGCTTTATTTAACATAGTAGAATTGGAACACCGTTAGGGGGACTTAAGACTACTATATAGCCGGCTAGGGCGAAGCTGTTAAAGATAGGGATATTATAACATTTTTTTAACTAGTATTAAAAGCGAGAATTAGTAAAGGGTATAATAAGCTTATAATAATAGCGCGCTTTCTATAAAGTAGAGATAGCTATAAAACTAAGTGTTTTATTATAGGGGGTATTATATACAGTCTTAATTTTAACTATTAATTTTATTTAGACCGAAATCGAAATTACGCTTTATAATCTTAATAACTAAGTAAGTTTAGATTCGTTCCGGATTTTCTAATAACGTTTCCCTCTTTCTAGTCTACCGCCTAAATGTCTACTTTAAGTTTTACCCTAACAACTATATTTAAAGATAGTCTCTTTTTTCTTAATATGGCCGGTAAGTATTTATTTAAGCAATCTTATTACCAGACGCTATATTAACAGATATAAATCCTAACTAAAATGCAATCGTTAGTGCTTTTATAAGGCACCCTTGACCTTAAAGGATGCCGAGCTTTTCTGCACCAATTATTCCTATAAAGTCCTCTCTAATGTAAAAAGCTAAAGATTAGACTAAAGCGACCGGCCTATCCGTCTCCTTCCTAGCGGTTTTAGTAATATGTGTTTTTCTAAATTAAGTAAAAACGCCAACTATAGTAGTAGACTTGACGATAACGCTAAAAAAAAGCCCTATTACTTATAAGGAACAACAACCTTTTAAGATATTTACTACCCTAGGCAAGCTTATATAGGGTGAAATGCAGTGGACAATATATATGTATAAGGAGAATACCTCTGGATTAATAATAGTTAGAAGGCTTAATAAACGGAGTAGAATAATTAAGAAAGATATACTGGGGTAGCTAGCCTATAGGAATATTGTCAAAATTAAGTAAGCTTTTATGGCCGATGGCTTTATATATATTGGGCTTAAATATTGTTAATTTACCCTTAAGGAGGTTGTCCTCGTTTATATTAATTTAAAGGAACGTTAACTATAGGAGATTGCATATTCGGTATATTATTTAAAAACAATGTTTTATTATCGCTAAGGAATTTAGGTCTTTAGTGCACTTAGTTATATAGGCAAGTTAGCGATCTTCTACTAATAGGTTAATCTTAGTACAATTTAAATATCTGGTTATAGTGCGCGAATATAGCTCTGTAGGTTTATTTGTTGCGCTAGAAACTTTTAATATACTATACTAAAGTCTAATAGCGAACTTTAAATAAGCGGTAAAGTATAGCTTAAACGCCCTACTAAATAAAGACTTAATAGACCTGGGGTTTATACTATTAGAGTGTATAGAGGGGCACCAACAACTAAAGCTTAAGGATATTAACTACGTACGAGATAAAAGGGCGGCTAATAAAGTGTTTGGTCTTAAATACCCTAAGCGTTAGAGTAAATGCAAGCAATTAATAGACTTTTTAGATAATCTCTTTAATTCTGCAAAATAAGTATTTGCAAAATTTTTAAAGCCGGTAGGTAATTAGTCTAATGTTTTTAATTCTATAACTAACTTTTAATAGCATTAATTTGTGGCCTTTAATAATGAAGATTAGGAATGTTTAGCACATTATCTTAAGTTAGTATTATTTAAATACTACGCGCTATAGGAAGAATATAAGCGCGGAATAGAGGATAAGATTCTAAGTTAGGAATTAATTTTCTGTATTTTACTAGTAGAGTAGTAGAGTTTTTATAATTTTATAAATTCTAGACGGAAAGAAATGGAATTAGGATTTTAAATTTAAGTTATTTGGAAGCGAAATACCGTTAACTACTTAGTACTCTCTTTGCCACTTAAAAGTTTTAACTAATACGCTTAAAGACCTAGATAGGTATAATATCCTCCATTTTAAATTTTACGCATATAAATACCTAGTAGAAGTGCGCACATTCCATAATCTACCCGTTTAATAAGTATTAGTAATTAGCTAAGCTAGCTTAGCATATTAATCTTATTCCGTAAAATACCGCGCTCTTACTACCCAAATATTATTGCCCGCTTACCTACTAATATGTTTAGAAATGTTACTACTTAATCTAGCGAATAAATTGCTGCTGTTTATTGCTAATAACCTAGAAAAAGAGAGAGATATTAACGCTTTTACTAAGATAAATTACCGCCTTAACTACGTTCTAAATCCTTATCTCTATTACTATAACGTATAATATAACGGAGGCTAGGTACTAATTTGGGCCGCGAAATAGGGTTAAGAAACAACGGCCTAAATGTTATACAGTGCAGTTAGAATTAAAGAGTTAATTAGAGATCCCAACTACTGCTATATAGCGCTATATTAGGCCGCAAAGCTTAGGTATAAGGCAATAATGTAACTATTACTTAAAAGTAACCCTAAGAATAGTCAGAGGTTATTATTAACAGCCGCTAGGTACGGGTAGGAAACCGCAGTTAAACTGCTACTAAGAAGTAGTAATATAAACTATACCGGCAAGGATAGTTATATACTACTATTGTGGGCCGCGTAGAAGGGGTATATAGTAGTAGTCTAGCTGCTTCTAGATTGCGAAGATATTAATACTAGCATTACGGACTGTTATAGTTGGACGCTACTTATGCTGGCCGCAGATTATGGGCGTTATTTAGTAGTTAAGCTACTGCTAAAGGTACAAAGATATTAATAAAGCGCTTTGCGAAGCGCCGCTGCTTTAGCTAAGGAATAGCTATTATACTCCTTTCTTTAAGATTAGGGTTTAGCCTTAGGACCATGCTGTATAAGTATAAGTTAGATATAATATAGCAAATTATAGTTTATATATTATACTAAAACTGCGCTTTAAATCTAATTACGAAATTTAGATTCTTACGACTAGATTAGAAGAAAATGGAAACGACTTTGGAAATTACTTATATATACTTAGGAAACTGAAAAAGCCAATATATAGGCCTACTAGGTGCGGGGTCTTACGAAACCAAAACGTTATACTTCCTCCTTATTAACCCGTCTCCTTAATCTAAGCTTTTATAGTATTAATTTTATCTACCCTTCTCTTCTAGTTTATAAGCCTCTCGTAAATAAAAGATCCGAGAACCTTAGTTATAGACATGCCCTATAATAAGACCTTGTTTACCCAATCTTCTAATGCCTCTATGTCCGTAAGGAGCTTTTCAAATTTAGTCTTAATGTCCTTTAATTGCCTGTTTATATTAGCTTAGCTTAGATAGCGCTGCTTGAAAAATTACACTTGCAACTTCTCTATTATAGCCTTTAGGGATTCCGCTTGATGGTAATGCGTGTAATTATTAAAAGGGGGGATAGCTGTGCAGAAATTGGCTAAATCGACTGAAGACGGAGACCAAGGCATGTATCCTGCTGCTTTATCGTTAGTAGTTAGGTTATAATATATTTTAGTAGAGGAAGTTATATTAATAAAAAGGTAGATAGCTCAAATATAATAGATAGGGGGTTTTTTAGTTTCTGTCTGTCTGTCTATATGGAGTTTAGAGTATAGTTTTTTTATATTGTTATTTAAAGGGCTTTATATAGGTGAAATAAGACAGTGTTATGTTTTAAATCTATATATATTACAAAGTATAAATTAATAACATTTATAAGAATTGAGAACTTAAAAAAGGTTAGTATTTATAATAAAAGTAATATTTAATAGTACATTTTTCCGGAATACAATTTCTATAAAAGTCTTTTTCCTTAATATAGATAAAGTAAATCTAAATACGATAATTGCTTAAAGTAATTTATTTAATAATTTTCCAAAATTTGCGTTTTAAAGGAACCCCGGGAAGAGGTCTCTATAATTCTCTATAATTAATATATCTAAATGGAATATCTAGGCCTTGCGTAAGCACTAATTGCTAAAGCGTTTTTGGAAGTCCACTTATTATCCTTAGGCTGCTTATAATACCTCTAATTAATATATATACCTTCTTATTTAACGTAGTCGGCGGGCTAGTGGCCCACGCGGGCTAGTGGCCCACCTCAAAACCCAACCAAAAATTAGATAATTCATACCTTAATATCTTAACAACCACTTAATAATAATTTC
>Ga0307515_10002252_pt1 | contig 42264 bp, 51 predicted proteins | sample 17_EM_MG_FD_194513 | JGI IMG/M metagenome (GOLD analysis project Ga0307515, IMG submission 194513) | Populus trichocarpa ectomycorrhiza microbial communities from riparian zone in the Pacific Northwest, United States - 17_EM | ecosystem: Host-associated > Plants > Roots > Unclassified | place... | reverse complement strand
TTAGTCCATACAGCATCGTGTTTGTTTTTTTCTTTTTTTTTTTTTTTTTTTAAAGAAGAAAAAGCACTCGGTGAACAATCGATCCTACTGGTGAATAGGTCTCCTGTGGAGACATTAGGTGGACGCGTGGCCCGTCCGGCTGAGCACGCTGTTAGAAACATAGCGAGCAGGTTCAAAGCCTGCAGTGTTTGATTGGTACTGTAAACACCAGGTTCTTTCAGGCTCGAAACCTGCGGTGCTCACATTGGTGCTATAAACACTAAGGTTCTCGTGCTCGAAACCTGCAGTTACCACTTTTTCACTAGTTACCGTATGGACCTGCGCTCGAAAACCAGCCGCCTGACAGAATCTAGGAACGAAAGCAGTATGGGCGGCGATGTCTAACGGAAAGGTTTTTCCTAAAGAAGCTTCTCTTGTTTTCTGCGTTTTGTAGTCTCGAACGCCGGGAAGCTTCGTTTTGGCACTTTTTTCGCTTTCTACCGCCAGTTTATACAGTATCGTTTCTTACATGCGCCCAATCCCCGACAAGGTAGTAATGAGCAAACATCCTGTGGAGCTATGAACTAACATGAAATGGGCGCTTAATTGAGCGAGTTGGATATGGTGTTAGAAACATTAAGACGCAGGTTCGAAATCTGCGAAGCGCATTGGTGCTAAAAACACCTATAAACAGGTTCTTAAAATTGTAGGCAGTGTTCAATTGGTGCTATAAATACCCTTTCCAGATTTGAAACCTGAGGTTATCGCTTTTTTGCTACAGATACCTGGGTTCGACTAACAGATGTTTTCCCTAAATAGGTTTCTCTTCGCTTTGAGAGTTTTCTCGCCCCCCTAGAAGCGAGATAGGACAAGCCTAGTACCATTGTCAACTGCCGCCAATTCAAGCGGTAGATATCGGTTTTTTATGTGCACTTGGACAGTCGTTTGACAGTCTGATCTCCCATACAACAACGAGCCAACAAGACCCCCCCACCTAGCCGGTCATCCGGAGGGGAAAAGGAATCGGATACTGTCATACTCTAGATAGAGTGAATATAGTATGATTGAAATAAAAACAAACAAGAAATGAACACTTAACCTAGAAAGCTGAGGATGGTGCTGGAAACACCTCGCAAGCAGGTTCGAAACCTGCAAAGCTCAATCCGTGCTTTAAACACCAAATCACAAGCTCAAAACTTACGGTTGTCACTTTTTGCTTCGTATCGAGGCTTTTCTCGTCCCTCTGGGGGGTATCATTTGTTTTCTAGTTTACACAGTACCAAGGTATTTTTTGCATACACTCGGGCCTCCAATGAGACGGTCAGTGCTGGTCGTCTAAGTGAGTGAAAGATTCATAAACTACTGAATTAAGAAACGCTGGCTAGAAAGCTAAGCACAGGTACTAAAAGTACCAGCAAGCAGGTTCGAAACCTGAATCGGCCCTGTAAACAACATGATCCTAGGCTCCAAAACTGTAGTCATCTCTCTTTTCTACCGTATCGAGATTAGCACTGACAGATTCCTCTTCACCTCTCGCAACCCTAGTAGTGGAGATGTGGTAGTATGGTTACTCTGTCTTCCAGCTGCCGTCAGTGTTATATACGGTATCATCATGAAACAGTCATTTGTCAAATACCGAGTGGGTGACACTCGAGAAGCTACTCAAACAATATGAGAAGAAGCTTAGCCTAGAAAGCTGAGCATGGTGCAACAAACACCAGCAAGCAGGTTCGAAACCTGCGGTTATCACTTTTGCTATTTGTTCATGGATGCAATTTATTTGGTGCAAGGATATAATTGTAGCCCTCGTAGCCGACCTCGACCGGAAATTTTGAAGACTGCTCTCGTCCTTGAGAGTTTATGAAAAGTTAGCTCCAAATAATAGTATACGTATAAGGTAGCTATAACTCTACATTATCATGTTCAAAATCATTGGATTAGCGAGAAACTTACCTGGCTGAGCATGGTGTTAGAAACACCCAGCAAGCGGTAGTCTATCATACGGCTTAGATACGGGTGTTTCTTGCCTGTCACCCAGCCACCTAGGCCCTGGAATGGTGTGTTTAGAATCAAACCGGCGGGTGCCAGTTATTGATAAACCCCGAGTGAGTCAATTCCCATAAAGCAGTTCAATCGTCATGGTATTAGTACTTAGCATAGAAAGCTGAGTGTGGTGCTGTAAACACCAAGCCGCAGGTTCGAAACTTGCAGTGCTTAGTTGGTGCTATAAACACCATGGTCCCGGGCTGGAAACCCATAGACCATAATGCCTCTTTAGTTTTTGTTTTATTTCACTGGATCAACTACCCAGGGTGAACGGTACGCCGTCTAAACCCAAGGATTGTACTTATAATAAACGCTTCTTTTGTCTGCGGAATTTGGGGTTTCACTTAGCTGATGTATTTGTCAACTAGCGTGTAATAAATTCTAGATGGTAATAATTAAAATCATCAGATTAGCAAGAAACTTATCTGGTGAGCATGATGTTTGAAACACCAGCAAGCAGATTCGAAACCCGCAGTGCTATAAACACCAATTCCTGGGCTCAAAACCTGCGGGAATCACACTTTTACTACCTACCGTATAAACTTGCAATATCTAATGCGGGAATTTTTCCTAAAGTATCTTTGATGAGATTTCTCAGTATCATCACTCTTTTCCAGTTGAATCACAAAATCGCTAGTTTATAGAGTACGGTATCTCTCTTTTACAGCACTTGGGTTTCCGAAGAGACTGACGTTAGAAAGAGTCTGAGTGGGTAAATATTCCTGTTAGGTTATTGAATGGCATTAAATGAATTAGCTTATCGAGCTGAGTACGAGGCTACAAACACCAGTAAGCGGGTTCGAATCCTGCAAAGTCTCTGAATCGTAGGTTTAAAACCTGTAGTGCTCATTTGGTGTTATAAACACCAAGTTTCTAAGCTTGAAACCAATGATTATCACTTTTGTGCTCTGTTTACATGAACTAGGGCGTCCGGCAATACCTATAACCCCAACCCGTCCGCTTTTGTTGTCGTCTTATTCCATTCGATCCAAAGTGTAACGGTCAACTAGGAATTGTGCTGATAAGATACGATGCCGTTTCTTTTAGAGTCGGGGAAATAGTGATTCAACCTAGTCAGCCGATGCATTTGATGTACCACTAGCATTGTTCTTCAGCACCATGCCAGGTTCTGCCCAGAAGCGCCACCTGGGTTAGAGAAACATATTTTCTCAATTAGTGTAGAATAAACTCCACCTGACAATGTCCTGACAAAAACGAGCCTATTTCAAGATACTTGGCGTCATAAAACGGGCATTTGTACCCAACGATTTTTGGGGCCTTTTTTGTCGTGACTTTCTCGAATGCGGTGCAGTGGTATTGGCTTGCACAATCACAGTCATGGTGATAGCTTGAGATCAATGCTTCAGATAAGTGTTAGTACCTCTAGACCTGTAGGCCAAATACATTATGATTACAACTTCTAGACGTCTATCTTCAAATTTTGGTCTGAAGGTCGACATCTGTAACGGGAGAGTCTCCACATTCCTACGAGGATTCCTCCATTATGTACTAAATAGTTAGGGTTCAAGGCTTTACATTCAAACCACTGATGGGTGCCCTAGGATTTCGGTATTTTTATATCGCAACTAGTTTGCAGATGTTTCCAACCCTTTGGGGTTGGTTAGTACTAAGGTTTGGTACGCTCGTGCTCTGCATCTGCGATCCTTAATTCGTCCATCACAGCCTTCGTCTCTTTCCGGCTCTCCTTGATCATGCAGAGGCTGCCTGTGGCAACTGCATTGGCTGCTTCATCGTTTGTCGAATGGGTTAGTGTAGCTTCCTCTGCCGGAACATGTCGCACTGTTTCGGAAGAGCTCTTACGGAAGATGTAGAAGAGGAGTTTGGAAAAATCATCTTGTGTGTCTAGAACTTAGCTGCATGTGTAATAGGTGTAGTAGAAGTTATAGGCATGTCGAAAGGCTTGTATGCAGTTGGTTCTAATAGCTAGAGCTCTTGCATAGCAGAGTGAGTGACGGCCTAATGTTCAGCACGGGACGAGATGAGATGAGATATAAGTAGAGTCCGCGATATCTCATCCCGTACCCATTTTAACCTCGTGGACCCGGGACTTGGAGGTGAGGAGGTGGTCTTGCTCGAGCTCTTGAGCTCCTGTGAACATATGTTCTGAAGTATATACTCTGCCTTCTTAGTAGGTACTTTAGTTGTAAAAGCCTTGGTTTTTGGTGCCTTGATTGTTGACTTGTTAGTAGCTCTGGTTGTTGTCGTAGGAAGCTTAGTTACAGGTGACTTAAGTGTCGTTTTTATAGTAGTCTTAGATTTCGTTTTAGTAGGAGTCTTAGATGCTGTCGTGGTAGAAGTCTTGGGTTACTTTGGAACGTTTCGAAGGTGGGAGTACAGCAATCTCCACTTCACTATACTCTTTAAGTCACCCAAATTCTTCTATCTCTGCCTCGTCTAGTTATTCCGCTGCTTCGGCTTCATCTACGATGGGCTATCGCTCACGGAATATAATCTTGCGTTTGCAGATGAAGGTATTGAACTGCTTCGTTTACTGGGAAGGATCGCTCAAAGTGCTGGATCAGCAAGTTGGGCTACACGCATTATCATCAGCGGAGCTTTGTTGCTGCTATGTGGCAGTACTACATATCCCATTTGCCTGGAGATCAGGCCCTGGACTGCGCTTCAAAACAGGCGGCCTTCTCGGGCTCACAGGACTCAGAAACCGTAGGGTGGGCTGTAGATTTAGGCTGGTGGCATTGGCTGTAGTAGTAATACGGCTGACAGGAGCAGACATTGTGGTGGGCAGGAAAGAACGGTATTGACAGGAGCGTAGCTAGTAGGACTCGAAGGTATGAGAGGTGTTGTCGCGGTGATAGAGATACCAGTGGTTGGTGGAACACCACTTACCACCTCAGCATCGTCAGGATTCTCACCGACCTGGTATGCAGGATTTAAATTCCGCCGTCCTATCGTCGGTACTGTTGGATGCGGGATCACGGCCCTTCTAGAGCGCTTTAGATAGTTCTACTAGCACCACGGAATTTATCTGTCTTATTGTAGCCCTCCACGAAACGTCCAACACTAACAAGAATATTCTATCCCGACCCGTGACTTTACTGATATATTCTACGAGGAGAACAAGCCGAAGAGCGAATAGACAACTAGGGAAAGCAGGTATCTGCTTTCATCGCGAGTGATTTGCCTTGAACAAGCGCAACGAAAACTACCAAGGCGCGCCTGTAAGGACTAAAAGCTTGCCACAGCGAACGTTGCATAGCATCGCGTTTGCATTAAGCATAGTTAGATGCATCCTCTAGCGCTTACAGGTTGGAATGACATGAAGCGCTGAAATTGGACTATGGTGTTGAGAATGGTGTATAGTAGGCCAAAGTGGACAAAAGTGTTAAGCTTATTATGTTTGCCGGCATGACAAATGTTCAAAGCTGAGTACTAATCGACGTCCATCAGAATACCTTGACGTACCTTGACGTACCATGGCGTACACCAGTTTACAAGTTCATGTTCCAACCTCCACCATTTCTCATTTGATTGCACAACAAATGTTCAAACTTTAGCACTAAATGATGTGCGTCTAGGTACTCTTTGGTACTGATGTGTACCCTGGCGTAAGCCTGATTTACAAATTTCAATTGCGCATTGGTGTATACTATGGTACGTAGAGGTACCCTGATGTACGTCGATAAGCACTCAACTTAGAACATTTGTCATGCCGGCAAACATAACAAGCATGACACTTTTGTCCACTTCGGCCTTCTATATAGTGCTACAAACATAAGTAGGCTCGAAACTTGCAAAGATCAGGTGCTGTGAGTACCCGATCGCAGGTTCAAAACCTGTAACATTCAATTGGTGCTCTAAACACCAAGTAGGTTCGAAGCCTGTAAAACTCGAGTGGTGCTTAAACACCTGTTCCGGGCTTGAAACCAGTAAAAACCCTTTTATTTTATTCCACTAGAGTTAAGAGCTTGCAAGCCAACGGATGGTGTATAAAATTGGTGCGAAACGCAGAGATATGGCGCCTTTTTTCGTGAACCTAGCCCGGCAGCTTCTTCCACCTCCGCTTGCTCTGCTAACCGATGTACAGTATGTTTCTTGAGAAATGTACCATAATGATTAAAACCATCGGGTTAACAAGAAACCTATCTGGCCGAGCATGGTGTGGTAAACACCAGCGAGCAGGTTCGAAACCTGTAGTGTTCACTCAATCGGTGCTGTAAACGCAAAGTAGGTTCGAAACCTCCAAAGCTCAAGTGGTGTTCCAAACACCAAGCAGGGCTTAAAACCTGCGACTTGCCTTTCCGTATAGTAACGCGAGGCTGCCATTGCTCATAGATGGGTACAATTTTTAGACTATAGCCGCTCTTGCTTTCACCTGCATTTTGGTTGTAAAAATCATCGGATTAGCAAGAAACTTATCTGGCAGGGCATAGTTGCAAGAAACACCGGCCGCAGGGTTCGAACCTGCAAAGCTTTGAGTGCTATAAACACTGGATCGCACTGCTGTGCTGATTTAATCGGGTGCTATAAACACCCTAAGTCCCGGGCTTGAAACTTGTAGTTATCACTTTTTGCTATTTTTTACAAGCATTCGGGACAGTAGGAGTAAATCTCCCATGAAGCCATCGAAAAACAAGAACAGAGCGCTTAGCATAGGTAGCTGGATACGGTGCGAGGAAAGATCTAGTGGACAGGTTCGAAACCTGCAGTGCGGTGCTACAACATCAAGTTCTTCCGATGAGCGGGTTCAAAACTTGTGCTACAAACACCTAAGTCCCTGGCTTAAACCTGTGGTCATCATGATTACTTGTATATACACCTAGCTTTAATCTCTGGTAGCTCAGAAATACCGGTGTAACCCATCAGTGTACGTCACTCTCGTCCGCCTAATACCCTCCTCCACACCTTTCAGTCAAAACTTTGCGATGCGAGATCGATTCCTGCTGCTGCTGTCTCACTTAAACTATCGATCTTCTGCACCCCTAACCCCACCCAACCCCACGCCTCAAGCACGCCTCGTTATGCACCATCATTATGACAGCCCTGGATAGGGCTCCGGATGTGGACATGCTTCCGGTAAAGCAAGCCTGGGGAATGTTGCCGAGTGTTTGATACCTACCGCTTTGCTACGTCGACTCAAGAATTCGGGGTTAAAGGGTTTACTTCAACTAGCTGCTTCATGTGATGGCGGGAAAGTGACGCTTGGATATAAGATAGGGTACAACAAACCAAATATAAGAACAAGAAAAAGGCTATACTCCAAAAGAAAAAAAAAACAAAAACAATCCGTACCATACGTATACAAAAAAAGGGATATATCAAAAAACGCAAATCCAACCTTAAAACCGGAAAACACTCGAATTCGCATCACCCTTTTTCAATGGTGACTGCCGCAGCCCCATTAGCATGATCTCAACACCTCAGGGAAGTGAAACTTACCATAGGACTAACAGGACTCGTATCCCCCTTATAGTCCGTGTTCGCAGTAGCACCATGTTCCATGTTCGCAGTTGCACCATGCATAGGTGCAGGAACATGCGGATCCCCAACATCCACCAGTCTCGCATCATAGTTCGTTGGAGCCTCTCTAGCCTGTAGCGCCGCGGCAACCGCCTTCCGGTGTGCTTCCAGCGCTATACTCAGCACATCGTTAGTCTCGATCAGCGTGGTGAGGGTATCGGAATCTGGCGGCGGGTCGTCGGCGGAAATATACGCCTGTATAGACTTTATAGCTAACTTGCAGCGGTCCGAAAATTCCTTGATGAGTTCGTGACTCGGAATCTCCGCCCCCGGCGTAGACTGTACCAGCTGCTGCAGCAAAGAGGCGCTGGTATTCGCCTCGCTGATCCGCGCGGCGAGCTCCTCGGCACTGGGGAGTGTGTTGCTACGCGGTGGGAGCGGCAGCATGGGCGGTGGAGGCTGCTGGTATGGCTGCTGGTATGGCTGCTGGTACAGCGGCTGTGGGGGCGGCTGTGAATTCCGCTGTTGGCGTGCGCTATTGCTTTTGTCTTTCACCCACACCTCACGCAGGACATTTAGGCCTTCATCTGCGATGCGGTCGGGGTCGGTGGCGAAGTGTTCCAGTGTTTCGCAGAGGATCTGGTGGACACTTGGGTCGCGGCCCTGACGCAGTAGCTCCTTCACCGCCGACGGGAATTTCGCGTCACCGAGGTTGCGTGTAAATGTTGGCCCCGGGTTTTGTGCGAGAATCCGCATCAGCATAATGCTGTTGTATTGGATGTATGGGCGGGAGACGTTTTTGAGGTCGAGGTTCTTGCGGATTGCGGATGCGGCTAGTCCCGCCGCTGAGGGGGTTGATTCTGCGATGTCGACGATTGTAGGGAGGTGGAGGAACTCTTCGCCCTGTCGCGGGTTAGTGCGGGGGAAATGGGGGGAGGAGAGGGGTAAGTACGGGGTTCGGGTTGTCGGGACCGCCCGTCTCGCAGAAGGATTGCTGTGCATAGGATGATGAGAATTGTCGGATGGAAGAGCCACGGAGAGGGGCGGTACTATCGCTTGTAGAAGTGTGCCCTCCGGGCTGCCATCACCTGCATGCACTCCGTTGAAGCTTGCGCTGCCACCGTTTCTGCTGGATCCACCGACTATGTACCCGTTAGCGCTCTCTCTGGATTTGTAGGAGATTTGTGACATACCACCCTCAGCACGGGTCTTGATCGAGGTGAAGACTTTCTTGAGTTTTTTGTCCATGGCGAGGTCAGCTGGCGTTGAGGGTTGCTTTGTTTTTTTGTTGGTGGGTGACGGTAGGAAGTTATAGCTTTCTGATGGTGGTGAGGTTTGGAGCTTTATGCAGGTTTGGCTTGGCGCTGCGTTACCCAGCGCACTGCCTCAATAATATATGATCTGATGGGGCATCAGTACTTTTTGAGGCGAAAAGTCGAGTAAACGTCTACCTTTTTCTCGGCAGGGACGCGCGGCAGTAGTGGTATACGCAATACTACGAAAGTCGTGTGATGACGATGAAAAGTAGTTGCGAACGCTGACGGATCTACATCTTCCCCAACGGGTCTGCCATTCAGCCACTGCCGCTTATTCAGGGAGCAGCTTGCACGGATCAGTAATTTCCACTTCCGGGTATGATAGTTCTGGAAGCCGTTTGGCGGAGTTGAAGCCACCTAAATCCCTTTATGATATTTGAACTATACCTGTTATGGTATTGTTTTATTTCGCAGATCTAATCTCACCCTGTTTTCTTGCCAGCTGCATGCCAGAAAGTTTCCATATCAAGTTAGTACTTTTACCATGAAATCTGCAGACAGCCAAGGGGATGGTCCTATGCCTGCACAGGTTTAGTTGCATGAATGCTACTGGTACTCTATATAAAGGAATTTCTACGGTCCTTGGAATAGTCAAAAGCATGTGGACAAAGATATTGCAGGTTAGGGTTGCTTTCTCTCGATCACTCACTCTACCAACTCACCCTCCATTCATAGCTTCCCCCCCCACTCAGCAGTCACTTTACTGCAACGACCCATCCATCATACAAGCAAAAGCAGACACAATAGTAGCGATCCAATCCGTCCAATCTAGAATTTTACAGTTTATCTCACTCAACCCGCACCCATTAAACCCATTAAGCAAAAAACCACCTACAAACATCAATCCGCCTCCTCCTCGTCGAGTGCTTCTACTACTAAATTCCCACTAGGCCACAACCCATCCCCAACAGTTCCAGACTCCGGGCCAAAAACCTTACGTGGCATAACACTGACCAGCCTGAACCCGTAGGAATGCTGATACCCACTTGGCCTCTCACCGCTTGCATCTTCCACGTCCATACACTCGACAAACGCATACACTTCCTCCATCCGCGCTTCTTTTGAAAACTTCCGAACCACCCGTTTCCCGTCGGCAGTGCGGATGCTGACTCTTGCGGCTGGTGTTCCCTCTTCCGGTTCGCGGGAGAGTGTGCTGGCCCGCCACCGGCGCCATTGCTCCCGCTTCGCTACTAGTGTCGATGCCTCAGCGGCTAGACGCGCGGCCTCGGCTTCTGCTCGCCGTGCTGCTTCCTCGGCGGCTTTACGTTCTGTGGCACGTTGGCGATCGCGGGCTAGCGATGCCTCGTAGGCGCTGTTCTGTTGATCGCGGATTTGGCGGTCTGCGGCTTGAGCGGCACGCTGGGTGCGGATGCGGTCGAGGGCGGGGGAGTGCGTGTTGATTGCGGTTAGGAGCTTCTGCGTGAATGCGGCGGGAGTGCAAGTCCCAATGACTCTCGAGACGACACTCATTCCCTGCGAGCTCGCACTAGGAGGGGTGTTTGGGGCGTGGGTGATGAGCGCGGCGAAGGGGAACTTTGTGCAGCCCAGTGCGGTGGAGACCTGGTACGCCTCACTTTCCTGGACCGAGCCACCCCAGACAATAATATTGTTGGTCTTGAGGAAGGCCACGACCTCGGGCGAGGATAGAGTTTCTCTGTTGAAGTGGCTGGTGTCGTCGTGTTCATCGCTCTGCAACACTACCAGCAGGAACCTCAGCTCCTTCTTGGCCAGATCGAGCGCCTGCGCATAACCACCCTCGAACCATGGCAGCTGTGAGACAACACCATACTCTTCCTCAAAGCCTCTGATAAACCGTGCAGCTGTATCGCGGGGGTTTGTGGAGCGCTTTGTTGTCGTGGCAGCCGTTGTTGTGGTGCCGCGGAAACGCGGTAGGAAAGGGAAGATTAGATAGATAAGGCCAATGGCGCCATTTGCGATGCGCCATACGAGTGAGAAAGGGAAAAGGAGGAGTGAGATCAGTAGCGGAGGCTTGCGGGCAAGGTGTGAGGGTTGCGGGACTATTCGTGGGGCCGGGGTCAGGCCGCTGGTATTTCTTCGGGTGAGTCCTGCAGCTTCTGTTGGGGCTGGTGGTCGTGCGGCGGGTCGTGGGGCTGCGGCTGCTGCTCGCGCATACTCTTCGGCCTGTAAGGCTTCGGCTACCGAGTCTGCCATCTCACCGTCAAAGAAACGGGATATGGCTAGCTGTAGGAGGTTAAGCAGTAGAGCTTGAACGAGAAAGGGAGGTACCGACTTCGACATTCCACTGCGAACGCTGTAGTAAGGGGATAGCTTGTGATGGTGACTGATTTGTGACAGCGGTGAATTGGTCCAGGGCCAGCCGTTGGACATCGGACAGCTGGTCCGGAGACAGAGAGGGGTCGCTTGAAGTTGAGGACATTTGCTGTAGTGACGGTCTGGGGTGCAATGGTGATTCGTGGTGGTGTTAACGGTGGTTGACAGTTGGACTGGCAGTGACAAGTTGCCGTGAGCATCAGCTGCCGAGAGGTTATGACACGGTGGAGCTGGGTGTGACATGCAACGTGCAAATAATAAACCACCGCTCTCGGTTTCTGTGACAAACCCTCCCTAGTATCTCTATCGCACGGCAACAAATCATACTAAGGCATTGTGTGCATTAAGCCCGATTGCTTTCATTTACCTCTTCTGCACGATGATTCGCGAGCCGCAGACGTCATGTCTCATTTGAAGGCGGGGAATAACCCCAACTCCAAGAACCCGCAAATTGCCCAGTCTGTAGGTCACCCGTTGATCGCATCGTGATCTCATAAGGTATAAAGTACATATATCCAGTGTCCCCCTTCGTTTTCGTCAGTAAATTATACCCTGTTCTACTTTACGGATACCCTCGACTCCCACATAGATATGCCCTCTGCACTTGCCCGGAAAATCCTTATTATAGCCGCAATAGACGGCCTAATCCTCTCCCCAATCCAAAACTCCCGCTCTCCACCAGCAAAGGTCCCACCAGGAAGCATCAGGGTCGACTACAAAACCCAAGCCATTTCGCCCTACCTCAACGGCGATGCGAAGCAAAAGATACCCGACGCGGGCGAGCACTCACGGATTGAAGCCCATGGGATAGTTGGTATGAGCCTATGTCTATCTACTTATGGAAAAACCTAATTGAACTCGTCATCAGGCCTCCTCAATGTCTCTCCCACCAACTCCTTCCTGATCGCCATTACAGACTCCAAGCAGGTGGCGTTAATCAGGGGCCAACACCCCGTCTACGTCATCACAAACATAGCGCTGATCCCACTCTCCTCTCGCAAAGACGCCGCGCATGCAATCAAAAGAGCAAATACCTCGCGGAAGCCGGCGGTGACGACGGATGGTAACGCGTCTGATACGGAGGACGAGGGGGAAACTGATGCTGAGGATGGCACCTTCACACCCACACCCGGCACTGCTGTGGACGACGAGGTTCAGGATGAGATCACGGAGGTTGGAAAAGCTACGGCCAGTCACTCGAGATTTAGCTCTATTGGGGAGGACGTTATTGGGAAGAAAGGAGCGTATGGACGGTTTGCCAAAAAGTGGTTTTCCAACAGGGGTTGGACTGTGGATCGGAGGAGGTCTGAGGGCATGAGTGCCGTGCCGGACACAAAAGCCAGTGACGACGAGCTCACTAAGAAGCCGGAGAATCAACCGGCGCCTCCTACTGGGGAGGGTGATATTGCGGAGGGACAGGCGGCGGTAACGGAGGAGGGGGATAGCGATAAAGGCCCTGCTGAAGAAAAGTCGGACGAGGTGGTAGAAACGGTGAAGGAGACTGTAACCCATAATCTTACGCCAAAACTGTTACACACAACGAAACTCATTTTGGCACATAGCCGGAGCTTTTATTTTAGCTATGATTGGGATATCACTAGGCCATGGGGATCTCAGGTTAACGATGGGAACTCTAGCCTTCCACTTTTCAAGATAGTTGATCCACTGGCAAGTTTATATTATCTAATTCTCGGCTTTCACATTAACTAACTAAGAAAAAAGTACTTTTGGAACCGGCATCTCCAGAAACAATTCATTGACTCCGGCCAGCACGGCTTCATTCTCCCTCTCATGCAAGGCTTTGTCGCTCAAACCACCTTCTCTACGACATCCACACCTGAAGCCGAGACTGCACCTGCCCAATCCCAAGGGTCCCCCACAACCAAAGAGTGTTCCTCTACATCGGAAGTCACCAGTGTCCAGGATTTCGCTGCGAAAGATACCCCGACTTCCGACAAACAGCAACTAATCCTCACCCTCATCTCACGACGCTCAACCCGTCGGGCTGGTCTCCGCTACCTCAGACGCGGGGTTGACGATCAAGGCTACACAGCCAACTCCGTAGAAACCGAGCAGCTCCTCTCCACGCCAACATGGGACCACGTCTTCAGCTACCTTCAAATCCGCGGCAGCATCCCACTCTACTTCTCACAATCCCCCTACTCCCTCCGTCCGCGCCCCGTCCTCCTCCGTTCCGAAGGCTCTAACGCCGCCGCGATGCGTCTCCACTTCAAGAACGTGGGTGAGCGATATGGCAGTACTCACATTATCAACCTAGTCGAAACGCACGGTTCAGAGGCAGTAGTGGGAGACAAGTACCGCGACTATGTCGCCAACCTAAACTCTAACAACTCCGGACTCCCACAGATCGGGTGGACCTGGTTTGACTTTCACAAAGAATGCCGCGGCATGCGCTTTGAGAACGTAAGCCGTCTCTTCACCGAGATCGGTAACGTCCTTGACACTACCATCTCCTACACCGAAGACATCTCTGGCACCATCACTTCGCGGCAACACGGCGTCCTCCGCACAAATTGCATGGACTGTCTCGACCGCACCAACGTTGTGCAATCCGGCTCTGCCCGTCGAGCTCTCGAGTCCCAGCTCCGAACACTGGGCATCACCCTCTCCTCGTGCACTACTGACTGGTTCAACATCATCTGGGCGGACAACGGCGACGCGATCTCAAAGCAGTACGCCTCCACCGCGGCGCTAAAGGGCGACTTCACACGCACCAACAAACGCAACTTCCAAGGCGCACTTACTGACTTCGGCCTCACCATGACTCGGTACTTCACAAACATCATCTCTGACTTCTTCACGCAAGCTGCAATCGACTTCCTCCTCGGCAACGTGACAAGCCAAGTCTTTGTCGACTTCGAAGCAGAGATGATATCCTCGGACCCCTCCGTCTCCCTCCTCCGCGTACGCCAAAACGCAATCGAGATATCCAGCAAAATCGTAGTCGCAGACGACACCGAGTCAATCCGCGGGGGGTGGACATTCTTGTCCCCGCGCGAACCCGGCGCAAGAGCTGGGACAATGGTTGAAAAGGTCCTCCTCCTCACTGACAAGGCGGTGTACATGTGTGCCTTCGATTTCGCCCTCGAGAAGGTCTGCGCGTTTGAGCGGGTGCCGCTTGATGCAGTGAGAGAGGTGCAATGGGGGACGTATATCACGTCGACGCTTGCGGCATCGCATGTGGATGTGGAGAGAAATGTAGGGTTTTTGGTTCGGTATAATGATAGTGAAGAGGATAGACTTGTTCGTGTTAATACGAGGTCGCTGCAGACTACACCGAAGAAAGAGGGGAGGGAGAAGAAGAAGGAAGAGGAGGAGGAGGAAGAGGAGGAGGAGACGAAGTTTTGGGCCTTTAAGGCGATGCCGGCGGGATCGGGGGTAGATGCTGCTGCTGCTACTGCTGAGGCGGGGAGCGAGAAAGATGTGGTTAGAAGTGTTGTTAGGGAGCTGGCGAGTGCGTGTCAAAGGGTAAAAGTGACGGGGGGGGATGTGGTGAGTCTTGCAGAGGCGAAGAAGGGGACGGGGTTGGTGGAGAGGTGGGGATATGCTGTTAAGAGATTGGTGTGGGCATAAAGGGAGAGAAGGAGGCCGTATTGAGCGTGTTGAATATCCCGATAGTATTAATTATTTAGAGAGCGGCTGTTAATCTATACCTCGTTCCGAATCATCCCGATTGGAATCACTCGCGCATATGTTATCACTCGGTAGATAATTTCATAAGGTCCAATCACCATGTGAGCCAACCACCCACTTACACTCATCAACGCTTGATTCTGGGCGTATAGAGTAAGTACACGAAATCCAGCCTCTATCACACTGCGTTCAATCTCCCACTAATCCTTTTCCGCAATAGCCTGCAAGCGCTCATCGATCTCGTCTTCAGTGAGCTTTCTAAACAGCGGGTTTCCATCAGCGCCTACAACGCCGACCTCTACCTCTCCCTTCTTAAAGTCGACTGAGAGCACGCTACTCAACGCCGCAATACCCGTTTCCACAACCTCCTTCCAGTCTCCAGGTGCGAAGTCCTTGTTCTTAAGTTTCTTCTCCATGTAGTTGAGGGCCTCCTGCTGCTTGGGTCCCGATGCCGTCGCCTTCGACCCAATGTAGTACCCCGCCGGATCTGTCTTGTATAGCTGCGGGCCGAACTCGTCGTCGAGGCTGATTAGCGTCATGGCTACGCCCAGGGGACGCATGTATGCCTTCCCGAGCGTTAGCGAGGGTGGGTAGATGAGGGAGAGGGAGGGAGTATATACCCGCTGTGTATACACCTGGTTGATATTCGCCAGTCTTTTGCTGAGAACATCACACGGCATCTCGTACCCGTACTTATACCTAAACTCTGCAGCCTCCGCGCGTGCTCTAGTGACGGCGGCGCGAGCATCCGCAATCGAGCCGGTCATAACGCACCCAACGCTCGGGGAGAGACTGAAGATGTATGTAACGGAGGAGGGGTCGAGGAGCTTATCCTATTTCTAGGTATTAGCGGATGGGGGAGGACGAAGAAGAAGGGGACGGACAGGAACTTTCTTCTGCGAGATTACCACAGCACAGTCTTTGCCGCGGACGCCGATGGAAGTGATGTTTGCAGCTGTGATGGCTTTGAAGGCATATTCTGTGATCCATCATCCTTGAGTTAGCTCTTGTTACCACTCCTCCAAGAGAACTGGAAATTGAACATGGCAACTAACCGACTTGGTACAACCGCCCCTGATCTGAAAAGATCGTGATGTGTCTGTCGAAACCGGCGCTGCCTATAGATGAATGAAGTGGCACATCAGTTCCGTAGCTCTAGATTGGTGGGTACGTGGGGAGAAAAGACGGACCCGACATGGTGTGGAGATGCGGCGAGCTTTAGTAAGATGAGAGGGGAGGTTTTAGGCGAGATGGTATTGATGATGGAGGTTGATGGAGGGTGGATGTTCGTGGAGAAACAAGTTGATGTCTGATTGGTTTGTATGCGGAAGTTGCGGCTCAACAAGCTCAAGTTCGCGTGGTGGGGAAAGGTCAATCCCGCGACGTCAGGCACTATCACTCTCATAATCTCACAATTCACCGAAGACCCACCATAGCATGATTTATGAGCAAATCACGACTCTACGCCAAAAACTCCACTTCGCGGTTTCTTACAGGAACTTTCTTGTTTCTGAATTATGCACTGGCCCCACATTTCGGGGTCAATACGGACGCAGGGAGTGATGCTTCGGATGTTCCAGGACACGACGGCACTAATAGAGTACAGAGGAGGGAATCAATGGTACAGAGGAGGAGGATGGGGGGATACATTAGGGTACAGTATAAGGTGTTTCTGGGCATCACATACATAAAGCGTCGTGTAGATAATAACATCCCAAGTGTATGCGAAATCTCTTTCCGTTATAACATGAGCCAATGTAGTGATGATATGCAAATATCAAGGGGATAGGGTGCTGGTGGGGAAAGGGTGAGCTTTATGGGACAGTGTGGTGATGATTGTGCTAGGAGAGGTGCCAGGGATAATGCAAACAAGAAAAGAGACAGGAATCGGGACACTAACTCCTCCCTATAAAACAATTCACGAAGAAAAAGAGACTCGTAGTCGTCAACAGCCAAGGGACAAAACCAAATGCAAGGGAAAGGGGACAAGAAAAAAAACCAGCACAGGCGACCAAACCCCAACCAACCGATATAGGACAAGGAAAAGTAGGATCCACACAAAGAGACACCTTAACGTCTGACCGAGCGCCTTCTAAAAGTTTTTATTTCGCCTTCCCAAATCTAAGCGTTGTGTTGCTGTTGGCGTTTGACCAACTCTCGTGCCCACCGTGCCGTCTCAATGGTTCGGTTCTGGTATTCGCGGTTTGATCGGACTTCCCGGATCATGGACGTGATCCAGTCTGCGCGGAAATACTGTGCGATTTCGCCATTAGGGAAGGCGTCCGCTAAGTCACTAAGTGATATATTAGACAGGGATTCATCAAAAGAACAGAAATTTGCTACACACCCAAGAACACCCATCGCTGCCCTCATCAAGCCTTCAGTCTTGTTATGATCGGCGTTCACGACGGACAAGAATCCGAAGATATGCTGCACATATGGGGCTAAAACATTCGCTAAAACATTCGTTAGCAGAGGCAACCACTGTGAAGTACTGAAGGTCCAACTTACGCTTTCCACCGCTCCTCATGGCAATGATGATACCGCCATAGGCATCCATGATACCCTCACGGAGAGAAATGACGTATTCGATCATCTCGTAGTTGGTCTCCGAGTTCACAGAAATCCCAGATGCCTGCTGGAGAACACCCATTACAACTTCGAGATAGGTCTCAAAGTGACCACCAATTGCCTGCGCGATATCTCCAAAGCACTGGAGAATAGCAGGTTTGAACTGTTGACTGAGAGTATTGCTCTGCAAATTGTTCAATAGGTAATTCATAAAGTTGTCGCAGTAAGGAACGACCTGCTCCCCGATCGAACGAGCAATATCACTAGTCAATCCTATTGACATCGCGCAGAGCTGTTGCTCTTCCTGATTTGAGAGGGCATTGTACAAGAATTGAACGAAAGCGTCCATGTACTTGGCAAAATCCTCTTCCAAAGCGTTGGCGAGTGCACCAACCGCTCCAAAGATTGCATCAGGAACAGAAGAGTTTGGAGGCAAGTTGGTCAAAATCTGAAGAAGGATGTGCATAATTCGGTCCGCCTGAGGCTTGATCTCCTTGTCGAGGCGATGGGTAATAGTGGCCATAACCACAGCCAAACTAGTTTGCATCTCTTCCAACGTATTGCGGTCGTCTGCACCAACCACCTGAGCTCGGAGCTCAATAGTTTTCTCTAGGCGCTCTAAGATGACGGTGGACAGCTGGGCAACCGTGGCCATCTCATCATCACCGACATTTCCGACAAATGAACTCAAGACTTCATACGATGCAGTCCGCAGCTGGTTATCAGCGTCCACACTAGCACGGGATTATTAGTCAGACGGTGAAAACAATGCATCACTCGGAAAGTAAGCTTACCGTTCAGTGGTCTGCAAAAGAGCGCTGACACTGTCCTTAAAGTATTTGGACAACGCATTCTCCTCGCCTTCCTCAGTGTTGTCACGGCCAAATCGGTCGGCCAAGTTCATCAAAGCCCAGCAACAAGAGCTTGCCATTCTGGGACTGTCCTTAAGTCCGGAGAAGAGGGCTTGGATCAGGCTGGGTAGATGCAATTGAGCGTCTATTGCGGGACCACACTGCTCACAAATCTTTCCGAGTGTATAGGCAGCCGAGTCCTTGACCATCAAGACTTGATCGTCCATCATCCCAACCAAAACTGGCAGCGCCTGCTTGACAAGGGGATCCAATACCTTCAGTTCTGGTCCTTCCATAATAGCGCCGAAAGCTGAAATCGCAGCATCTCGCTTGTGCCAGTCATCGCTTCGGATGTTGGCCTCCACAAATTGCAGGACATCGCTAATCAACATTCCACCAACACACAGAGCATACAAGGATAGACATTGGTAAGCGGCACGAGCAGTGTTGTACTCGTCATCGGCGGCATCTTCGTCTTGGTGTGTAAGAAGTTCGAGCAACACAGGAACGACCTCCCGTGTGGCAATCCCGGCGAAGTTGAAGAACGGTCGAAGCTCGGTCATTCCTTCTTGCTGAATCTACAGAACCGTCAGCACATTTGGCCTTTCCATAAATTTCCGAGATTCCATTACCTGTTCGTTCTCTTCTGCAATATTGATCTCCTCCTCGCATACAGTGCACCAGAACTCGATGGCAAGTTTGGCTACCTCGTCCTCAGGGCGGCCCATACCGACGATCGTGAGACCAAACAGAGCTTTCTCCATGTAAAACTTCATCTTGTCGTAGTACAAACTCATAATTCTGTTCAAGCATCCGAATGCCGCGGCCTGTATCCGTGGTTCGGAACTCTGTGTGGCCTCACAAATAACTTGCATGATGTAATTTCGCTCTCCATCATTCTCAAAGTTCGTTCGAACAAATTCTAGGGAGTCTCCCAAAGCTACCATTGCAGCATATCGCACGTCCTCATTTTGTTCTTCCTTGCGGGCACCCTGGACGACGGCGGTAAGGATAGCATTCGAGTGCTGGCTTAAACTCTCTCTAAGATCAAGATCTTCCGACTCAGCAATATAACCGATAGTCGTTAGTGATGACTGCTTGAGGGAGTCTGAACCCTCCCCCACGTTTCGCACCAATGCCGGCATCAACTCCGGCCATTGGTTTCGTGGCAGTTCAATGGTGGCCAGAGCAGCAATGAACTGGGCTGCTGAGGATCCAGCACGCACGTTATTAGACTGAAGGGTTTGTAGGGCATTCGCCTTGATCTGGGTCTTGATGTTCGGGTCAACTTTGTTGAGCCACTGGTCTTGCAACTCGGCCAAGCGTGGTCGGTCTCTGGCCGATATGGTATTTTTCAAGGCCAGACCAGCTGCTGCACGGATGTGTTGTGGTGAGTCCTCTTTGGCCATTTCTGCCGACAACATGTGTAGGTAATCTTGCTGTAAAGTCGTTAGCACCTGGCTCCCTTCTCCGTAGAAATGTGCGGGAGCAGGATTCTTACGAAATGCGTCTCCGAAGCGGTCGACAGCTGCTTCTCAGCAGCATCTCTGACGGCGGCATCTGTAGGCGGAAGTGGTTAGAACAACTGTTTGCAAGGAGGTGGAGATGGGTGGCATTGCAACACAGCGGGGGGATCTCACCTGGAGACAGGGTATGCGCGAGAACTTCGGCTACATTCATGTTGGCGACTTGTTGTGGGGATTGTGTGATGCGGATAAAGTCTATAAGAGTTGCTCTCACAGATGGAGGCTGATACGTAGGGGCGGAGGAGATAGGGTTGAGGTGGAGGTTAGAAAACAAAGCACGAGGCTGCCTGTTGACAAGTCGGAGGTTTGACGCGAATACCCTGCAACAGTGACGTTACACTGTCCCTTTTAGTTCCAGAAATATGTGATAGACGATCAACACAACTGGTCAACCAAACGGAGAGCGTGGGTGGAGAGACGGTAGATAGGGTTGAATCGAAGTCGAATCGCACGGATGGGTGGTGGGAGGGATGAGGGATGGTGGGGGAGGGAATGGAATGTCGGGGGATAAGTATGTAACTAACGAACCTTCGATTTGCGGCAGAACGCGAGGTTACTTTGCCAAGTCGCGAGTGGCAGATGTGGCAGAGGGCTTCGACAGGTGGCTATGGACAGGAATCCCTTTTGGTGAGTCTTTCGGACTGAGTAGGTTTGCGGTAATGGTGTTCGTGGTTGAGAGGAGGAGTAAGTGAGCGGAGTACCTTCTGCGGGATCGAGCAAGTCAAATTTTTGGGGCCTTGTTGCACGCACGGCCAATCACGTTTGTCTGAGGCGATTACCACTTAGTTGCCTCGAACATGGAGGAAGGCCAGAGAAGGGCAGAAGGCGTAACTCTACCGACAGAACAGGCAGATAGACGATAGACAAGACAACGTCAACAAAGGAAATAAGGAAATGCCTACTTTAGGGAAAATACCCCTTGCCCCTAAGGTCAGCCTCACTCAGTCTACGACTCAGTCTTCCGCGACGCAAGGTAAAGCTTGTGTGCAGGTTGAGATTGGTATGTAGAACACAGATCTAACGTTTACCAAACGAGAAGCACAGTCTGTGGGGAACCAATCAAACCTTCGCTCGGATCCATTGCTCCAATTTATGAGATGCAGGTGTGCTTGAGCAGAGTATCTGCAGCCGATTGGGTGCGAGAAACGATCGTATTCACCAAAGGGCACATCCCCTTCTGCATATCATACTAACATCTTGTCACTTGTTTGCTTATCTGCATCGTGAAGATTCCCGTTTGGCTACCGGATTTTACCCTCGCAGTGCTAGCATTCACCCACTATGTCTAAAGGGATCTTTTTATGATTTTAGAAATATTCCCGGATATCCTGCCATAACGCCTTCCGCAATGCATAGTAATGTACAAAAGGACGCAATCATTGGTGCATCAAACTTTGATGCATCGTCACTTTGACCCCTCTTCATCCACCTCCATGCTCCCGTCCGCATCCCTTTTATCGCCTTCCTCTTCCTCTTCATCATCGTCTTCGTGATCGAGATCAAACACGGAGTACCTCAAGCTGTCTTTGGCAACTACACATCCTACCCTCCTACCGCCTATTCCGTTAACGAACACCTGCGCTGGAACCCACTTTGTATCGAATGTCCTTCGGCACGTTGGTATTACTTCCTGGGCACGGAGCAAACTAGCGAATGAACATATGCTCCACGAGTTATTCGTGGGATCAAAGCCATCATCGAATTGTAGATTTGTATAGTTCGTCGACACGAGTTCCCCGATCCCAGTACCTGTAATAGTGAGCAAAGGCTATTAGTCGATGGGAAATTGAAAGGATGATTTACTTCTGTTTAAAAGTATCATTATCAAGAGGTTATCATCGATAAATTGCATGTCTACCAATTCCTGATCTGGCGGGACCGCTACTTTGGCACAGCCAATTTTTGATGCCGAACTCAGGCCACCAGTAGTGTCAATCTCACAGCGTACAACAAGAACTATTCGAGCCACTACGTTAGAGCTCTGTACACGGGTTATACTGACGGTTTGGAACGCACCGAATTTTGCATTTTCCTTCCCGGGATGAAGGAATATGTAAGCCAATGAGATATTCTGGTCGTTCTCAACCATACGGATATCTTTCTTGTCAATTTCCTCCTCGCTGATTAATACCGGTCTACTAAGCCGTAGCTGCTCCCTCATGGACTGTTGTGGCTTCGAGAAAACCGTCTTGCAGAGACCTTCTAGATACTCAGCAAGGTCCATAAATCCTGGAACAGCGGTGGACCTCTCGCTCTTGGAGTAGAGCTCGATGATGCTTTCCCCTCGCTCTTTATATGTACTCAACTTTGGCTGGATGTTGCGTACCATGAATGGCAGTAGGGAGGATTTCTTGAGGTAGTTCCCTACATATTCGGCTACTTTGAGCGTATCGACTTGTGGATCTTCGGTAGGCTTGTCGTCGATATTGATGACGGTTGATAGTTGATCCAGGGCAAAGCGTAGCCAGTTCATGAACGCCTTATACAGATCCAGCTCCTTGTTGATCTTTGAGAGGAATTCATGAGCATACAAGGTAATTGCTGAAACCACTTCCAAACAACGGGTGAAATCGTCAGGTTCCAACCCAAGCGGGCTACCACTCTCTTTCCTAATTATCAATGAGCAAACTCGACTGTTAGTTCTAACTGCTACGTACCATCTAGCCAAACCTCTCAATCGGCAAAAGAGTACACTCAATCGTTCGCAGGTTGGAAGAAGATTTTCATGAACCAACCTGCGCAGAGTTTCATACCCATTGACCGAGCTCTTCTCCCACCGTTTTTGACCCTGCTGAATATCAGCCACACATTTCATTTACCACGTATGAGATGCCGTCTTACTCTCTCAGTCAGAGTCTCCACTAGCCATTCCTTCAGAGTTGGGCTGGGTCCTCCAGTCACCAAGAATTCGAAGAGTTCTAGACCCACTTCACTGCCCACTTTCTCGGCGTCTTCGGCGATAATGCCGACATACCTCTGCGTTAACTCGTTCATTGTCTTGAACTCAGCCTCTATTGTGGTAACAGTTTCACGCATGTATCGAATCAAAGCTTGAACCCGAGTTGACGTCGATGCGAGCTGGAACAGATACTGGCCAAATTGTTGAATGAACAGAATGTCCAGGGTTGAAAACAGCAAATGGTTCGTCTTATATTCACTCAATAGAAGAGAATGAGTAGAAATATCATGGGACGCTGCGTGGCGGATGAGCTGGAAACGGTTAACTGACAACGCTCTCCTGTTGCCAACGATACATACTTACCTTTGACCCAGGCTTCAGCTGGTGGGAAAGTGAAGAAAGATCCATTGTACCAATCAGGAAGGATTCAAATACACTGCGAACATTAGAACTCTGGGACTTCACTATAATTTCGTCTAAGACTTACTTCAGGAGGATCTTCCCACCCTCTTCGGCAATAAGGAGAACATCCAAATGGCTTCCCTCCCCGCCTTTGGTGACGGCATTGATCAGAGCATCGAGGGTGGTTTTGGAGGTGAAGGTGCTCTCACTAAATCCATAGACTTAGTTTGGTTTCGAACTACGTAGAGGAAAGGACTCCATACGGTCCTGCAGAAGATGGCAAGACACTAAGCCGGGGAAGCATAACGCCGATATCAAGGTCAAACAATGCTTGTGGTGTACACTCTGCGGATTTAGATTCTAACGGCCGACGACCCGGAACTGTCTCTCGCGAGTGATTGTCGACCCATCCCAAAAAAGTCACCTTGCCAAAGCCTGGAACCTCGGAAACGATACAGTGTATTGCCTTGCCATTATTGACATCGTATATTCGCGTCGAGCCGTCGCTGTAACCTAGCGCCAACATCTTACCTAGGTCAATGGTCAGCTAAAACATCTTGAAAGCTCTTGCCAGCTAAAACAGCTATATACCATCCGGACGCCAACGCAGCTTTTCTACCGTTACTTTGCTTCCCAACCTATGTGTCACTACCCAGACACGCTGTCCGTTCATTCGATATAGGTAGACATTTTCGCCAGTTGAAGCAATTGCAACCAGATCGAGCAGAGGACTCCAAGCTGCGAGACCTTCCCGCACAGGAACTGGGAATATGCCCTGATGGAGGGGCCGAAAACCGCGACCTGGAGCGGGGGCAGACCCGGATTCTGAAACGCCCCCTTCCATTCGAGATCGTTGCATTAAAATCCTTGAAGGGATGGTGAATTGTGGTGGAGTCTACTTCGGCGGTTGTTGAGGACACAGAAATGTGGGGTGAACACGTGATGAGTTCGCAGAAGTGTTCGTGAACCTCACAGCCTGCTGGTATCGTCTATGATCCCCGCCAACGACTAATACTACCAATAACCACCTCGTTTGGACGCCGAGTTATCCCCACTATTCCTTCGGCCTCTGCGACACGGATACAGACATCGCCGACTGCAAGTTAGCCACAATTTCTATCCTACTGTTATCAGGCTTCAGCAGTAGTTCCGCCACATACCCCACCATCTCCCGGAACTCGGTGGTTAAGCCAGCCTCAGCTGTGGCGCGTATCCAGATATCGTTGTCAGATTACACTCGAGATTGATATAGCTGTGTGCACGAGCTCGAACCAAGAGGGCCAGGCGACGTAAGCTGTGGTGAAGCGGATTACCATCGTCAGAGGTCGCCGCTCAAGAGTGGGGCATTGCGCAATATCTAGGAATCGAAATTAAACCCGCTATATGCAATAACACAGCCGCCATCATTATTCCACGCTTTTTCGTATCTCCGACTTACAGGATACTTTGGTATGGCAGAGCGCCCTTCAACGGCATCAGGAGATCGTATGTCTACCTCCGAAATGGCAATTGTGGGGGCTTTTGCTGTACAGTTTTACCAATGTTTGCGGAACAGGTGCCAGAACTCCTCCCCCAAGTGATAGGCGGGTCGGCGCCCAAACATCATCTCCACGGCCAAGGAATAAAGGTACGAGTGCACCATTTGGTTGGAAGTCTGGGAGTGGGTTCTGATGTGTCGAAACTCTTAACAGATACGAACAGCACACTATGCAGGAACCCAACGATATACGGGTACTGCCGATACGAAGGCAAAGGTTAGTGTTCTGTTGTTGAGAGGGATGAATTGATCTGATTCCCGGAATCATTTCATTTAGGCTGCTTATTCAATCATGACCCCCATTCACAGAAGCTACCAAACTCAAATGGAGGCAATAGGTGTTTTTTCTTAGCTGCTATGCGCTCGGAAATGAGGAGGTTAAACAACTGACCATGTTCCGGGGTTGCAACAGTTTAGGACGAGGAAAGTTCAACGTTGATTCTCCTTCGTTTACTCCTTCAACCCCGCCAAAAAACATTATATCCCCAAAAGCGGCTGATGCGGCCCCATTCACGCCGAGGGGAGGTGGAGGTATGTTACCAGGTTGGGAATTTAGTAGACAAATCGTCAAGCTCATGTACCTACTGCTCCTCCTCCAATGTTAGGAACCCTTACACCGCCCATTCAACCCCAGTTTCAGGACACAAACAACAGGTAAGTTTGATCTAAGACCCGCTTGAGCAAACCGCTTACTGACACTTCCATTTCAGCTTTATGTTGTCGCAACCACTTGACTCGCAGCAATCGTACCATTCAAGTTTGCAGCATGGGTTTGATAATATGGGGCTTGGAGACAATGTATTCACGCCCACTAAGTCTCGATACCGAACTAACAAAATGAAGAACGCTGCCCAAAGTATTGCTCCTTATGAGTACGGCACTAGCCAGGTAAACCCATATGCGCAGGGAGATATGTTTTACCAGCCTACTCAAAGTACATACACTATGCCGGTCAGTTTTACGTTGGATGCAACAGTATGTGAATGTTAATGGATTACTGTAGCTGAACTTCCTCAACTATGCGCCGCTGGCTCCATACCCGCAGAAATTACTGCCGTTCCAGAAGAACATCCACAGCTTCTTTCTGTCCGACAACATTCGGGAGGAACTCCAAAGAAAAGGCGAGGCAGCTCTTCAGACGATGCCCAGTAAGCCTCTCTCAGTGTCAGTGTATGTTTCAGCTTTTAACTGGGGTTTATGAAGGCATATCCGGGTCATTGCTTCCGACGTCAATCAATGAATATCACTCGCTGGTCCCATTGGATATGTCGAACCAGAAAAGTGCGCAGACATTTGGTTATCCAAGCTGGGTATACAAGGCTTTTTCGACTGAGGATGCAAATACCTATGCACTGCGGAGGGTCGAAGGTAGGACCCATCCACCACCCGACTTCCGGCTTCTGATCTTGCCATCTAGGCTTCCGTTTGTCGAACGAAAATGATATCCGGGTAGTACAGCGATGGAAGAAGGTCACTAGTGCTAACATAGTAACCATTCACAACGCCTGGACTACAACCAAGTTTGGAGACAGCTGTAACAATTCCCCCGCGAGCATTGTTCTTGACGGCACACTGATATCACCTTTCAGCCATCGTATTCGTTTATGACTACCACCCGCTCTCCAAGACGTTAGCAGAAGCGCACTTCGGTCCCAACCCAATATTTGCCGGCTCAAGACACGTCCCTGAGAACGTCGTCTGGAGCTACATCGTCCAGCTAGCCTCAGCCTTGAAGACAATCCATAATACCGGGCTCGCCGCGCGGGTTATCGACTTATCTAAAGTCCTGCTCACAAGCAAGATGAGGTACTACCCAACCCCCCCCCAGCCCCATCTTCTAACCCCCCCAGGATCCGTCTCAACTGCTGCGGCATCCTCGATGTCATCGCCTGCGAGCCCTCCCGCAGCCTGCAAGAGCACCAATCCGACGACTTCATAAAACTTGGCCGGATGATGCTCGCCATCGCCTGCAACTCTCCAGTCGCAGCACAGAACTATCCCAAATCAATGGAATACATCGGAAAACAATACTCTTCCAACCTCCGCGACCAGATCTTCCTCCTCGCCTCAGGCCAAATCAAGTCCATCGACGACCTCGCAAAAAATATCGCCTCGCACACACTCCAGAACTTCAACGCCTCCCTCCACTGCGAAGACGCACTCGAGTCCGAACTCTCCCGTGAGCTCGAGAACGGGAGGATCGTACGACTGCTATGTAAATTCGGTTTCATCAATGAGCGGCCTGAATTCGATCATGATTCTCGGTGGAGCGAGACGGGGGATCGGTACTATATCAAGCTGTTTCGGGATTATGTCTTCCATTCCGTCGATGAGAATGGGGCTCCCGTGGTCGATGTGGCTCATGTACTCACGTGTTTGAATAAACTCGACGCCGGCGTGGATGAGAAGATTATGCTAGTCTCGAGGGATAATCTTAATTGTTTTGTGCTGAGCTATAAAGACGTGAGTTTTCCCCGACTTGTGGGAGAAGCAGGGCTAATGCAGCAAGAATAGTTGAAACGGAATATTGAGAGCACCTTCCTGGAGCTCACGAAGAGTGGTGGACGACGGTAGGATGGTTTATGTATGGGATTGGGACTACCACGACTACGACTACTATTACTGGTTGTGTATGTGTACTCTAATGGATTGTTTACATCTGGCCTTGTATATCGTACCATATTACATATACATACGGGGCAGATTTAAGACAGGGGAGGGGGAGTTTTTTTGGGGGTTTGGGGGTTTGGGAAGGGAGGAAGGGGAATGTACGCTGTATGTGTAGGGGTGATATCTCTTGTAGACAATCGAGTAACGCTAGTTTCATGACTGAAATCTAAACGAAATCTAATAATATTGCCTCCCACAAGAATGAAATCTATTTAGTCCCCTCCACTACACCCCGCACTCCAAGCCGCCTGTATAGCCTCCAACATCTCTTCTCCCTTCGGCGCGGTAGTAAGGTTCTCGTTCCCCTTCCCCTCCGCAAGCACGAGTATATCATCCTCAATCCTAACCCCGCCCACATTCCAATACCGCTCCAGCACGTCTGCGTCAATAAACTGCGAGTGCACTGGGTGCTCAAGATACGGCTTTATAATAAACCGGGAGAAGTATCTACTAACATCAGCAACTGTATCCACAAAGGGGAAAGGGGGGGGCATACATCCCTGGCTCCACCGTAACAACCATATCCTTCTCCAACACCCTCGGCGCCACCGTCTTCCCATGCAACGAGTACTCAATAGCATCATACACGCCCTCCTCCCCCATCATCCCCCACCCAGGTAGCTCAACATCATGCACATCCAACCCCAACATATGACCCAACCCATGTGGGAAAAATGCACGCGTCGTACCAGCAACCCACACCTCCTCCTCCCCGCCCCGGAGTATCCCCAGCCGCAACAACCCCTGCAAACAAACCCGGTGAGCGTGCCAATGCACGTCTCGAAAATCCGCGCCCGCGATGGTACGCGAGATGCACGCATCCTGCATTTCTTGGACTAGCTGGTACACCTCCTTTTGCTCCCGCAAGAACTGTCCGGAAACGGGGAAGGTCCGGGTTACATCGGAAGTGTACCCCTCCCACTCACACCCGGCGTCGACGAGCACCAATCCCTCCCTCTTCAGCGGCACATTGTTACGCACGTAGTGCAGAGTTGCGGCATTCGTCCCCCCGCCGATGATGGGGTCGTAGGCTTGCGCCTTTGCAAAGAGGCGGATGCAGACGGAGGTGTATGCGGCTTCGAGGTGGGATTCGTTGCGGGCGAAGGGGAGGGATCTGAGGACGGCGGCGTGGGCGGAAGCGGTGATGGCGTTTGCGCGGCGGATTAGGGAGATTTCGTGGGGGGATTTGTACACACGGCATGTATCGAGGGCGGGTTTGAGGGCAGTTGTGTTGTAGGCCTTAGGGGGGTGCGGGGAGGACGCGGGTGGAGGGAGGATGTAGATTTTGGCGTCTGGGCGGAGACGGTGGTAGTGTTCCAGTGCTGGGAGGAGGTGCGGTGTGGTCGTCACCGCGTCCACGTCGTATCTATACCCCTTAGCACACCCCGCGCGGAGGACGGGGGGACATACTTCTCGAGACACTCCTTTACGCCCAGCGGTATACCGGACCATAGCACTGCGCTCGGGTCCAGCGGGGGGATGTATAACGTCAATTCGTCAGTTTCGAGACAGTACAGCAGCTCGCAGTCAGGGATGTCGGTGACGCCGCTGAGGTATTGGAAGTAGCGTCGCTGCCGGAAGGGGGCGGGCATGTCTGAGTCTTCGAGGAGCTGTGAGGGTGTACCCACGAGGTAGATGAGGCCGCACACCGAGGGCAGACGCGAGGATACGTTGCGCGCATTTTGTTTGGCTGGGAGTGTTAGCGGGGGTGGGGAGAGGGGGGATAATTGTAATACCCGGGTATTTTTGCGACGGAGAGGGGAGGGTGAGGGTTATATGAAGAGAATCGCTGGTGGGTTCGTTGAGAACTGCCATGTTATGATGTAGCTTAGCTAGCTGTGAAGTTGTGACATCGTCTATTTATTTAACTACGCGGCTAACAACCACTACCACACTCTATCCCAACCCCACCCTCCACCCCACCACATCAACCTCACCTTAACACAATGGACCGACCCCGCGGCTCCTCCCGCGGAAACCCCAGTTCCTCCCGCGGCTCTCGCGGCGATTCCTCCTCTCGCGGCGGCCGAGGCGGCGGCGGTGCCCAACAAGAGCGCAAGCCGCGGGAAGCAATCCTCGACCTTTCGAAATTCAAGGACAAAGCCATCACCGTGAAATTCAACGGGGGGCGTGAAGGTACGTTCCACCATCTCCCTCCCCCCCTCTCTCGCGGATGCTGACTGGGGGAAATAGTGGAGGGAATCTTGAAGGGATACGATCAACTTATGAATCTTGTCTTGGACGATGTGAAGGAGACGCTGCGAGGTGAGTTCGTTCCTTTGCCGGGGGAGAGATAGGCTGATGATAACGGGGGGGTAGATGATGAAGGGAATGAACACACGCGTGAGCTTGGGCTTGTGGTTGCGAGAGGGCCGATGTTGACGCTGATATCGCCTGTGGACGGGAGCGAGAGGATCGAGAACCCGTTTATGGCCGTGGAGGGATAGGGAGGGAGCTTGGGAACATTCTAATTACTCGGCGTTAGTTTCATGGGAAAGGAAAAATCATTTCGGGTATAGAAATTATGGATGGGAGATTGTTCTTGATATACAGACCAACATACCAAGGAGCTCCAGAAGTTCTACATCCTTTTTCCTTGACTTTTTTTAAAAGTACAATTTTCGGTCCAAACAAACGCAGGAAGAACCAGAAATCACAAACCATATTTACATCAGTACAAAACCCCACTGCCCCACCGCCAGCCAGCCAGCACTAGCAAACCCACAACCCAACATAAGGAAAACTGCAGTCAGTATAGTAGTAGTTGTAATAGGTAGTAATAGTTCCCGTCCGGCCCCAGCACCACGAAAGAAAATCCCCAAAGGAAAAAAAAAGGAGGAAAGAACTTTATATACTGGTAAGGTAGAGTAGCTATGTAAAAAGGGAGAAAGAAAAAACGACGCAACTGTCTGATCTGATCCAAATCACACCATTCTCCCCTGTAAAAGCACCCAATTCATCCAAAGAAAATTCGTGACCTGACATCCACCCTCCTTACCCACCAGCAAAAGAGAAAAAAACAACCCATGCCGTTCCGTCCAAACCAAAGCCCGTCTCCACCTCCCAAACTGTAAGAAACAATCACACACACAGATACTCCACATGTATTACCGCCCATCATCATCGTCGCTCTCGCTGTTGCTGCTGCCCTCCGCTAGATCCCCGAGCCCGATCGCTGCTTCCTCGTCGTTGTCAAGCAGCCTCTGTCCGACACTACTTCTCCGACCACCCGTCATGCTCGCTCTCACGAACGTGTCGCTGCGGCGCATCTGCATGCTCCTCCTACTTGTTATCCCTGATAGGCCGTCCGTCGGAATTCCGTTGTCGTCGATTGCACGGTTCGTACCGTGCGGATCTGTACGTGAGAGGTTGAGGAGGTAGACGCCGGTGAAGATGATGAGGAAGCCGCAGAGCAGCGAGATGGTGTTTACGGGGTCGCTCGTATTGAAGCCGCGGAAGAGCACAAAACTTGCGATCAGTGTTGCAGTGGTAAACATTACGTAGTATATTGGATTCACGCTGTCCCCCGGTCAATCATGGGACGGAAAGGTGGGGGAAGGAACGTACATGGAACTCGAGTACTGGCTCAGCGCTTTGTTGAAGTAGTTCATCTGCGTCAGGATACACACCACCACGACAATGAGAAAGACATAAGTGCTGGGGTAGATAAACTGGTTCATGCCCGCAAATGTCAATTTCAATGCTATGCCGAATGCTTTACAGCTGAGCACCGTCAACGATCCAACCGTGCTGCAAATCGAAATATAGACGAGCGGGTTCTTTTTGCCGTATACCGGCGAAACCTTGTAGATCATGATGAGTGAGAATACAATAACGCAGAAGACGTAGAATAGGAAGCCTATAGCACGCCAATGTCAGCAGCTATTACAGCTCGGGCGCGGAATTGACAGACCAGGCTGCACAGCGAAATTCAGCATTTCATCAATCCTGTCGATCTGTTCATCCGCCGGCGCATGCAACACGATGATCACACTGCCGATCAAGCAGATTGCACATCCCAACTTCCCCAACGTCCCCAATTGTTCATTAAGAAAATAAGTCCCCAACACCGCGCTGTTGGCCTTTTCGTCAGTTGTTTCTGTCCGACGTACTTGCGCTCCATGGATGCTCATACCCAACCAACACACTCAAAGCTCCTAACGGCGTCACCAGGATCGCCGGTGCAAATGCATATGCCGCAAAATTTGAAATCTCTCCCAAACCCACTATTCCGCTGTAATTAGTCTCTAGGCTCGCCCAAGTAACTGCGGCTGGTAGCATGGGTGTAACGTACTCGTCACCATCCCCGCCCACCAAATTGGAGTCTTGAGATACGAATACCCATCTCCCTCGAAGCCTGTTCGATTTGCCGTATCTATAAGCCCCTACAAAGTCATCCGCCGCACCAATTAGTCTTTCCTTGGATGTTTCGTGGCGCATTGTGCAGTGGGTAGAGGGAGGGCGCATACCCGCTTAGTCAAGACAAAACTTGTTCCTTTTACACCTGGATCAGCAAATGTGGTCTGGCGCGGCGGGAGGGCCTGAGCGTGAGGGGTGTGGGGGGAGGGGGGAGGGGGAACAAACCTATTGCCATGCTGGATGTTATGGCTAACGCCAATCCTATATATCTTCACGCCGCGCGCACAAAAGTATCAGCACCCACCCTCTCCCCTCTGTCGATGACGATGGAACGCACTTGTCCTCCACCATGATGCCGCGGTATCTACTATTACTAGTACCCTACTACTCTACTTCTCCTCTGTAGGCGGCAGTGCTAATTGGCTGCGCGTGGAGATTTCCCCTCTTTCCGCCGCGCGGGTTGGAACCCGTTTCTATCGGTAGCCGTTGTGGGACGCCGTTGTTTCTCTTTTCGTGGGTTGGTTGGTTGGTGGTTGGATGAATGGGTAGCGCCGGGTTGTGGTGGGTGGTGTTCGTCGGACTCGTGACAATTGTTCGTTAAATCGTCGTGCGTAGTGCAAGGGAAGGAGATTCTGCGGCTGCTGCTGCTACTGCTGCTACTGTCAAAAACGAGCGTGTGTGGTACGATCGATGGGGGAGGGAATGCCGAGGTGAGAAGGATGAAGGAAGTGAGTGCGGATATGTTGGGAAAGGAATCGGGGAAAAGCAAAGTATAAGCTTCTGGCTGTGGTTTGAAACACCCGACGACGACGATGGTGGAGGAGAGCTGAAAAAGAGGCGCAAGGAGAAAGTAGAAAGAGAAACGTAAGTACTATTTAGGTACTTAGTACTCACATTCAGCACGGCAAGGCAAGGCAAGGGCAATCTGAACAGAGACAAGACGCAGAAAGAAGTAACAGTCTGGCTGACATACAGCCAAGGCCACGCGGCTTGGGAGAGGCTTTCGTTCGGTCGGCAGCAGCAGAGGGCAGAGTCTATAGATGCACGTCTACCTCTTGCTCCTCTACTCTACCCAAGGCAGCTGAAGAGCTGTTTGGGGAATGCCATCGGGTCTACAAAGGTGGGCGGGGATCCACGATGGGGATCTACATCATACAATCCAACGCTTATTCCTAAGGCATCGTCGTCTCCTCCTATCAACATCATGCTGTGCAGACGCATAATAGCAAACGGTATGCGTCGGTAGTGGCTGACACTGTTTACCAGATAAGTACAAGACAAAATGGAGATGTGTTCTCAACTTGACTTTCACCCAACTGGTCCTCACCACCCCCACAGTCTGCGCTGCCTTCCATGCCGTCGCATTTATTTTTGGCAGCAGCCTCGCCAACCCCCGCCGCTCGCCACCGCTGAGAACTCCCGGCATCGCCGCCGACGCCGCTGTTAAGACCACACCGACTACCGACGGCTCTCAGCAGAACCACACATTAGCAATTGCCAAGCACCAGGCGAGCGCGCTGTCCCGTGACAAAAGTGCCTCCAGGTCAACACAGAAATCCAGCAGTCCCGCAAACCTGAACAGCATCCCAGAGTTACTACAGACTTACTGCCACACACAGACAATCTGCTCAGATTAGCGAGAAGACGATGTCGTGTAGCTTCCGCCCCACCGGCATGAAATAATATATCCGGACGAGAACCCTAAGGATAAACCTGGACTCTGCATGCAGGTACATAATACACTTGCCATACACCCACCTCTACTCGACCGACGGGTCCATCACATTCCAGAGTGCCGAGGTTACATAGGAAGGGTAAAGCCCCCTTCACCAGCCATTCATTGTGAGGCAAGATCAGCCCGTGAGGACAAGATAACCAGAGGTGCATTGATACCATCCAACGTCACTCAACACACTTGTCACTCAACCAACCAAAACAGCCCCTCATTTTAAATTCCTAAACTAAACTATCCTATCCTACCTCCGCTAACAAGATACCTAAGTATATACCTTTCTCCTCCAACACAGTAGCAACAGCAGTAACATGCTTCCCTCTCGTCCGATCCAGGGATGAGAATCAAACATCTGCGCTCATTCACTCAATCTCCCCGCTAGGAAAGTAAACATAACCACCAAATATCCCAGCAAACACGCACAAGCAAGCAACAGCGGTGCATGAGTATACAGAGATGGGGAAGGGGAAGGGGAAGGAAGTACGCGGCAGGGAAAAAAAAGCAAAAGAAACAGTGCAAGACCAGGGGAGGAAACAAAAAAACGCAAAAAAAAAAACACAAATCCAACCGGTAAATACGTGGCAAATCCACAGATCGCAATCTCAGAGTTGCCCGAAGTAACCCTGGATTGACTGTACTGGGAGAGAAAAAACAAGGGAAAGGACGGGAATGGGGAGGGAAAATTAGTAAATGTTAGTTGGTAACTTACGTAGGGTCTCAAATCTCCAGAGAACCGCAGAACCGTATAAGTCAACGCCGCCAGACACCGAATACGCCCACCTACACAAATCTTATATCCCCACAGACCGTAGAATCCCAACGATGATGGATCGCAAGACGTTCCCACCCAAGAGAAACCAAAACACCGAAAACGCCAGGGATAATATATCACCAAGGACACCTAGATCGAAAGCTGAATGAACGATGTGCCACGCCTAACGTCTAGGTGTGCATCATCAAAGCCGCAGCAATTATTGGAAGAATGAGAACACAGAATAGTAACATGGTGAGAAGATCGAAAGAGGAACCGATAACTACTCTGCGCGAGCGCGTTTCGAAGCTGGAAGAACAAGGTTACCACTTAGCATCCAACCACCACGGGAACGCCATGACCAACCTTGGATCTCATCGAGCTCACCATCATCATCTTGATCGTTGGAGTCTTCCCGAAATCGCTTGAGTGAGGTAGGAGACATATTACTCGTGGTCCTCAGCAATTTTGCTGGCGGTTGATCGTCTTCATCGTCTTCATAGTCGATAAGCTCCTCTTCATGCGTACTGAGCACAGGCGAACGCGTTGTAATGTCGATAGCATCCGTGGTAGAGGGGTCGTTCACAACTTCAACTTCATCTGGGGAATCAACCTCTGCATTCTCGAAGTGCGAGTCGTTATATTCCTCAAATTCGTACTCTTCAAGCTCGGCATCTCCCTGGATAAGTTGCGTTTCTTCATGTTCAGTATAGTCACCTTGAACCTCCTCGTAATAATCACCAGATTCGTCATACTCATCGAGATCTGGGTGGTTTCTATCGACGTACTGGTTCTCCTCAGTAGCAAAGCCATCGCCCTGAAAAGATTCTTCCGCATAGCTTTCGACATCTCCTGTACCATCGTCCTGTTCATCGTTGAAATTCCGTTCAATATTGTCATAGCCGTTCTCAGCGTCCCGTTCGGGTCGTTCCTGATACAGGTCACGCTGTCCCCCTTGCTCGTATCCGTATGCTTCGGGATTGTGTTGCTGATTATCATACTCTACTTCATTATCATCTCCTCCGAAAACTGGAATCGGCGATGGTTTGTTACTACTGTCGTCATCTAGGTTAGATGGCGATCCGTCCCAATTACTACCATTAGCGGTAGGGACCGCAGGGTGGGAGCGTTCATCTGCATCATCGTGTTCCTCACCGGAATGTTGACTAGGTGAAACGACATTGTCGGAAAATGACTGGCCTTCTGTTCGAACTGTGTAAGCATTTTCTAAATCACACAGGAGCTTGATCGAATACGCACCACCTTCGGCATCGATCGCAGAATCCCCCCTGGTTAATGATTCGCCCATATTATTGTGATATGTAGGCTGTTCTGCAGGGTTTTGCGCACTGTCATTTTCATCGTCTTCATATTCCAACAGTTCCTCTTCCTCCCCTGATGGACCGCTTTCCGCAGCTGAAGAAACATGACCTAATCCCGGATTTTCGGATATTTTGGTGGTGGGGGAATCGCTTGCAACAAATGCCTTATCCTCAGGCTCTTCCGAGCCTTCACGAATAGTACGCTGACCATCCACATTACTGATATTCGTCTCTTGGTTAATGTTACTATCGCCCGATTGCACGTCAAACTGAGCACTCCCAGACGGGTAGTGTTCCGGGCTTCCATGTTCATCTGCAGAAGCTTGCTCGGATTCATGCCGGATGGCAGGGGGATGCTCAACTTTTTGTGATTCGTTCGTGTCAGTAACATCAGCCGCATGACCTGCAATATCTTCATCGTTTGAATATTCGTCCACAAGAGGAAGCTTCAAAAGACTCAAACATTCCTGGAGGCCCTTTCTCTCTTGTACTGTAGCAGAAATCTCTTCCAAACGACAGTAAAATCTCGGGACAGTATATAAAGCCATATTGACAGGCAATGCAATATCGTAGCCGTCATTTTCGTAAAGCTGATTATGCAAATCAAGGATACGTCGCAAACTGACAGACTTACAAGCCGTGTTATCCTATATTGAGTTAGCTCGAGACACAACATCAGAATTAAGAGCTAGACTTACCTCCCCTATCTTCAGCCCCAGCAATTCAATATCCACAACTAACTCAGACTCCAGTCCAACAGCAGGACCCAAAACATCTCTAAGATGCATAAAGAGCTCGCCTAAGGGTTTGTCACAGACACCAACATCTGGCAATAGATAATCTGATGGAATGTCGCTGTATACTTCGGCCAATGCGAGGTCTTCAGACCAATCAGCCATAGAGGGGAACAGAGTAAGTTGGATCTGCTCGTATTGAACGATTATGGGATATTGATATGAAGAATCATATGAATCCTCGCCCCGAGAAGAGTCAAGATCAACCGGTCGAGGATACTCGTTCTTGGTTTGAAGTTCATGCCCTATTGCGTGTTCATGGTCGTTTACAGGAAAACGCTCATCGTTTCCAGGTGCTTCATGGGTAAGTGTGGCAGTTGAACTCTGACTGCCATCGTTTTCTTCCTGTTCAATCGTAGAATTAGGTTGAATAGCCGGTTCAACAAGAGACGGTGGCGATTGCTGGGGTTGTTCAAGACTAACGGCTGCATGGCCATCATCGACGGTGTGCTCGAGCTGAAGCTCCGATGCAGTTGGCGCCTCGACCGAATTAGATTTGGTCACTTCCGATTCCGAAGAATCTCCTGGTACAACTTCTGGCCCCGCTCCTGGACGATCATTGCCCGTTTCTTGCGACACTCGTGGCTGCTCAAGAGCCGAAGTCGCTTCACTGGAAATAGGAGGTTGTGTGGAATCACTATTTTCGGGTTGTGCTGCGTCTTCGGCTATTGCTTCCTTAGTGCTATGAGATGCATCGGATATCTCGTGGATGTATTCTACTGGTTCATCGTCTAGCATAATATCGTCATTATCGATTTCTGGATCAACGTGGCCGTACTCGACTGAATCGTCTTCCATAGTCATGTTGACTTCCAAGTCCCCACCAGATACAGAGTAAACTTCCGCATCTAAATCAATATCGAAATCTTCATCTCTTCGTTGATCGCTGTCAGAATCTAGCATTTCGTCATCCGTAGACATGAGCATAGACGCGTCCAGAATATGAGCGGTGAGATGGTGTGCAATTTCAGGTTGCATTGTAGTTTTCAAAGGAACCTGATCTTGGAAAGAATATGTTGTCCCAGGCGTGTCGGGATTATCGTACAAGTCCACAGATTCTGTCAGAGGACGTACGAGAGACGCACGCGATGGGGGCGCAGCCAAGGTCATGAATGAACTATCCCTCTGCAGGAGTGGGTATCACAGTCTTAGCTGACCGAAGCTCGAGGGAAATGGTGTTAATATTTGCGTCAGTAGATAGCTGTTGGTTAGTATAGTTGGGTCGAGAGGGCGAGGTAGGTCGGTTGGGAAGAGGAGGTGTAGAGGGGTAGCGTAACGTGATCGAAAAGGCGACAAACGTAGTTTAGATGGAGAGGGAGAGGGTGAAAGGGCGAGAGGGCGAGAGGGCAAGAGGATAAAGAGACGTTAGGGAAGACAGATATTATTGCACATAGAATAGGTAAGAGTAACTATCTGACTTATGCGATGACGATGCAGGTAGAGTGGAGTGGAGTGAAGTAGAGTAGGAAGGAGTTGTGGGAGGGGGCGAAGGCCGCGTCTCGCGGTCGCTCAGTGAGGGCTTTTTTGCACACCAGCACAACACAGCGTCTCACTCGCTTTTGCAGCTTACATAGGTTCCCTCTCAAGCGACCATCCTGCTGTACTCTTCGCAGCTGAGGATAAATTCATGACCTAAGTGATAGTTTCCATGAAGTGAAATACTAGTCATGCAACGGTAGAGACCTCAAAGAGTCACAGAAAAAACGTTAGACACTAGCATAGCTAGCCCTTGTTTATACAGTTAATTTCTATTTGATTTGCTAGCCAGTTTAACTACTGGATCCAACTCTACCGTCATTTATGCGGCTCATGAACCCAAAGTTACACAAGGCCTTTGGCAACGTCATCACTGTCATTCTTCTTTAGCTGTCAATTTAGTCAACCTAACACTACAATGTCAGATGCCGAGTCTGAAAAGAAGGTGGAGGTGATTCACTACCGCCCGAAACTTACGGGTGAGCCTGGCTGACCAAAACACAGGCACCGAAACGGGTGATTCCAAAATTTGCGAGCTTCAAGTCTCCCACAGCTGCAGCCCCAGCGATACCCCTCATCGCAGCTCCAAGGTCTAAAGACGAAAAGCATTCTAGAGGAAACGATAAAGAAAAACAGCATAGTCATCGAAGAAGACACCATCGGTCAAAGTCACGAAGCCGCGAACGGAGACACAGGAGGGATCGAAATCAACCCAAGGACGAGGAGAAACACCGACAGCGACAACACCGAGATAATCCTCCTAAACAATCGCATCGTCGTCGGGATACACGGGAGGCAGATGGTGCACATCAACTTCAAAAGGCTAAACTTTTGCTACCTGAAGCCAGCTCATTAATTCCCCGGCCGTCCACACCACGATCACCCTCCCCAGAGTTGGAGTCTTGGGACGCGCCGCAGAAACAATACTTTATGGATACAAGGGGGGACGAAAATAATTTGGTATACGGGACGATACATCGATATTCTATCCCCGAATACCGCCGAAGTGGCGCAGGCCGCATCGTTGGACTCCCTACAAACATGAGAATTGATAGAGACAAGGGCGACGGAAAGGTTCTGGTACTCAGATCTGGAGGTAACGCTAGGGAGGACTCATCTGTGAGGAGCATGCGTCAGGCTTTCGCAAAATTGGAGAGCAAGGATCTAAAAAGATTGCGAGTTAGGAATGACGAATCGGGCCTGGAAGAAGCATTCTCAAGAGGTTTGGATTTTGTTCCACTTTCCATCAAAACCAAAAAACGGAAAACTCGTGATGGAGAGGGATCAGATGGATCGGACGACGATTACCGGGATCATTATCGGAGCATCGAAGGTCTGAAGAAGAGTTCTGACATACCAGATGACCCCGACCTGGACTACGCGTCGGAATCTCAATCGGAAGGTGATTATATTTCCAGCGAGGTATGGGGTGATCGGAAGCGGATGGTTGAGTTGATCCGTAAGGTTGACACTGAGCCGAAAAATATTGAAGCCTGGATGACATATGTCAATCACCACGATACGCTGGTCAGCGGAACAGGAAGACGCAAGACGGCTGCAGAGAAAAGAAGCACGGCTGAAATCAAGCTGGACATTCTACAGAAAGCGTTGGAAAAGAATCCTGGCAACGAAAAGCTGCTACTGAAATACATGGACGTCACGGTAGAAATTTGGGATTCCCATAAGCTGCTCTCAAATTGGACACGCGTCCTCGAAGAGAATCCAACAATTATCAGTCTGTGGACAAAGTACATCAACTTCCGACAGACAGACTTCTTATCCTTTACTTACCCAGAGTGTTTGAAGTGTTTCTCCGAATGCCTTAGCGTTTTGAGACCAGCAGCTTTTAAGACAGATGTGCAGAGTCCAACCCGCGAAGCGCTGGATGAGGTCATTTTCTACGTATTCGTTCGCGCGATACTGCTCATGGACGAATCTGGATACAAGGAGAACGCTGTAGCCGCCGTCCAAGCGATGTTAGAGCTCAATCTATTTCCTCCACATGACATCATTCATCCATCATCACAACGAGAGTTTGACTCCTTACTGGAGCAACTTGAAAGATTTTGGGATAGCGAAGTCCCCAGAATTGGGGAAGAGAAAGCACTGGGCTGGGTTTCATTTGTTGCATCGGGAGAAGATGGCGATTCACCAGATCCAACCCAGTATGATCTTCAACTTCCACCGCTAGACACTAAAGATCCTTTTGGATCATGGACGGATGCAGAAGTTGAATGGTCGCAAAAAATTGGCATGCCCGCAAGAACGATCGACGAGGTTGAGGAAGATGACCCTTATAGGGTAATCCTATTCTCGGACCTGAAGGCTTTTATGTTTTATTTTTCTAGCGAGAGTGCTCGTAAGAAAATGGTCGATGCTTTTCTCGTGTTTAAGAATATGCCATTGCTCAATTCGCAGAGTTCAAACGGTGCCGTAATAGAGGACATTTTCCTACGGAGTGGACTATCGGGGCTGAAGCTTGATTCTCCGGACCCTTGGTTCTGGCCAAAAAAACGGAGTAGATGGGGTGCGTCAGCGATTACCTGGGAGGGGATGGAACCAGAAAAAAGAGCCGGAATGGGCGATAGTCCTTTCGAATACAAACTTCGGAACTTTCCTCTTGGTCGGGAAAGCATCTTTAGCCAGTCGACCGCGTGGTTCGGCGGGATAGAAAATGTCCAATCAGGAAATCTCGAAGATGTGAAGTTCATTCGAAACACATTGAAAATGCTCGTGGATAACGGTGATGATGAGTCTCTGGCCTTGTACTATCTTGCATGGGAGTGGGGGAATACACCTAACGGGTACATCACTACTTGGAAACAGAAAAGAGCAATACTAACCATAGATAGAATCAAGAAAGTTGCAAAGTCCTTGTTGAAACGCTTCAAAACATGTCTTCCATTATGGAGTGCATACGCCCAAATTGAGTGGCACGATGCAGGAGTCGATGTTGGAAGGAAAGTGTTTTCTATGGCGCTTGGAATAAGTAAAGAATGTTCTGCGAGTTCACGGCGTGATTCAGTTCTACTCTGGCACGCCTGGATATGGCAGGAACTTTTGCAGGAAAATGTTTCATATGCTCTGCACCTTGTACTCTCCATCGAGCACGGAGGACCTCCCAAGGATACCAATGGTGGTACACCACCTGGCCATGTTTCAAAATCATTACTCCTGAAAGCAAGAAGGGTGGGTATGTCAGTCCACATGCTGGAAATTGCTGACGATATACTATGAACTTAGTACTTGGAAGATCAACAATACGGTATGCTGTCAATACGTTGTATGGAGCATGCAGGGGTGTTCAACGATATACGCGCACTACTCGAATATCTAGCTGAAGGCGTAAACTTAGACGCCGCACTTGCAGTGTATGATAAGTTTATCCTAGAGCTAGAAAAACGTTCAATGGCTGGACCTTATTCGCAAATTCACGAGCTCTGCCTCCTCCGAAAGGCACGCCTGGTTTATCGCCATTCAACCACAGTAAAACCATTCAAACCGGCAACATTGAGATCAAATCTGGAAACTTCTTTGGAAACCTTCCCACAGAATTCCGCATTCTTGAGTCTCTATGCATGGAATGAGAGTAAAACGAAAATTGAAAACCGATTGCGAATGATTGTTAGGGATCGAGTGCTTCTCGAAGGAAAAGAAACTGTGATGGGCTGGCTCTTTGCCATTTGGACGGAAATGAGGGCGGGGGAGCACTACAATGTTCATGCTGTTAGGAGTTTATTTGAGCAAGGAGTAAATTCTGACCGGACACGCTCCAGTGTACAGCTCTGGATAATGTTTATGGAATTTGAACTTCAGCAAAAGGATGTTAGTAGAGCAAAAGAGATCTTATTCCGGGGGATTAGGCATTGCCCGTGGTCCAAAGGTTGTTCCTAAAGTACCTACTTACCTGGTGATGTAACTAACTAGATAACGATAGGTCTAATAATGATGGCCTTCACGAAACTCCGAAGTGTGTTGGAGCTTGAGGACCTCCGCAAGTTGCTGTCGATCATGACTTCCGAGAAGGAGCTAAGGGTTCACGATGTGACGGAGCTGGAAGATATGGTGGAGGAAATGTATAACGGCAAAGGCGTTACACACGAACACTCAGGCGATTTCATTGCTCTCCCGGATGATGACTCTACTGATGAAGAGATGGATGAGTGATGGCTTATGATAAGCGCGTCAGGTGGTTGGGAAAGCCACCCAAGGAGGGTAGGGCAGTGGAACGCAGATACTTTTGTATGCATACTTTAGGAAATATTCTTGTCTACTCATTTTATTTCACCATATACCGAACCCAGGGCACGCGCATTCCCTATTTGATTTTCGCCGTTCTCAGGACACAAAGTTCTTAGGGTTTAAACTTGCGATTGTACCTGCCCAACCCATTCCTATAAATTACAATCTTCCACCCCGACTTCTCTCTCCCTTCAGTCTTCAAGTTGCTCTTTAACATCCCATCACTCTCCCTCCCGGCTCTTCTTTACATTGCCCATCTCTTCGATCGTACAGTTCCCATACCATCTAATATATATACACATGCTTTGTCGGCTCGAAGCATTCTCATTGGCTGACTTGTGGTACGTACCTCTAAGAAGGATTTTTATTGGCTGACAACCCACAGCTTCAATCATTTCGATGGCTT
>Ga0307515_10002251_pt1 | contig 42303 bp, 45 predicted proteins | sample 17_EM_MG_FD_194513 | JGI IMG/M metagenome (GOLD analysis project Ga0307515, IMG submission 194513) | Populus trichocarpa ectomycorrhiza microbial communities from riparian zone in the Pacific Northwest, United States - 17_EM | ecosystem: Host-associated > Plants > Roots > Unclassified | place... | reverse complement strand
AGCCAGGGGTTGGTGCCGTGGGTGGACACCCGAACGGAAAGCCTGCAATTCTAGCACGGCCAAGTGACAGCGAGCTAGTTGGGCAAACCCCCTCGCTTGAGAGCAGCCAACGCAGCGAACGGGTGGGGGGCCTCTTCTTCGGCCGGAGCCGGGGATTCGCTGTGGAGCAAGGGCTGCGGGCAGGTTTCATGGCGGGGGACCAGCGGCAGCGCCAGCAGCAGCTCGTCTTCGATCAGCTCTCGCAAGTCCAATGACCGGGTCAGGGCAAGTACATCGTCATCGCTGTCGGCGTCCAGCTCGGCTGCAGTTTCTTCACCGTGGACAAACAGGAAGGAGCGCTGCGCATCCACGTCCGCAGCCACCGGAGCAAGGCAGCGCTGGCACTCCAGCATCACCTGGGTCTTGGCCCCGATGTGCAACCATGCCTGGGGTTGGCCCCCGCGCACTGCTCTGTGCTCACCACGAGCCCGCCACGTGACCAGATCAGTTTCAGCGGGAGCGACCGTCGACGATGCGAGCCGCTCCAGCTGAGCGATGGGCCAAGTGCCCTCGATGCTGGCATCGGCCTTGGCAAGGGCTTCCACATCGAGTTTGGTCGGGTCGAAATCACGCGCTTTCATGGGCGGAAGTGTAAGTCTCAGCTCGCCGGAATCCGACCCACGGATGGGACAATCCCGGTCATGACCGCACGCCCCTCCCTGATTCTCGGCTCCACCTCGCGCTATCGCCGCGAGATGCTCGAACGACTGAGGATTCCATTCGACGTCCAAGCGCCGCATGTCGACGAAACGCCCGGACATCACGAAGCCCCCGCCGACTTGGCCCTCAGGCTGGCGATCGCCAAGGCCCGCGCGGTGGCGGCACTGCAGCCCAAAGCCGTCGTGATCGGCTCCGACCAAGTGGCAGATCTCGAAGGCGAACCCATCGGCAAACCGGGTACCCACGCAAAGGCGACCGAGCAGCTGCGCGCCATGCGAGGCAAGGCAGTGGTCTTCCAAACCGCCGTGGCTGTGGTGAACCTAGCGACGGGCTATGAAGGATCGGCGCTGGTGCCGGTCACCGTTCGATTTCGCGCGCTGAGTGATGCCGAAATTGAGCACTACCTGCGCGCCGAGCAGCCATACGACTGCGCAGGCAGCGCCAAGTCCGAAGCGCTTGGGATTGCACTGCTCAGCGCCATCGAGTCCGACGACCCGACCGCGCTCGTTGGCCTGCCGTTGATCAAGACCTGCGAGTTGCTGCGCGCAGCCGGCATCGATCCGCTGCAGCCATGACATCACCCACCGGCCGGTTGATCCTCATCCCCAACACGCTGGATTTCGGCGTGGCAGGCGATGCAGACCTTCAAGAGGTGCTGCCCTTGGCCGTCATTCGCACGGCCGCTCGCCTGACCCACTGGGTGGCTGAAAACGCCAAGACCACGCGGGCGTTTCTGAAGCGAGTCGACGCCATCGTGCCGCTTGCCCAGCCCTTGCAAGCGCTCTCCATCGTCGAACTACCTCGCCCCACAAAAGGGTCGCGGCTCGCGTCGCCGCCGGACTTGAAACCATTGCTGCAGCCCGCCTTGCAAGGCCACGACATCGGCTTGATTTCAGAAGCTGGCTTGCCGGCGATCGCCGACCCCGGCGCAGCACTCGTGCAAGCGGCACATCACTTGCAGGTTGAGGTGACACCGCTGTCCGGCCCCAGCTCACTCTTGCTCGCTCTCGCTGCAAGCGGCCTGAACGGCCAGAGCTTTGCTTTCGTCGGGTACTTGCCGGTCGATCAGGTCGAGCGCGGCCAGCGCATTCGCGAACTGGAATCGCTGTCCAAGCGCAGCGCGCAAACGCAACTGATGATCGAAACGCCGTATCGCAACGAAGCCCTGCTATCGGCGCTGCTGGCGCATCTGCGAGCAGACACCTTGCTGTCGGTCAGCTGCGGCCTGACATTGCCTCAGGCCTGGACCCGCACCCGCACTGTGGCCGAGTGGAAATCAGCTTCAATCCGCATGCCGGCGGACATCCCCGCCGTTTTCTCACTGCTGGCCCATTGAGCCTCAGCCCGTCGTCGGCTTGCCGCCAAACAGCGCGGCAACCTTCTTCTTGGGCTTGATGTTCGGCGAGAGGCCGCGCACCGCAACCGCGGGTGCCGATGCCTTGTTGTCCCACGCCGGCGTATCGGCGGACGCGGTCGGCTCATAAGGCTTGTCGAAGAACGGGTCGCGAGCCGCCCTGGGTGGCTGAGCGTAGCTGCGCGACGGGCGCGGGCTTTCGTCCGACGGGGCTTCCTCACGCACACGCCGCGGACGCTCTTCGCGTGGCGGGCGGGCTTCGTCCAGCTCGAGCGGCTCGAGTTCGATCTTCTTCTTGATGAGCTTCTCGATGTCAGATACCAGCCGCGCATCGGACGACGACACCAGCGTCACCGCTAAGCCCGAAGCACCCGCACGCCCGGTGCGCCCGATTCGGTGCACATAGTCTTCAGCGTTGAAGGGCACGTCAAAATTGAACACGGCCGGCAGGTCGGCGATGTCCAGCCCGCGCGCCGCCACGTCGGTGCACACCAGCACATCCACCTCGCCGCGCTTGAATGCGTCCAGCGCCTTCAGGCGCTCGTCTTGCGACTTGTCCCCGTGCAGCGCATTCGTCTTGAGGCCATCGCGTTCGAGCGAGCGAGCCAGGCGAGCGCACCCCAGCTTGGAATTGACGAACACGATCGCCTGGGTCAGCGCACGGTCCTTGATCAGCTTCATCACCGCGGCGCGCTTGTCGTCAGTGGCCACGCTGTAGAAGCGCTGCTCCACGTTGGTGGCCGTGGCATTCGGGCGGGCAACTTCGACCAAGATGGGATCTTGCAGATAGCTCTCGGCCAAGCGTTTGATCTCAGGCGAAAACGTGGCCGAGAACAGCAATGTCTGCCGCTGCTTGGGCAAGTAGCTCAGGATGCGTTGCAGGTCAGGTAGGAAGCCGATGTCGAGCATTCGGTCGGCCTCGTCGAGCACCACGTACTCCACCTGGTTGAGCACGCAGTTCTTGGCCTCGATGTGGTCGAGCAAGCGACCCGGTGTCGCGATCAGTACTTCAACGCCGGTCTTGAGCTCCAGCGTCTGCGGCTTCATGTCGATGCCGCCGAAGACGACCATCGCACGCAGCTTGGTGTGCTTGGAATAGGTCTTGATGTTCTTGGCCACCTGGTCGGCCAACTCGCGCGTGGGAGCCAACACCAACGCTCGAACGGGGTGCCGGGCCGGCGAAGCACTGCTGTTCTCGTGCTTCATCATCTTGTGCAGCAGCGGGAGCGAGAAGGCTGCCGTCTTGCCGGTGCCCGTCTGCGCGGCACCCATCACGTCTCGCCCGGCCAGCACGATCGGGATCGCTTTGGCCTGGATGGGCGTCATGGTCGTGTAGCCCGACTCAGCGACCGCCCTTTCCAGCACTGGGGACAAGCCCAGCGAGGCAAACTCCATGGTGGCGGGAGCGTCAGATTCGGCACTTGCCTCTTGTGAAGGCACAAGACCTAGGGGTTCTAGAGCGGTTAGGGTCATCCTAAGATTATCCATCGGGCGGCAAATGCCCTTCGATCGGCTCGGTGCACGCCACTAGAATCGCCCGCAACAGGCGGTGTGCCACCCTCCCACCTCAACAACCACGCCAACATCCCATGATTCTTGTCACCGGCGGCGCCGGCTTCATCGGTGCCAACTTCGTGCTCGACTGGATTGCCGCCACGGGCGAACCGGTGGTGAACCTCGACGCCCTCACGTATGCGGGCAACCTCGAGAGCCTGAAATCGCTCGACGGCGATGCGCGCCACATCTTCGTGAAGGGTGACATCGGAGACCGCCCGCTGCTCGACCGCCTGCTGGCCGAGCATCAGCCGCGCGCCATCGTGCACTTCGCGGCCGAGAGCCATGTCGACCGCAGCATCCATGGCCCAGGCACCTTCGTGCAGACCAATGTCAACGGCACCTTCGCCCTGCTCGAAGCTGCCCGGTCGTACTGGGCGCCCTTGGTGGCGGACCGCAAGCAGGCGTTCCGCTTCCACCACGTGTCCACCGACGAGGTCTATGGCTCGCTGGCACCTGCCGACCCAGCATTCACCGAAGACCATCCGTACGAGCCCAACAGCCCCTACTCTGCCAGCAAGGCCGCCAGCGACCACCTCGTGCGCGCCTGGCACCACACCTACGGCCTGCCGGTGCTCACCACCAACTGCAGCAACAACTACGGGCCCTATCACTTCCCCGAGAAGCTGATTCCGCTGATGATCGTCAACGCCCTCGCCGGCAAGCCGCTGCCGGTCTATGGCGATGGCCAGCAGGTGCGCGACTGGCTGTACGTGAAAGACCACACCTCGGCCATCCGCGAAGTGCTGGCGCGCGGGCGGCTCGGCGAAACCTACAACGTCGGCGGCTGGAACGAGAAACCCAACATCGAGATCGTCAAGACCGTCTGCGCCCTGCTCGACGAGATGAAACCCGACCCGGCCGGCAGCTACAGCCGCCTCATCACCTACGTCACCGACCGCCCGGGCCACGACCGCCGCTACGCCATCGACGCACGCAAGCTCGAGCGCGAACTCGGCTGGAAGCCCGCCGAGACCTTCGAAACCGGCATCCGCAAGACAGTCCGCTGGTACCTCGACAACACCGAGTGGGTGGCCCGCGTGCAAAGCGGCGCCTACCGCGAGTGGGTCAGCACCAATTACGCCGACCGGGCCAGCACATGAAGATCCTGCTGCTCGGCAAGAACGGACAAGTCGGCTGGGAACTGCAGCGCGCACTGGCCCCACTGGGCGAATTGATCGCGCTCGACTTCGACAGCCCCGGCCCGCTGGGCGCCGATTTCTCCAAACCCGAATCGCTGGCCGCCACAGTGCGCGCCGTGGCTCCGCAGATCATCGTCAATGCCGCCGCCCACACGGCGGTCGACAAGGCGGAGAGCGAGCCCGAGTTGGCACGAGCCATCAACGCCTCTGCCGCCGGCGTGCTGGCCCGTGAAGCCTTTGCCATCGGTGCATGGCTTGCGCACTACAGCACCGACTACGTCTTCGACGGCAGCGGTTCAACGCCCTGGCTCGAAGACTCGCCCACCGGCCCCTTGAGCGTCTACGGGCAGACCAAGCTCGAAGGCGAAGATGCCATTCGCGCCAGCGGCGTGCGCCATCTGATCTTCCGCACCAGCTGGGTGTATGCAGCGCGCGGCGGCAACTTTGCCAAGACCATGCTGCGCCTGGCCAAGGAACGCGACAAGCTCACCGTCATCAACGATCAGATCGGCGCTCCCACCGGTGCCGACCTGTTGGCCGATGTCACCGCCCACGCGCTGCGCGCGGCGCTGCAGCAGCCGGTGTTGTCTGGCACCTACCACGCAGTCGCGGGCGGCGAGACCAGCTGGCACGGCTACGCCAGGCACGTCATCGAATTCGCACGAGCCGCCGGCCAGCCGATCAAGGTCGCCGCCAATGCGATCGAGCCCGTGCCCACCAGCGCCTTCCCGACACCCGCCAAGCGCCCCGGCAACTCGCGCATGAACACCCGCAAACTACAGGAGACCTTTGGTTTCACCTTGCCTCCTTGGCAAACCGGTGTCGAGCGCATGCTCACCGAAGTCCTGGTCTGACTTTCATTCTCGAACGGCCACTCATGAGCACAGCGCCTGCCCGCAAGGGCATCATCCTCGCCGGCGGCTCCGGCACCCGGTTGCACCCCGCCACACTGGCCATCAGCAAGCAGCTGCTGCCGGTGTACGACAAGCCGATGGTCTATTACCCATTGGCCACACTGATGCTCGCCGGCATCCGCGACATCCTGCTGATCAGCACGCCGCAAGACACACCGCGCTTCGAGGCCTTGCTGGGCGACGGCGCCAAGTGGGGCGTCAACATCAGCTACTGCGTGCAGCCCAGCCCCGATGGCCTGGCGCAGGCCTTCATCCTCGGCAAGCAGTTCGTTGACGGCAAGCCCAGCGCACTGGTGCTGGGCGACAACATCTTCTACGGGCACGACCTTCAGGGCCTGCTGCACTCGGCTGCCGACCGCCGCGCAGGCGCCTCGGTCTTCGCGTACCACGTGCACGACCCCGAGCGCTACGGCGTGGTGGCGTTCGACGCCAACAAGCGCGCGCTCAGCATCGAAGAAAAGCCCCCGGCCCCGAAGAGCAACTACGCAGTGACCGGCCTCTATTTCTACGACGAGCAGGTGTGCGACATCGCCGCCAACATCAAGCCCTCGCCACGCGGCGAGCTGGAGATCACCGAGGTCAACGCGCGCTACCTCGCGCAAGACCAGCTCCACGTCGAAATCATGGGGCGCGGCTACGCGTGGCTCGACACCGGCACGCACGACAGCCTGATGGAGGCGGGGCAGTTCATCGCCACGCTCGAGAAGCGGCAAGGCCTGAAGGTGGCGTGCCCCGAAGAGATCGCCTTCCGCGCCGGGTGGATCACCGCCGAGCAGCTCGAGGCGATGGCCAAGCCCATGCTCAAGAATGGCTACGGCCAGTACCTCATGCAAATCGTCAAGAGCCAGGTGTTCTGATGAAGGTGACCAAGACGGCGATCGAGGGCGTGCTGATCCTCGAGCCCAAGGTGTTCGGCGACACGCGCGGCTTCTTCTTCGAGAGCTTCAACCAGAAGGTCTTCAACGACGCGGTGGGGAGTGAAGTCGCTTTCGTCCAAGACAACCACTCGCGCTCGGCCAAAGGCGTGCTGCGTGGCCTGCATTTTCAGAAGCCGCCGCATGCGCAAGGCAAGCTCGTGCGCGTCACACAAGGCGCTGTGTTCGACGTTGCCGTCGACATCCGGCCGAACAGCGCAACGTTCGGCCAGTGGGTCGGCGTGGAGTTGAGCGGAGAGAACCACAAGCAGTTCTGGATACCCGCCGGGCTGGCGCACGGCTTCCTGGTCATCAGCGATAGCGCCGACTTTCTCTACAAGACCACGGACTATTACGCACCGCAAGCTGAGGGCTGCGTGCGCTGGGATGACCCCGACCTGGCCATCTCGTGGCCCGATATCGGCGCTGCGCCCACCCTCTCCGGCAAAGACGCTGCGGCCATGCTGCTGAAAGACCTGCCCAAGCGCGCCTGAGGCACAAATCACGTCGGCGAGCCGATGGCATCGGCCCCAACGCCAAAGCTGTCAATTCCGTGGTGTACATTCCGCGTTCATCGCGTGAACAGATGCACCCGAATGGTCAAAAAGCCGCCCGAGCCACCCGCTCACAGCCAACAACTCGAACTCATGCGCCTGCTCGACGAGCAACCCGCGGCGTCTCAACGCGAGATCTCCAGCCGCCTTGGCCTGAGCCTGGGCAAGGCTAACTACTTGGTGCGGGCGCTGCTGGACAAGGGCCTGGTGAAGATGCAGAACTTTCGACGCAGCGACAACAAAATGGCCTATGCCTACCAGCTCACTCCTCGCGGCGTGGCAGAAAGAGTTCGGCTCACACGAGCCTTCCTGGCCCGCAAGGAGCTGGAGTTCGAGCTGCTGAAGAGCGAGATCCAGTCACTGCAGAGCCAGGTCGAGGCAGACAACAAGTCGCTGGCCCCCAACGAACGCCAAGGCTGACCGATGACCCTCCGCAAAAATTCAAAGATCTTCGTCACCGGCCACCGCGGCATGGTGGGCTCAGCGCTGGTTCGCAATCTTCAATCGCGTGGCTTCGACAACCTGCTCTTGCGCACGCGAAGCGAACTCGACCTTCTCGATCAGCAAGCCGTCCATGCCTTCCTTGCAGAGCACAAGCCCGACTACATCTTCATCGCCGCGGCCAAGGTCGGCGGCATCCAGGCCAACAACCGCTACCGCGCAGACTTTCTGTACCAGAACCTGCAGCTCCAATCGAACCTGATTCACGGCGCGCACTTGGCCGGCGTGCAAAGCCTCATGTTCCTTGGCTCCAGCTGCATCTACCCGCGCGACTGCCCCCAGCCCATCAAGGAAGAGTACCTGCTGACCGGCCCGCTGGAGCCCACGAACGAGCCCTACGCCATCGCCAAGATCGCCGGCATCAAGCTGTGCGACAGCTTCAACCAGCAATTCGGGCGCGAATACGTGAGCGTCATGCCCACCAACCTGTATGGCCCGAACGACAACTACGACCTCGAGAACAGCCACGTGCTGCCGGCGCTGATCCGCAAGGCCCACGAAGCCAAGCTGCGCGGCGACCACGAATACGTGGTGTGGGGCAGCGGCACTCCCCGGCGCGAGTTTCTGTACGTCGATGATCTGGCCGACGCCTGCGTGCACCTGGCCGAGCAAGGCTACGGTGGCCCGCTGGTCAACATCGGCACCGGCGAAGACGTGACCATCCGCGAACTGGCCGAAACGGTCATGAGCGTGGTCGGTTTCGATGGCCGCGTGGTGTACGACCACAACAAGCCCGACGGCACCCCCCGCAAATGGCTCGACGTGGGGCGGCTTGCCGCTCTAGGTTGGCGAGCAACCACCCCGCTGAAAGAGGGCATCCGCAAAGCCTACGAGGCCGCCCCGTTCTTCCCCAAGGCGGCATCCGCCTGATCACCTTGAGAGACAAGCCATGACACAACCCAAAGTTGCCCTCATCACCGGCGTGACCGGCCAAGACGGCGCCTACCTGAGCGAGCTGCTGCTGGCCAAGGGCTACGAGGTGCACGGCATCAAGCGGCGCTCGTCGCTCTTCAACACCGACCGCATCGACCACCTGTACCAAGACCCGCACGTCGACCACCAGCGCTTCAAGCTGCACTACGGCGACCTGACCGACAGCACCAACCTGATCCGCATCATCCAGCAGGTACAGCCCGACGAGATCTACAACCTCGCCGCAATGAGCCATGTGGCCGTTTCATTCGAGACACCCGAATACACAGCTAACGCCGACGGCATCGGCACGCTGCGCATCCTCGAAGCCATCCGCATCCTCGGGCTCGAGAAGAAGACGCGCTTCTACCAGGCCAGCACCAGCGAGCTCTATGGTCTGGTGCAAGAGATTCCACAGAAGGAGACCACGCCCTTTTACCCGCGCAGCCCCTACGCCGTGGCGAAGATGTACGCCTACTGGATCACCGTGAACTACCGCGAGGCCTACGGTCTGTATGCGTGCAACGGCATCCTGTTCAACCACGAGAGCCCGCTGCGCGGCGAAACCTTCGTCACGCGCAAGATCACCCGCGCGATCGCACGCATTGCGCTTGGCTTGCAAGATTGCCTGTACCTCGGGAATCTGAGCGCGCTGCGCGACTGGGGCCATGCGCGCGACTATGTGCTCATGCAGTGGATGATGTTGCAGCAGCAGCAAGCCGAAGACTTCGTCATCGCCACCGGCGTGCAGTACAGCGTGCGCCAGTTCGTCGAGCGCGCCGCCGCCGAGCTGGGCGTGGAAGTGCGCTTCGAGGGTGAAGGCGAGAAAGAAGTGGGCATCGTGGCTTCTGTGCGTGGCGACCGGGCCAAGGTCAAGGTCGGCGACGTGATCGTCAAGGTCGACCCGCGCTACTTCCGCCCCACCGAAGTGGAAACGCTGCTCGGCGACCCGAGCAAGGCCAAACAAAAGCTCGGCTGGGTGCCGCAAACCAGTTTCCAGGAACTGGTCAGCGAAATGATCGAAAGCGACTACACCAGCGCCAAGCGAGACAGCTTCGTCAAGCAGGCCGGGTTCCAGGCTTTCGACTACCACGAGTGAACGGGGCCTAGAGCTTCGCACCAGCGCCCATGTCTCTCATACAGACGTCCAACGGCAAGAGCTTCGCAGCCGAGCCAGGCGAAACCTTGCTCGACGCCGCCCTGCGCGCCAAAGTCACGCTCGCCTACAGCTGCCGAACCGGCCGCTGCGGCACATGCAAAGGCCAGGTGCGCTCCGGCTCGACCGTCGCCATCCACGACGAGTTGGGCCTGAGCGACTCGGACCGAGCTTCGGGCTGGATCCTTACCTGCGTGCGCTCGGCGGCTTCTGCCGTCGACCTCGAGGTCGAAGACCTGGGCGACGTGCAGCTGTTCCCCGCCAAGACCATGCCTTGTCGCATTCAGGCACTGGAGCGGCTTTCGGTCGACGTGGTCAAGGTCACCCTGCGCTTGCCGCCGACCGCCGACTTCAGCTTTCACCCCGGGCAGTACGTCGACGTCATCGGGCACGGCGGGCTCAGGCGCAGCTACTCAATCGCGAACGCGCCAGTCGCCGAGAAACACATCGAACTGCACATCCGGCAAGTACCAGGTGGCGCGATGAGCGCCTATTGGTTCGAGCAGGCCAAGATCAACGACCTGCTTCGGCTGCATGGCCCACTGGGTACGTTCTTCATGCGCGACATCGACGGCATGGACCTCGTCTTCCTGGCCACCGGCACAGGCATCGCGCCCGTGAAGTCCATGCTCGAGAGCCTGGCGCGGCGCGGCGCACTGCCGGCACCGCGATCCATCTCTGTCTTCTGGGGTGGGCGTGTACCGCACGACGTCTACTGGAACCCTGCCGACACCGGCGTGAGCCACCAGTTCATTCCCGTGCTGTCGCGCAGCGGCACCGAGTGGCGCGGCGCATGCGGCCATGTGCAACAAGCCCTGCTGGCGCAGACGCGCGAGTGGGGTCGCACGGCGGTGTATGCCTGCGGCTCAGAAGCCATGATTCACGACGCGCGGCAACAGCTGGTCGCGGCCGGCTTGAACGAACGGCGCTTTTACTCCGACGCTTTCGTCAGCTCGGCTCCGGTATGAAAACTTCGACAGCGAGAGGAAACCCATGAAAGCCGTCATCCTGGCCGGAGGCCTGGGCACACGCCTCAGCGAAGAGACCGCCCTGCGGCCCAAGCCGATGGTCGAGATCGGCGGCAAGCCGATCCTGTGGCACATCATGAAGATGTACTCGCACCACGGCATCCACGACTTCGTGATTTGCTGCGGCTACAAGGGCTACGTGATCAAGGAGTACTTTGCAAACTACTTCCTGCACATGTCCGACGTCACCTTCGACATGAAGCACAACCGAATGGAAGTGCACAGCGAGCGTGCCGAACCCTGGACGGTGACCTTGGTCGACACAGGCGACGACTCGATGACCGGCGGCCGCCTGCGGCGCGTGGCCAAGTACGTGCAAGACGAAGAGGCCTTCTGTTTCACCTACGGCGATGGTGTGGCCGACGTCGACATCTCGGCCTCGATCGCCTTCCACAAGTCGCACGGCAAGGCCGCCACACTGACCGCTACCTTCCCGCCCGGCCGCTTTGGTGCGCTCGATATCCAACAGCGCCAGGTCATGAGCTTCAAAGAAAAGCCCAAGGGCGACGGCGCCATGATCAATGGTGGCTTCTTCGTGCTGACACCGCAGGTGCTGTCGTACCTGAAGGACGATGCCACAGTGTGGGAACAAGACCCGCTGATGCGCCTGGCCGAAGAAGGCCAGTTGATGTCTTTCCAACACGACGGCTTCTGGCAACCGATGGACACGCTGCGCGACAAGCACCTGTTGGAAGACCTGTGGGCCACCGGCAAGGCGCCGTGGAAGAAGTGGGACTGAGCATGTCGATCAATCCCGATTTCTGGCGCGGCAAGCGTGTCTTGCTGACCGGTCACACCGGCTTCAAAGGCAGCTGGCTGTCGCTGTGGCTGCAGTCGCTCGGCGCCGAACTCAGCGGCCTGGCGCTCGCACCGTCGACCGAGCCGAGCCTGTTCGATGTGGCGCGCGTGGCCGACGGCATGTCGTCGACGATCGGCGACATCCGCAACCTCGACACCGTGGTGAAGGCGGTGCAGGCTTTCCGGCCCGAGATCGTCATCCACATGGCGGCACAACCGCTGGTGCGGCTGTCTTACAGCGAGCCGGTCGAGACCTATGCCACCAACGTGATGGGCACGGTGCACGTGCTGGAAGCCGCACGCCGCTGCAGCTCGGTACGCTGCATCGTCAACGTCACCACCGACAAGTGCTACGAGAACCGCGAGTGGGAATGGGGCTACCGCGAGAACGAGCCCATGGGCGGCCACGACCCGTACAGCAACAGCAAGGGTTGCTCGGAACTGGTGACTTCGGCCTACCGCCGCTCGTTCTTCCAGAAGTCCGGCGTGGCACTGGCTTCGGCGCGCGCCGGCAATGTGATCGGCGGTGGCGACTGGGCCTCCGACCGCCTGGTGCCCGACATCCTGCGCGCCTTCGAACGCAACGAACCGGTCGTGATCCGCAACCCGAATTCGACGCGGCCGTGGCAGCATGTGCTGGAGCCCCTGTCGGGCTACCTGACGCTGGCCGAACGGCTGTGGAGCGAAGGTCAGGCGTTTGCCGAGGGTTGGAACTTCGGCCCGCAAGACGACGACGCGCAGCCGGTGATGTGGATCGTCGAACGCATGGTGAAGGCCTGGGGCCAAGGCGCCGGCTGGCAGCTTGACCAGGGCGAGCACCCGCACGAGGCGCATTATCTGAAGCTCGACATCTCCAAGGCCAAGCAGCGCCTGGGCTGGCACCCGCGCTGGAACCTGGACACCGCGCTCTCGAAGATCACGCTGTGGCACCACGCCTGGCGTGCACAGCAAGACATGCAGCAGGTCTGCCGGGAGCAGATCGCGCAATACACGAACTCGATCGACAAGGAACTCGCATGAGCAACATCCCCATCGTCCCCGCCGCAGCCGTGGCACCCGCCGTCCCTGGCGCTGCCTTGCGCGCGCAGATCGCCGAGCTGGTGCAGCAGTACGCCGACCAGCAACTGGCGCCCAAACCTTTCGTGCCCGGCCAATCGGTCGTGCCCGTGTCGGGCAAGGTGATCGGCGCGAAAGAACTGCAGCTGATGGTCGAGGCCTCGCTCGACGGCTGGCTGACCACCGGTCGCTTCAACGCCGCCTTCGAAGAGCGCCTGGCCAAGTACCTGGGCGTGAAGTACCTGATCACGGTCAACTCGGGCTCGTCGGCCAACCTGGTGGCCTTCTCGGCACTGACATCGCCGCGCCTGGGCGACCGCGCGATCAAGCCGGGCGATGAAGTGATCGGCGTGGCTGCGGGCTTCCCGACCACGGTCAACCCGATCCTGCAGTTTGGTGCGGTGCCGGTGTTCGTCGACATCGATCTCGCCACGCACAACATCGACCCCACGCTGATCGAGGCCGCCATCGGCCCGAAGACCAAGGCCATCATGCTGGCCCACTCGCTCGGCAACCCATTCAACCTGGACGTCGTCACCGCGCTGTGCAAGAAGCACGGCCTGTGGCTGGTGGAAGACTGCTGCGACGCGCTCGGCTCCACGTATGACGGCAAGCTGGTCGGCACCTTCGGCGACATCGGCACGCTGAGCTTCTACCCAGCGCATCACATCACCATGGGCGAAGGCGGCGCGGTGTTTACCAACAACGCAGAGCTGAAGCTGATTGCCGAATCGTTCCGCGACTGGGGCCGCGACTGCTACTGCGCTCCCGGCAAAGACAACACCTGCAACAAGCGCTTCTGCTGGAAGCTGGGCGAGTTGCCCGAAGGCTACGACCACAAGTACACCTACTCGCACCTGGGCTACAACCTGAAGATCAGCGACATGCAGGCCGCCTGTGCGCTGGCACAGATGGACCGCGTGGAAGAGTTCGTCGAGGCCCGCAAACGCAACTTCAACTACCTCAAGGACCGGTTGAAGTCGTGCGCTGACTTCCTGGAACTGCCGGAAGCCACACCGAAGTCGGACCCGTCGTGGTTCGGTTTCCTAGCGCTGCTGAAGCCCGAGTCGGGCGTCAAGCGCGTCGACCTGCTGTCGTACCTGGACCAGAACAAGATCGGCACGCGCCTGCTGTTCGCCGGCAACCTGGCGCGCCAGCCTTACATGATCGGGCGTAACTTCCGCGTCAGCGGCAGCCTGGAAAAAACCGACGTGGTGATGAACCAGGCGTTCTGGTTGGGCGTGTACCCGGGCCTGACCACCGAGCACCTCGACTTCATCGTCGGGAAGCTCGAAGAGTTCTTCGGTTTGAATTTCTGATGAAATCCGCCGCCATGACTTCGACGCAGGAATTGCGCTTCGCGCCGCATCGACTCCGCCAGACCGTGCTTCGGATGGCAAAGGCAGGATCGACAGTGCACATCGGCTGCGCGTTCTCGATCGTCGAGCTGCTGGCGGTGCTCTATCGGGAGCATCTTCGCTACCCCGGCAACGATCCGCGTGCGCCGGGGCGGGACTACCTGGTGCTGAGCAAGGGCCACGGCGTGATGGCGCAGTACGCCTGCATGCATCAGCTCGGCTGGCTGAGCGATGCCGATGTCGACCGTTATTTCACCGATGGCACGCACCTGAAGGGCCTGTCCGATTCGCGCGTGCCGGGCCTCGAAGTAACGTCTGGATCGCTGGGGCACGGGTTCTCGGTCGGCGTCGGCCTGGCCATGGGGGCGAAGCGCCTCGGAACGGACCAGAAGGTCTATGCACTCGTCGGCGATGGCGAGATCAACGAAGGCCCCATCTGGGAAGGCGCGTTGGTCGCCGCCCACCACCGTCTCGACAACTTCATGCTGATCGTCGACCAGAACGGCTTCCAAGCGATGGGGCGCACCGACGATGTCCTGGCGCTCGGGGACATCGCAGGCAAGTTCGAAAGCTTCGGCTTCGCGACGTTGACCATCGACGGGCATGACGAGGCTGCCATCGATTCGGCCGTGCGGGCCCTGTGGGCAGACGGGGGCGGCAAGCCCAAGGCCATCGTCGCGAGGACCACCAAGGGCAAGGGCGTTCCCTTCATGGAACACCAGAACATCTGGCACTACACGCGCTTGAACGACACGACTTTTGCCGAGGCCATGCAGGCCGTGGCAGATGAGGGCACCCTGCCATGAGAGCGGCTTTTTCCGATGCACTGGTGAAGCTCGCGCTCGCCGATTCCAAGGTGCTGCTGCTCACGGGCGACCACGGCTATGCGTTGTTCGACGAGTTTCGCAAGCTGTGCCCCGATCAATACATCAATGCCGGCATCGCGGAACAGAACATGGTCGGCATGGCGGCTGGCCTGGCCCGCGCGGGCTTCCGGCCTTTCGTCTATGGATTGAGCGCCTTCGTCCCGGTGCGCGTCGTCGAGCAGATCAAGCTCGACATCGCGCACGATGACCTTCCGGTCGTCCTGCTGGGCGACGGCGCGGGCTTCGTCTACAGCCACCTCGGCACCAGCCACCAGTCGACCGAAGACATTGCCTGCACGCGCGCCATCCCCGGCCTGGCCGTGCTGTCTCCGGCGGATCGCTTCGAGCTGACGATGTGCATGCAGCAGGCGTACGACGTCGCTCGCCCGGTCTACCTTCGCATGGGCAAGTCCGATCGCGGTGACGTGCATGCCGCGGCGCCCTCGGCGGCCTGGGGCGATGTGCTGCCGTTGCGAGCCGGCCGGCTCGGTAGCCTCAGCCTCGTTGCCACCGGCTCGCTGGTGAAGACGAGTCTCGAGTTGGCACACGATCACTACCCGCAGGCGGGCGTGTGGAGCGTTCCGTTCATCAAGCCGGTGCGTGCCGAGCAGCTCGCGGACATCTGCCGCCGCTCGAGCGCCGTCGTGGCGCTGGAAGAGCATTCCGTGCTGGGCGGGCTCGGTGCCGCCGTTTGCGAGATCGCGTGCGAGCACGCGCCGGTGCGCGTGCTGCGCATCGGCGTGCCCGACCGGTATTCGCAGAGCTGCGGCACCTACGAGCACCTGCTCAAGGAGCACGGGCTGGACGCGTCGTCGGTCAAGGCACGGATCGATGCCTTCATCCGTGAGATCTGAACCCCGTGCACTCTCCGGCCATCGTGTCTTCCTGACGGGTGGCACGGGGTTCCTGGGCCGCTCTCTGCTGGACTACTTCGCGGAATCCGCCAGGGTGCATGGCAGCGATTTCGAACTGCATGTTCTCAGCCGGACGCCAGAGGCCTTCCTCGAGCGGCATCCCCGCTGTCGCACGCTGCCCTGGCTGCACCTCCACCAAGGCAGCGTCACGCAGCCCCTGCCGCTTCGCGGGCGCTTTTCGCATGTCGTCCATGCAGCCGCGGACACGCACGCGCGGTATGCGGCCGCCGACTGGATGATGCAGATCGTGGACGGGACGCGCAACGCGCTGGAATTCGCGCGCCGTTCGGGCGCCAGCCGCTTCCTGCTGCTCAGCTCCGGGGCTGTCTACGGCGCCCAACCCGCGTCGCTCGCCAGAGTCGACGAGGCTTTCACCGGTGCACCGGCGCCCACCTTGCCCTCCAGTGCGTACGGCCAGGCCAAACGGGTGGCAGAGCAGCTTTGCACCGCCTACCGACAGGAGTTCGGGCTCGAGACCGTCGTGGCACGCTGCTTCGCGGTGGTGGGAGAACACATGCCGCTGGACGGCCCGTACGCGATCGGCAACTTCATCCGCGACGCCATGCAAGGCGGGAGCATCCGCGTGGCCGGCGACGGCACCCCCTTGCGCAGCTACCTGCATGCCCGGGACGCCGCCCATTGGTTCACGACACTGCTTCTCGCCGGGCAGCCGGGCGAGGCCTACAACGTCGGATCGGACGCGGGACGGTCGATCCGTGAAGTGGCAGAGCTCGTGGCCGCGTGCCTGTCCCCCGCGTCGCGCGTCACCGTCACCTCGAACGCCGCGGATGGGGTCCGCTCCGTCTACGTGCCCTCCATCGCCAAGGCCGCCACCCTGGGCCTGCAGGTGGAAACGGCTCTCGACGAGGCCATCCGCCTCACGGCAGACGCCTTGCGACGCTCATCGTGGCAGGGCGCCTGAATTGAAGCGGGTTCTCTCACTGGGTGGCATGCGCGTGGCCGCCCTTGCGGCCGTCCTTGCGCAAAGCATCGTGATGGTCCGGTACCTCGAACTGCACGAGATCGGGCAGTACTACCTCATCGCCACCGTGGGCTACCTGGGCAACGCCGCAGTCTATGTCGGCGCAGACCTGAACCTGCAGCGACGACTGGCCAAAGTCGTCAGGCGCGGTCCCGTGTCCGCTCGCGGCCTCGCGGCCTATGTCGGGTTCACCGGGTGGATCGGCATGGTGCTGGTCCTGGCGGCAGCAAGCACCTTCTACCTGACGCAGGCCGACTCGTCGGTGGTACGGCCCCTGATCTGCGTGGGCCTGTCACTGGCCATGTATCTCTCGGCCGTCACCCGAAACCTGCTCCAGCTGGCCGACAAGCCTCAGCGGGCCGCCATCACCAATGTGCTGGAGAGCGTGGGCAAGCTCGCGCTCATCGCTGTCGCCATCCACCTCGGCGGCGCTTCGGCGAATGCCGCGGCGCTGGCAAGCCTTGCGGGCTCCCTCCTCGCGGCCGGTGTCGGCGCATGGCTGCTGCGCCCTGTCGTTCAGGGTGGAACGAACGCGTCCTACAGCGACGATCCTCGACAGCTGCTGCATCGGATCGCCCCCGTGGGAAGTTCCGGACTACTCAACTGGGCGCAGTTGCAGGGCTATCGCCCGCTGATGATCAGTACCGCCGGAGCGGCCGAAGCCGTCGGCCTGGTCGCGTTCCTGACCACCCTGGGCAGCACTGCGGCGAACGCGACCTTCGCCACCCTGGGGCAAATGCAGATCCCCACGCAGTACGCCACGCGGGGGGGCAGCAGCCTCTCCTATCTCCGGCTGGCGGCAGCATGCACGCTGGGCGTCGCCCTCCTCGCCTTGCCGGCTGGCCTGCTGTTCCTGTGGCTGACCGGTCGGAGCAACCTCTCGCCCTTCGTCTACCTCACCGTGGTGGGTGTCCTGGTGGAAAGCGGCAACGCGTTCATCGGCATCGCCACCAACCATGCTAACGCGCTAGGCCACTCACTCTGGCATCTGCCGATGTGCGCCATGGCAGGAGCCGCACTCACCGCAGCCATCCTCATCGCCCCCTTGTCCGGGCATGGCTTGCACGTTCAAATCGCGGCGGCCTTGCTCTCGGGACAGGGACTCTCGGCGACCCTGTCCCTGTACTTCTCCTTCCGTCAACGCCCCTCATGCTGAGCAACAACGTCACGGTCTGCATCTTTGCCTGGAACGAAGGGGGTCGCATCCTTCGATGCATCGAGAACTTCTCCGGCCTGTTTCCCATCATCGTGGTGGACAACATGAGCACCGACGACACGGTGGACGTCGTCACCCGGGCGGGACACCGTGCCATCCAGGTTCGCAACCCCGGATTCATCGAGACGCCCGAAGTCATGGACAAGGTCTTCGCCGCCTGCGAAACCGACTATGTTCTGGTGGCGTCGGTCAGCGAATTCGTTCCGATGGCGCTGCTGCTGAAGTACGCCCAGGTCGCCAGCGAGAACAGCCACGACATCGTCCGGGCATTCCGGGTCAGCATCACCGCCGGTGAGCCCATCCCGATCAGCGGGCGTCCGCGCGCGGCATTCCCGGGGGACCTGCGGTTCAGCCGGAAAGGGGCCGTCGCCTATGAAGGCAACCAGGTTCATCACCTGGGTCGGATCACGGTGCCGCCGCAGCGGGTGCTGTCGGTGGTGACCGATCCCGCGCTTCATTTCTTCCAGTTCCGAGACTACGACTGTTCGCACACCGAGGCCAAGCACCGCACGTACAACGACGTGCTGGCGAAGCAGCGCTTCGATGCGGGTGCCCGCTTTTCGTGGGTGAAGATGTTCCTGACATCCAGCAAGCAATTCCTGGATTCCTATATTCGCTTCGGCTCGATCCGCTTCGGCATGCTCGGATTCATCCATTCCTTTTATCGCTGGCACATGGAAATCGGAATCTGGCTGCGCGTCTGGGAGTGGCAGCACCAATTGGACAGGCAACATGTCCTCGACAGAAATGATGCCCATCGGAAAAAACTTGAGCAGGATTTCTCGCGAGCGCGCGGCGCCGTGACGCATTGAATTCGAGAGACCGGAATGCAAACTCCTCCGCCCCGATTCAGCATCATCATCGCCACCTACAACGCCGCGCGCACCATCAAGCGCTGCGTGCGCAGCATTCGTGCCCAGACGATTCGCGCGCAGATCATCGTCGCCGACGGCCTGTCGAAAGACGCCACCCTCCAAATCGTCAAGGGCCTCAACGACCCGGACATCCAGATCGTCTCCGAACGGGACACCGGCGTCTACGACGCTTGGAACAAGGGACTGAAGATCGCCACCGGCGAATGGATCATCTTCCTCGGCGCGGATGACTACTATGCCGATCCGCAGGCGCTTCAATCGCTTGCGGACGCGATATCTTCGGCGCCGGCCGGGCAGAAACTCTTCTACGGTGTCATCGAAGGCGTCGACTCGAACGACAGGCCGCTTAGCGAAGAAAATGTCGCGTGGGACCGCTGCAGCGTGCAACTGGAAAGAGGAATGCCGTTCACGCATGTTGGCACCGCTCACGCCAGTTCACTGTTCAGCGATGGACGGGTTTTCGATGCGTCATTCAGAATCGCGGGCGACTACAACTTTCTCCTGCCGATCCTGAGGGAAATCGGCGCCACCTTCGTGCCCACCTATCGGGTTCGCATGGAGATGGCTGGCCTGTCCAACGATCGTCGCAATCGACTGCGCCTGTTGAAGGAGCAACTGCGAATCCGTAGAACACACGGCGTGCGATTCGGGGTTCGAGACGCTCTCTGGTTCTGGGCCAAATTCGCCTACTATCGCTGCTTTCATGCTAGGTAGGAGACCATGACGGAGATCGCCGCGGCCGACTACGGCATGTACTCTCTTCTGGCCGGAATTCTATTCGTCGCCTTGGCAGCACTGTTTCTCCGACAGTTGTCCACCGTCTTCGACCTGTTCTCTCTCAATCTGATCTATATCGCCTTCGGCAGCAGCGGTCTGATTGCGTTCTACACCGGCACGGGACGCGAGACGATCCTCGATGAATTGCTTCTGCTGTGCGTGTGGCTGATCGTGACGAAGCTCGGGATGAGCATCCGCCCCGTGAACTCGCCGAAGCACACAGCGCCCGTTCAAATCAGCACGCGCACGAACCGCGACATCGCTGCGGCCGTCGTGGTGACCGCGGTGTCCCTGGCCTATATATTCCCGATCCTGTCGAGCGGCCTGCTGTCCGGCGCGGATGGGTCCATTGACAACCGGTTCCTGATTGCCGACGAGAGCAAGATACAGGCTTATCTTTTCGGAGCGGTCGGCATGCTGCCACCGGCGATCATCTTCCGGATGTTCGGGAGGATTTCTCTCGGAAAGGTCTTCCTGATGCTGGTGCCGTTCTGGCTCGTCCAGATCGCCACACTCTCCAAGACCGGAGCCTTGTTCCCGATCTTCGCCATCAGCATCTATTTCTCGCTGCTCTTCAACTATCGCCTGAGAAAACCCCCAAGCTTGGTAAAACAGGTCTCCATCCTGGCCGGGATGGGACTGTTCGTCTACGTGGCATTCGCCATCATCACGTCGACGCTCACGCGGCTGGAGATATCGCCGCTTAATTTTCTGCTGGCCCGGCTCTACAGCTCGTTCGACGGGCTGTATCTGCTGGCGCAGATCAACTGGGACCCTCAGGGGTCCCTGTCCTTGATTCAGTGGTACTTCAGTCCGTTCCTGAAGGTCGCGAACGCCTTCACCAATGAATACAACGCCTCCAACTTCGTGGTGGCCGTCCAGTATTTTGGATACTCACCGTCCTATTCCGGGAACCTGCCGAACAACAATCACATCGGCGAGTTGCTGCTGACGCAGTCTGGCGTCATGCGTCCTCTGATGGCATCGTTCACCGGCTTGACTTATGGATTCTTCTACATCCAGTCGGTCTGGTACCTCCGGACGGGTGGCCGCCTGCTCCTGCCAGCAGCATTCATGGCCTGCACCCCCCTGGGTTTCCTGATCGATGGCCAGGGGTGGTTTTCCGCGTTCCTCGTGTCGATCATGCTGTGCATTCCGACGGAACTCCTTGCGCGCGTGATCTCCGCAGTCCGCGCTCGCCCTGCCACCAAGCCGCGACGAATCGCCGGCAGAAGAACAGAGCCCATCGCCAACCATTGAAAAGACAGCCGACACCGGACAAGCACCGAAGCCATCCATCGAGGAAATGAAATTGAAGAACATCGCCAAGGTTCTACTGCCAATCGCCGATTTCCTGCTCGCCATTCCGCTCCTTCCCGCAGCCTATGTATTTCGCCAGATCCGCAGGGCGCGGCTGGATCGCATGCCGGCGTGCAAATGGGTCTTCATGAAGGTCGGGGTGATTCCGGTAATCGACCACTACTACGAGCCGTTGATCCGGGGAGACTCCCTGGCCCGCCCGCTGTCGGCCAGCCGATCCCTGCCCGGCATCGACTGGAATGTGGACGAACAACTGGCCTTGCTCGACAGCTTCGACTATGCGGCCGAGCTGGCCGACGTGCCGATGGCCAAGACAGCAAGCCTGGAGTTCCACTTCAACAACGGCGCTTTCGAATCAGGAGATGCCGAGTACCTGTACAACTTCATCCGCAAAACCAAGCCCAAGCGGATTTTCGAGGTCGGGAGCGGGAACTCGACCCTGATGGCGAGATGCGCCATCGCGAGGAACATGCAAGACGACGCCGGCTACCGATGCCAGCACGTCTGCATCGAACCCTACGAGATGCCGTGGCTCGAACAATGCGGCGTGACCGTCATGCGAAAGAAGGTGGAAGACGTTCCGCTGTCCTTCTTCTCCGAATTGGAGGCGAGCGACCTGCTGTTCATCGACTCGTCCCACATCATCCGGCCGCAGGGGGATGTCCTGTTCGAGTATCTGGAATTGCTGCCGCAACTCAATGCGGGCGTCTATGTACACGTTCATGACATCTTCACGCCAAGGGACTATCCCGCAGAGTGGATCGTCGACCGGGTGTGGTTCTGGAATGAGCAGTACCTGCTGGAGGCGTTTCTCACCCACAACAAGGACTGGCGAGTCGTCGGTGCCCTGAATCTCCTGCACCATGACCACCCCGCCGCATTCAAGCGGGCCTGTCCTCACATCACAGCCGAGCGCGAGCCCGGATCTTTCTATATACAAAAGCGATAAGAGCTCGGCACGTCGAATGAAGCGCATCCTGTTTGTCACTTCCAAGAGCCTCGGCGGTTCTGGAAAATACATATCGTCACTGGCTCCCGAATTGATCAAGGCCGGCCATCATTGCGATTTGCTCTATTTCCCGTTGGGAGTCGCCCAGGACATCGAACTGGAGTCCGCCTTCAATCGGGTGTTTCATTTCACATCGCCGCCCGGCTTCAGCATTTCTTCGCTGATCAAGAACATTCACACGGTCCGCGATGTGCTGAACTCGGGCGAGTACGACTGGGTGCACTCCCATACCAGCCTCGGCGGACTGTTCGGCCGCCTCGGGGCATTCTTCTCGAAGAAGACGCTGCTCGTCGGGCAGACCTTGCACGCCTACGGGGCCGACGAATTCGTTCCCTACCCCCAGAAGGCGGTGTACTGGGTGATCGAGAAGTTTCTCGATCTGCTCACCGACGCGTATGTCGCCCCGTCGAAACACGTGGTGGACTATGGAACGCGGATGCATCTCATCAACGCCACTAAGGCAACCGTGATCTACAACGCGTTGCCGCTGCGTGCGCCACCGCCCGACCTCACCGCGCCCAGGGCTCAATTGCGAGCAAAGCTGAACATTCGAGACGATGAAGTCGTATACCTCTTTTGCGGCCGGCTTGAGCCGCAGAAAGGCGTGGATGTTCTCCTGGATGCCTGCGGAAAGCTGCCGAAGGAACTGCCATGGCGCCTGGTCATATGCGGTATCGGAGAGGATGAAGCGGCACTCAAGGCGCAGGCCGAATTATTGGGAATCTCGAAGAATCTGCTCTGGATGGGATGGCAGACCGAGGTAGATCCGTTCTACGCAGGAGCCGATCTCTACGCAATGCCGAGTCGCTGGGAATCATTCGGTCTGGTGTTCCTCGAGGCGATGAATTTCGCGCTTCCCATCGTGTCAACAGCCACGCAGGCGATTCCGGAGGTCGTCGAGGATGGTGTTTGCGGCATGCTGTCACCGAACGAGGATGTACCTGCGCTGACGAACAACCTGCTTCGGTTGAGCACAGACCGATCCCTTCGCCAGGCCATGGGGGAAGCAGGCAGGGCACGTTTGCACCAGAAATTCACATTCGAGCGGTTCGTGGCCGATCATCTGCGGTGGTACCAGCGGAACCGATGACATGTCGACAGGCAAAGCGCCGAGCGTGATCACGAGCGGGGGCACACGCTGGCAGCGCGCCCGCCGATTTGCTCTTCGTACCGCTGTCTTGTGCAGCATCGCCTATGTGTGCGCCTATTTTTTTGGTGCGCAGCGAGAACTGGTGACCCGGGTCTCGGGCAGTTGTCGGGGGACGTTCTATTTCAATGCAATGCCCACGCAACTCACTCCCGACTTCATTCGTCCGAGTCGCATCTACGCATATGACTGCGCATCAGGAAAGGCGACCGTCCTGGCGAGTTCGGTCTTTTCGCAGCTGTATGCGGTGGGACTCGCCCCTGACTCGAACCTGATGTATTTCGAGGAGCTCACCGGCCTGTCCGTCAGGCAAAAGAGCATCTGGAAGGTCGGGCGGGAAAGACATTCCACCTTGGTCTACAAGAATGACGACCTGGACATGCATGATGTTCTTGTCGATCCGCGAGACAAGAGCCTGATCGTGATCCTCAATGAACTCGATCACGAGTCTCTGCCGGGCCGCAATGTCCGGCATCAGAGCACAGCGCGAATCTCGCCGGACCGGAAGATCACCGAGATATGGTCCTCACGGGGAAAATTCACCGACGGCTATGCGCGCGCACCATCCGATGACGAGATCGGATGGAAGTCGAAGGTAAAGACCGCCTTGGCGCAAAGGCTGGCTGCAGCCGGCGTGAAATTGCCTCTGAAGCTCCCGCTGGGACTCGGCACCATCAGCTACCGCACCGAAGACTATTTTCACCAGAATGCGATGGAGCCAACGCCGTCCGGCGACCTCTTGTTGTCGAGCCGGCATCAGGAGGCCCTGCTGCTGCTGGACCCCCGCCTTGGACGGGTACGTTACGCCATTGGCCGGCACCAGTTTTCCGGCATCCCGACGCGTGACGTCACAGGCGACCCTTGGCGGATCTTCGGCCATCAGCATTCGCCGCGCTATCTGGACGACACCACCTTGGCAGTCTTCGACAATCACAATACCGATCACCCGGATGAATCTCGCGTGGTGCTTTATGAGGTGCCGCGAGACGAGGGCAAACCATTGGCCTTTCTGACGCAATTCGTCGAACCGAACAAGGCATATCGCCCGGCCATGGGCAGCGTGGCGAAGCTCGATCCCGATAGAATCCTGGTCGATTGGGGCGCGGTGCGGCGCGAGGACCGGGACCGGCCTCAGCGAGCCATCTCGGTCATCAATACGAAGTCTGGCAAGGAAGAGTTCTCTCTCGATCTGGCTCCCGGCTATCACAGCTACCGAGCCGTCTACTCGGACGCCATTGCAAGATGAAGGCCCAACACCCGACCCGGCGGCGCTCGCAAGCGCTGGTTCTGCTTTGGCTGGTCCTGGCGGCACCTGCATGTCACGCCTATATCGACCCCAACTCGGGCAACCTTCTCTACCAGTTGCTCCTCCCGTTGATCCTGGCACTGTCTGTCGGATGGCGTTACCTCAAGACCGCCATGATCGACATTGCCACTCGGGCCTGCCGAGCCATCAAGCGCCTCGTCACTCGCTCATGATGGGCACTCCAGCATGACCGGGAAGCGCCACGAGCCGTCGACGGTGTGGCTCACGGGGTTGTCAGGAGCCGGGAAAAGCACGCTGGCGACCGCGCTGCGCGCCCGGCTTGACGCGAACGGCCGAGCCTGCACCATTCTCGACGGCGACGTCTTGCGGCGCGGCCTTTGTGCCGACCTCGGCTTCAGCGCCGCCGACCGCCACGAGAACGTGAGGCGTGTCGCCGAGGTGGCGAGAATCCTGAACGATGCGGGCGTGGTGGCGATTGTGGCGCTCATCTCGCCACTGACATCGGATCGGCTGACTGCCCGCCATGTGATCGGGTCGGATCGCTTCCTCGAGGCCTACGTGCGTACCGCGCTTGCCACTTGCATCGAGCGAGATCCCAAGGGGCTCTACAGGAAGGCGTTGGCTGGCGAGATTCCTGACTTCACGGGAATCTCCGCTCCCTATGAGGAACCCTTGACTCCGGCGCTCGTCCTTGAGACGGAACGGATGACGGTGGATGCTTGTGTCGAAAGCTTGCTCAACTTGCTGACTCGCTCAGGCGACTGAACGAGTCGTCCATTGCGCAGCTGCGCGCCGGTGCAGCGCCTGCACTCTTTCGACAAGGGCCGCCGGTGGTGGCGTTCCGGCACCGGACTGCCGAGCCGATGGAAGCGGCGGGTGAGCTGTCGCGATGCGCGCGGCCTGCTGGCTTGCAGTGCCCATTTGCTCGCCGGGCGCATTTCCGGCGAAGGTCATCAAGCTGCGAATCGCATCCGCCGGCTCGGCGATGCAACGCTCGTAGTCGAGCCAGCAGACCTGTCCGGGCGGGAGATGCTCCAGCGCGAATTCCAGCGCGCGGACATAAGCTTCCATGGCTTGGGTGACGAAACTTTCGAACTCCGTGGCGCCAGCCGACCACAAGCCGTATTGACGGCTCATCTTTTGCCACATGTTCACGTTGGAACGCCAGACTTGCTCCGCATCGCGGCCGACCCAGACGAATCGGCTGCCCGGGAACTCCGCCAGCAAGGCGCCCAGGCGAAAGATGTGGTTGGGAGACTTCAGCACCAAAGGAGCCCCGCCCTGCTGCTCAACCGCCGCCAGGAACCGCAGCCATGCGGGGGGCATGCGGGTCGGCTGCGCAGCATTCCCGAGAAGCTCTTCGCCCAGGGAGCGCAGCCGGCGCGGGTCGACGAATCCACGGTACAGCGACGGCTCGCCCAGCAGCAGCAGCGCAAACTCATCCTCCTGCGGGGAAGTCGTGCCGATGGTGCCCCCGTCCATCGGACGGCCGACGACCTTCGCATCGGGAGGCGGCATCAACCTGAACGTGCGAGGGGCAAAGCATTGCCAAGTCTGAGGCCCAGCATACGCAGAGACCGCACCGGCCCATTCATGCACCAAGGTCGTCCCCGATCGCCAGAATCCCATGATGAACAGCGGAGCAATCGCCGGTCTGACACCCAGACCTTGCTTCGCGAGCATGTCTTCCTGGGCACGGGCAAGCTTGTCACCCCACCAGGCATACCAACGGGAGAGCAGCCTCCACCGCCAGGCAGCTGCCTGGGGTTTTCCGCCCTCGTTGATCCACGCGGCGAGACGTCGCTCACCGAGCAGGAAACGCTCCGGACCATTCATCGGAGATGTGATGAGTCGCCTTGTCGCAACGAAGCGGCACGGCTGGTCAGTACGCGCCCCGCTTGCCGAAAATCACGCCGACCGTCCGCATCACGATCATGAAGTCGGAGAACACGTTCCAGGACGACACATAGCGCTTGTCCAGTTCAACCCGCTCGTCATACTCCATGTCATTGCGCCCGCTCACCTGCCACAGCCCGGTGAGCCCCGGCTTGACGCTCTCGTAGTGCGAGCGCGCACAGCCGTAATACATATCGAGTTCCTTGCGCACCACCGGCCGTGGGCCGACGATACTCATGTCGTTCATCAGCACGTTCCATAGCTGCGGGAATTCGTCAAAACTGGTCTTGCGGATGAATCGCCCCACTCGCGTGATGCGCGGGTCGCTCTTCAGCTTGTAGTAGCGGTTCCATTCTTCTCGTGCTGAAGCATCGTTCGCAAGAAGCTGTGCAAGCACCTCGTCCGCATTCGGAACCATGGACCTGAACTTGTAGCATTTGAATTCGCGACCATCGCGGCCCACCCGCTTGTGGCCGAAGATGACAGGGTTGCCGGTGGTCAACCGCACAGCGATCATTACGCCAAGGATCAACCACCAGAAGAGAATCAGAATCACAACAATGCTGGTCAGGTCGAACAGCCGTTTGACAGCACGCTCAAGCATGCTCAGGCCCACGTGGGCAACCGGCGACTCATCAACCGGCGGAGACATGTCAACGACGTGAGCGCTCAACTGCGCCGGCTTGTGGAACGTCACCTCATTGGGGTCGGGTCTGAACATCGGCGAGTTCCTGAGCTTTAAGCTGGCGATTCTACCTAGAGAAAAACCCCCGGAATCCGCAAAAAACGGGCTGAGACCTGGCCATATTCGCAGGCTGAGGCACCGATCGATGACCGTGCCACGACGCTTTCGCGCTCACGGCTGTGCAGGGCGGTATTCGTTGACCCATTGCCGCAGCCTGGCCCGGACTTCGTCGGGGCTCAGCATTCCAGCATGCTCGGGCAGGGCCCACAGGTCGGGCGGGCGCAGATCGGCAGAGCCTTCGCGGCTCAGCTGTGCGATCCGCAGCCGCGCAATGGTCGTCGGCAAGGTGGTGTCGGCGTCTGCCAGCAGTTCTTCGTACAGCTTCTCGCCGGGGCGCAGGCCAGTGAAAGTGATGGCGATTTCGTCCAACCGGTGCCCAGACAGGCGAATCATGTCGCGCGCCAGGTCGACGATCTTGATCGGCTCGCCCATGTCGAGCACATAGACCTGCCCAGTTTCGGCCATCGCAGCGGCCTGCAACACCAGGCGCGCCGCTTCGGGAATGGTCATGAAGTAGCGCGTGATGTCGGGGTGCGTCACCGTGATCGGCCCGCCTTTCGCGATCTGTTCCTTGAACTTGGGGATCACGCTGCCGCTGGAGCCCAGCACATTACCGAACCTGACGGCCGCGAAGGTCGTCGCGTGGCCTTGCGTCGCTAGGTGCGACAGCAGCATTTCCGCGGCTCGCTTGGTCGCCCCCATCACGTTCGTGGGGTTCACCGCCTTGTCGGTGGAGATGAGCACGAATCGGCTCACGCCTGCGGTGGCGGCCGCCAGCGCAGCGTTCCAGGTGCCGCGCGTGTTGTTCTGCAGCGCCATCCAGGCGTTCTCGTCTTCCATCAGCGGCACATGCTTGTAGGCAGCGGCATGGAAGACGAGATGCGGTCGATATGTGTTGCAGGCATGGCTGATCTGCTCGAGGCTTTTCACGTCGCCGATCAGGCGGACCAGCGGCAGGTGGGCATGCAGCTCGGTGAGCTGCTGCTCGATCTGGTACAGCGCGAACTCGCTCAGCTCGAACAGCACCATGCGTGCCGGGCCGTAGCGTGCCAGTTGACGGCACAGCTCCGAGCCGATGGACCCTCCGGCGCCCGTCACCAGCACCGTCTTGCCCGAGACCAGCTCGGCGATGCCTGCCTCGTCGAGCTTCACCGGCTCGCGGCCCAGCAGGTCTTCCGGTTCGATGCTGCGCACGCGCTCGATGTGCGCGCTGCCGTCTTGCAGTTCGCTGACCGAAGGCACCGTCAGCACGGGAAGGCCGGTGGTCGACGCCAGGTCGACGGCCTTGCGGCGCTGCGCCGCGGTTGCGCCGGGCAAGGCAACGATCACATGCGTGGCGCCAGCGTGCACGTCGGAGCGCGTCACGTCGGCCAGCGTGCCCAGCACCTCGACGCCGCCGATGCGCGCATGCTGCTTGGCGGGGTCGTCATCGAGCAGCCCCATCACGATCCAGCCTTGCTGGTGGATGGTGGCGAGCAGGCGTTTGGCCGCCTCGCCGGCACCCATCACGATGGCGCGGCGCACTTCGGCGTCGCTGCCGGTGATGCGCGATCGTGCATGCTCGTAGAGCATGCGGTAAGCGGTGCGTACGCCGCACAAGCCCATCAGCGTGATGAACGGGTGCAAAGCCAGCACGGCCCGCGGCACCTCGGCCAGGCGCGCCATCGAGACGACGATGGCGCACAGCGCACCGGCGCAAAGGCAGGCCACCGTGAGGCGCTTGATTTCGTCGAAGCCCGAGAAGCGCCACATGCCCCGCGGGATGCCGCCGATCCCGAAGGCGACCAAATACACCGCCACCACGCCCAACATCACCCAGCCGTCGTAGTGCGGCCGCGCACTGAGTGAGCGCTCGAAGCCAAGGCGGAACAGGTAGGTGATGTTCCAGCACAGCGCGATCACGATGCCATCGATGAGCAACGAAAGCGGTTGCCGGCGCGGCCGCACGCGCGCCAGCAAACGGTCGAGGCGGTGCCAGACGCTGGGTGCCGTGTTGTGAGCGTCGCTCATCTCCGGCCCCACCAGATCAGTCGCATGGTTCTCAGGATCAGTTGCATGTCGAAGCGCAGCGACGCATGGTCGACGTAGTGCGCAGCAAGCGCGAGCTTGGCTGGCATCACCACGTCGACGTACTCGCGTTCCGGGTCGGCAGCGCGGGCGAGCAGATCGTTCTCGTCGCGGTATTCGATCGAGGCCACGTCGGTGATGCCGGGGCGCACGCTGAGCACCTTGTCGCGAAGAGTCTGCGGGTACATCGCCACATAGCGCGGCACCTCGGGCCGTGGGCCGACAAGGCTCATGCTTCCGAGCAACACGTCGATCAACTGCGGCAGCTCGTCGAGCTTGCTGCGGCGCAAGAAAGCCCCCGCACGCGTGATGCGCGCGTCAGCGCCCACGGTGAGCAGCGAGCCCGTGCCGCCATGCGTCATGGTCCTGAACTTGTGAATGCGAAACGGCACGCCGAAGCGGCCCACACGCTCCTGGCGGAAAAACACCGGCCCGGGCGAGTCGAGCTTGATCCAGGCCGCCACCGCCAGCATCAGAGGTGACAGCAGCAGCAGGCCCGCCAGCGACAGCAGCAGGTCGAACAGCCGCTTGGCCATCGGCATCAAGCCAGCGCCGTGCGCACTGCGCCGACCACACGCTTCACGTCGTCGTCGGTCATGCGCGTGTAGAGCGGCAGGCTGACCATGCGCTCGTAGGCTTTTTGCGAATGCGGGAAGGCAGCGGCCGTCAGGCCATAGCGATCACGCCAATAGGGCTGCTGGTGCAGGGGGATGTAGTGCACGCTGCAGCCAATGCCGGCCGCATACAGGCGCTCGATGAATGCATCGCGCCCGACGTTGACGCCATCGCCCAGCCGCAGCACGTACAGATGCCAGGCATGCACGTCACCCACGGGCGGCACAGGCGGCGTGATCACGGGCAGACCGGCGAATGCCTCATTGAACTGCTGCGCGATTTCTTCGCGGCGCTTCTGGAAGGTGGCCAGCCGCTTCAACTGGTGCAGACCCATAGCCGCCGCGATGTCGGTCAGGTTGTACTTGAACCCAGGCGCCACGATCTCGTAGTACCAGCTGGGTACTTTGGCGGTGAAGCGGTCGAACGCATCGCGGCTCATGCCGTGAAGGCGCATGGTCTTGATGCGCTGGGCGAGCGCCGGGTCGCGCGTGACGACCATGCCGCCTTCGCCGGTGGTGATGGTCTTGTTGGCGTAGAAGCTGAACACCGTCACGTTGGAGTCGAGCGTGCCGATGAGCTTGCCGCCGCAGGTGGTGGGCAGTGCGTGCGCGGCGTCTTCCACCACCTTGAGGCCGTGCTTCTTGGTCAGGGCCAGCAGCGCCGTCATGTCGGCCGCGAGGCCACCGTAATGCACCGGCATCACCGCCTTGGTTCGTGGCGTGATGGCGGCCTCGACGGCCTTCACGTCGATGCACAGCGTGGCCGGGTCGATGTCGACCAGCACCACGTCGGCCCCGAGGTAGCGAACAACCTCGGCGGTGGCGGTGAAGGTGTGCGTGGTGGTGATCACCTCGTCACCCGGGCCGATGCCCAGGGCTTCGAGCGCCAGGTGCAGGCCGGCGGTGGCCGAGTTCACGGCCATCGAATGCAGGCCGGCGTCGCCCAGAAAGGCGGTGAAGTCTTCTTCGAAGCGCTTGGTTTTGGGGCCGGTGGTCACCCAGCCGGAGCGCAGCGTGTCGACCACCTCGGCGATCTCTTCTTCGCCGATCTCGGGCAGGGCAAACGGGAGGAAGGGAAGGTTCATGATGTAACGCTCGTCTCCCACGGATTGATCACAGTCAGGCCAGGCACATTGGCAAAGTCTTTGGTGTTGCGCGTGGCCAGCGGCAGGCGATGGTGCGTGGCAATGGCAGCAATCTGGGCATCTTCCGTCGAGATGGGCAAGCCGCTGCGAATCCGCTGCGCAACGATCGCAGCGTAACCGGGCGCCACCTGCTCGTCGAATGCCAGGTTCGCCCCCTGAAACTCCTGCTCGAACATGGCCTGGGCCACGCTGGCGAGCGCATTGCGCTTCTTGCCGGCTGGCAACAATGCAATGCCCAGCAGGATCTCGGCCTGGGTGATGGCGCTGATAACAAACCGGGTCTGAAGGCCCTGCGACGAAAACCACGCGAGCACTTTCGGCTCGGGGCGGGGCCGCATCAGTTCGGACAAGACATTTGTGTCCAGGAGGATGCGTGCAACACTCACCGACCGCCCCATTTCGGCGGAAGGCGTGCAACCCGCCGGCTTGGAATGGGCAGTTCATCGACCGTGTTTTCTGAAAAGCGCTGCCGGATGCGCTCCGCAAACGGCTCGTCGTGTGCATGCCCCAGCACCGCCTGCTCCAGGATATCGCGCGCCTGCTGCTCCATGGAAATACCGCGGCGAGCCGCCAGCACACGAAGCTCGGCCTTCACACGCTCATCCATGCTGCGAATCATCAAACTGGCCATACAGCCTCCGTCTGCGAAAGATGTATGCATTGTAATCAGTGAATGCATTGACATCAAATTACGATCGGCGGCTTTCCTAGCCACGCCAGCAGGTGCGTGCGCAACGGCAGCAAGGCGTTGAGCACTGTGTAGAGCGAGGGGTGAAGGCGAGTGACAGCCCGTGCGATCGGAGGCGCGAGCGTGACGCGGCGCGCCTGGATGCGGGCTTGAGGGAACAAGGAGCGAACTCGCTGCAACGGCACACCCCGCACATCGCGGTTGCGCGGGTTGTTCACGGTGAAGTCGTACCAGAGCACTCCGCCGCCGGGTTTGACCGCGGCCCACATCGCATCGGCCAGGCGCTGCTGAAAGCCGTCATCGAGCAGTGACGAGAACACGGTGGACTGCAGCACAATGTCGACACTGGCCGGCGGCGGCATGGAGACCAGCGCATCGCCTTGTGCGAGCGACACAGCTTCGGGCAACCGGGCGCGTGCCACGGCATGACGTTCGGGCAAAAGCTCGATGCCCGAGAGGTGCTCCGGCGCGAACCCCATCAACACGCACTCGACGAGGTTGCTGCCGGTGCCGCTGCCCACTTCGAGCAGCCGCAGCGCCGACAGGTCCGACCAACCCAGCCGCTTGAACAAGGCCAGCATCGCGCGCTGCCTCTCCTGGAAGGCCAGCAACGCAGCCGGGTTGAGCAGGCTGTAGCGCGGGTCTTGCGGCAAACGGCGCGCGTAGCGCTCGCGCACGGCCTGCGCTTCGGTGGATTCGTCGCCGGGCTGCATGCTCATCTCGTGAGCTTGGCAAACCGCTCTCTGCCCGAGCCGTGGCGCAGCACGTCCCACCAGCCGATGACCGAGCCGATGCCGTAGCCGACGTGGTAGGCGGCGATCACCGCGGGAATGCGCAACAGCACTGGCATAGCGAGTGTTTGCGTTTGCGCGACCGCCACCGTCATCGCCAGCACGCCCAACGCATACAAGTCGACGAGCGACCAAAAGGGCGTGGCGCCGAAACCCAGCAGCGCCATCAACAACGACAACGCCAGCAGCGCCACGAAGACGCCCGGCACCGCGTGCCGCACCGATGCCGGCTGCCCGTGCTTCTTCATCACGAACGGCTTCCAGTAACCGTACTGCAGGTACTGCCTGAACACCTGCGACAGGGTGGCGCGCGGACGGTAGACGCTGCGGATGCGCGACGACTGCCACACCCGCCCTCCCCCTTTGACGATGCGCAGGTTGTGCTCGTCGTCCTGGTTGCGCACGAGTTGCTCGTCGAAGCCGCCGAAGCGCTCGAAGGTCTGGCGCGGCCAGCTGCCGAGGTAGACGGTGTCGACCTCGCCGTCGTAATCGAGCTGGCGCGACAAGGCACCGCCTGCGACCCAGCGCGATTGGAACGCCGCGGCCACCGCCTGCTGCATCGGCCCGGCGTTCTCGTCGGCCACCGCGTGCCAGGGGCCGCCGACGTTGTCGGCACCGGTCTCGGCGTGCACGGCCAGGCACTGGGCCACGTAGTCGTCGGCATACTCACTGTGCACGTCCATGCGCACGATGATCTCGCCGGTGGCGAGCTTCAGCGCTGCATTGAGGCCGGTCGACACGATGCGCGCCGGGTTGTCGATCCACACGACACGCGGGTCGCGCTGCGCGATGGACTGCAGCAGCTCGCGCGTGCCGTCATCGCTCTGGCCATCGGCGACGACCAGCTGAAGCTGCCACTCCGCAGGCAGCTGCTGCCGCATCACGCCGGCGCAAAAGCCTTCGATGTAGCGCCGCTCGTTGCGGCACGGCACGATGACCGACACCTGCTTCATGCCGCGACCTCATAAGCGTTCTTGACGGCCACCTCACGCACAAGGGCCGTCCACCGCGACTCGTGTTCTTGCTGGCTGAAGACTTCGCGGCTGCGCACAATCGCGGCGCGGCCCATTTGCACCCGCAGCTCAGGCGATGACAACAGCTCGATGAGCGCCGCAGCCATCGCCTGCACGTCGCCTTCCGGCACGAGGCGGCCGGTTTGCGGGGTGAGGATCTCGCTCGGCCCGGTCGGGCAATCGAACGCCACGGCCGGCACCCCCAGGGCCTGCGCTTCGAGCAAGGCCAGCGGCATGCCCTCGTAGCGCGACGGGAGCACGAAGACATCGGCCTGGCGATAGAGCCGCTCGATCTCTGACGTGGGGTCGAGCCATTCCACGCGGCCGGTCAGCCCCAAGGCATGTGCCATGCGCTCATGCTCGGCGCGCAAGGGCCCATCACCGACGATGCGCAAGCGGGCCAGCGGCGCCGACTTGACGACGATGGCCCAGGCTTGCAGCAACAGATCGAAGCCCTTCTGCGCCACGTGGCGGCCCACGGCAAGCACCCAGGCATCGTTCGGCAAGGCTGGCACCTCGGCCGTCAGCGTGGCCGAGTTGTAGATGACCCGGGTGTTCGGGTTGATCGCTCGAAAGCGCGGCGCATCGGCCTCGGTGAGGCTGACCACGGCGCCGACCTTTGGGTACAGCCACCGGCGCAGCCGCTGCCACGGTGCCGACCGAGCGCTGAAATGGTTGTGGTCGCAGCAGATGGTGCGCGAGGCAAAGCGCCGGTCGACCGCGAGCACCGAGCAGGCAGTCGTCAAGCCGTTGAGCACCACCACATCCGGGCGATCGGTGCGGATGAGTTGCGCCAGCGCGCGGCCGGTGCGCCACTGCGTGCGCAACAGCCCCCAGGCGCGCCCCAGCTTCGAGGCGGGCACGGCCGTGCCGGTGCGCAGACGCGCTTCAGCGCCCGTCAGCACACGCACCGACGCATCGAGCGGATAGCGCATGCGGGAGCGAGGCGTGTTGAAGCTGCCCACCGCCACCGCCATGCCTTCACGCGCCAGGTGGTTGGCCAGCGCGCAGACGCAACGCTCCACGCCGCCCGCAATGTCGAGGCGGTCGCACAGCAAGAGCACGCGAATCGGCTGGGTCATCGCTGTGCGTTCTTGCGGATCAGCGAATGCACGTCGACGCGCTGGTAGTCGGGCGCCGGCAGGCCGAGCCCGCTGCGCTGCATCGCGCGCATGCGCTCGCGGCCGGCGCGCAAGGCGTCGATCCAGCCCCATTTGGCGAACTGGCGCACCAGGGTCTGGCGCGCGCTCGGTGCCGCCGTTTGCGTGCTCGCAGCCGGGCCTTGCACCCATTCGGCCTGGGCGTAGTCCGATTGCTGAGTTGCCGGCAATGGCCCCACCTCCCGCAGCTTGCGGGCGATCACCAGCATGTAGACCTCGTGGCTGTTGCACAGGTTGACGCGGCGCTTCACGTCCATCGGGTTCGCCACCTTCCACCAATGCAGGCGGTCGCCCTTCATCGCGAACCACAGGCCGCGCAGCTCGAAGCCGTTCTGTGCCTGATAGAGATTGAAGAAGAGCTCGGGCGAGAACTGGTAGAAGCCGTGGCCCGAGAGGTTGTTGGCCGGCAGCGAGTGCAAGACGTGCCCGCCCACGCGGCACAGATCGACGCAGTTGCGCCAGGCCACCGGGAAGTTGAAGACGTGTTCGAGGCAACCGAAATCGAGCACGGCGTCGTAGCTGCCAAGCTGTGCACTGCCGGGCGCCCACGGCAGGTTCATGTCGTGGATGTGCGTCGCGTTCTCGTAGGCCGATGCGTCCACCGACTCGGCTGCCGCGGCACCGAGCCATTGCTCGATCAGCGGCTCGAAGTAGCGCGGCTGGCCGGCGACAGGCGCGGGCTCCTGCAGCGGCGCGAGATGGCGCAGCTGGCGGTGAGCCTCGAGCTCGAAGGGCTCGATGAAGAGGGCCTGCCGCCCGATCGCGAGCGTGCGGTCGAAGCGCACGCCCAGGTCTTGCGCGTGCGCGAGCAGGTTGAGGTTGTGGATGTCGATGCCCAACGAATGTCCTTGTTTTGTCAGGCGCGGGCGCGCTGCGTGAGCAACACACCGCCCACCGCCACGGCCATGACGAGCAGCTCGACGCCGATCGCAACCCAGGCCAGGCCGGTGGCGCCTGCCGCCCCGCCCCAGGTGGCGGCGCCGATCACGCCGGCGATGCCGCCGACGACCACGCACGCGCGATAAGCGGTGTCGTAGCGGCCGCTGCCGAGTATCCAGTAGCCGATGAACTTCCAACCAAGCAACAACGGCAGCAGTGCACCGAGGATGGCCATGGTGGCGCGCAGATTCGGCACGTCGAGATCGCCCGCGCGGCGCAGCACCAGCGGCTCGATCGCCGGCCATGCCAGCAGGCCGATGCCCAACAGCAGCGCGCCGACGACCACGCCGCCCACGCTCCAGGAGGCCGCGTAGCGCAGCGCCGCGCGAGCGCTGGTCTTGAACAGCGTGACGATGCGCGGGTAGACGACAGCGAACACCGGCTCCGCGGCATTCAGCACCGCGCGCACGAAACGATCGGCCATGAAGTAGGTGCCGAGGTCGGCCTTGCTCATCTGCAGCGAGGCCGCGGCCGGCAGCGCGAATGAATAGGCTGCGCCGGCGATGGACACCGGCATCATGGTCCAGCCGAGGCGCAGGCCGTCACCCAGCAGGGGCCGCATCCACAGCGGCTGGGCGTGCACGCGGGCCAGGTCGCGCCGCAGCCACCACCAGCCCATGCCGGCAAGCACGGTGGAGGCCGCAAGCTGCAGCAGCACGTAGACCCACACGCTGTAGGCAAACGCCCAGCAGGCGGCGATCAGCGCCGCGTACACGACCAACTCGACACGCGCCCATCGGTTGAGCTGCTGCGTGGCCTGCAGGTACCAGGTGGCCGGCCAGCCGAGCGCGCACGCCAGCGCGGCGATGGCGATGGTGTCGGCCCACACGTGCCCCGCCTGTCCCGCGACCTGCACCGCCACCATCGAGAGCAGCACGGCCGGCACGCACAGCACGCAGCGCGCGGTGAACACCTGCTGCGCGATCTGCCAGCGGCGCGGCGCATCGGCCGTCACCGCGAGCCGCGTGGCCGCTGCGAGAAAGCCGCCTTCGACGACCATCGACAGCAGGCTCGCCCACACCAGCACGAAGCTCAGGCGGCCGAACTCCTGCGCGCCGATGCGCGAGGCCATCAGCGGCAACACCAGCAAGGGCAGCAGCAGGCGCACCGCTGCCGCGGCATACACCGCAGGCAGGGCGTGCAGCAGGCGCGGCGCCGGGGTCGTCATGAGCCGGTTTGCTTCACCACCAGCCGCGCGGTGTAGTCGACGCGGTGCAGGAACACGGGCTCGGCACTGCGTGCGAAGTATTCGTCGACCGCCTGCCGAGCACCTTGCCAGTGGCCGTAGTCATCGATGATCAGCAGGCCGTGGCGCGACAGCAGCGGGTACAGGTGATTCAGCTCATGGCGCGTGGACTCGTACCAATCGGTGTCCAGCCGCAGCAGCGCGATGCGGCTCGGCAACGTGGCGGGAATGGTGTCTTCGACCTTGCCCTTGACGAAGTGGATGCGGTCGCGCGGGTAGCCGGTGGACCACAGATTCGCCTGCACGTCTTCCAGACTCGCGACGGCCCACAGCGCATGGTCGCGTGCGGTGCGAGCGAGTTGCGCCTCGGCCAACTCGCCACTCACGCTCTTGTCTTCGGCCGTGGGCTCGCTCATGCCTTCGAAGGTGTCGTAGAGGTAGAGGTGGCGCGAGGTGTCGCCGCGCGCCATCAGCGCCAGGGCCACGGCCATCATGCTGCCGCCGCGCCACACGCCGCATTCGACGATGTCACCGGCGATGCCGTGCTTCGCGATGTGGTCCACCGCGCCCAGCAGGCTGGCGCGCCGCTCCAGGCTGGTCATGGTGAAGGGGTGGACGCGGGAGACGATCTCGCGGTCGGCTGCCGACAAGTCGGCCAGCGCCTGCGCCTGCAAGTCGGCCGTGCGGCCCAGTTCCCAGCCGGCGCTGGCCAGCGCGGCCTTGACGATTTTCTTCATGCCCGATTTCGTTGAAAGACCGCCCTGTGCGTGCAGGGCCGGCCGGTCTGCGATTGTCGCACCCGCCTTGTGGGCAGGAATGCTAGGAACTGCGGTAGGCCTGCCCGGCTTCGGCCAGCAAGCGATCCCATCGCAGCGCCTGCTGGGCGCGGTTGAACGACAGCGCCACGGCCGCACGGTTGGCGTCGAGGAAATCGAGGCATTCGACGACGGCGTCGGCACTGCGATCCTTGAGCAACAGGCCCTGCAGCCCGAAGCGGCGCATGAACGCACCCAAGTCACCCACGTCGGCGCAGATGAACAGCCGGCCGTGGTTCAGCAACGAATACAGCGCACCCGACTGCGAGGCCTGCTGGTAGGGCAGCAGGAACACCGCGTCCTGCGTCAGAAGGCTCTGCAGTTGAGCGTGGTCCAGGTAGCCGTCGTGGATGGCAATGCCGAGACCCGCCAACTCCGAGCGCAAGCCACCCATCTCGGGCGCCCAGGCGCCATAAATCGCGAGCGACAGATCGCGCCGCCGAATCTCGCCCGCGCGAGCCAACTCGCCGAACAATTCGATGCCCTTGTAGGGCTTGACCGTGCTCCAGAACACCAGCGAGCGCGGCTTCATGGTGACGCTATAGCCCGTCGTGCCCTGCTGCGGCGCCACCGGCAGCAGCCCGTGCGGCAACACGCTGGCCTTGGCGCGGAACGACTCGCCATAGCGGCGCATGAAGTCGTCGCGCGTGGATTCGCTGACAAACACGAGCGCGCGTGCCAGGCTCGCGAGCCGCCGCGTCGGCGGGTGCTGCGCCAGCGCAAAGCCGTGTGGCACGGCGTTGTGAACGGTGAACACAAACTTGCGTCGCAACAAACCAAAGATCAGCAGCTCCACCGGCCAGAAGCCGCTGAACTGCAGGTTGACGATGGCGTAGCGGCGCGCATTCCGCAGCAGCGTCGCGAGCAGGTTCACGTAGGCCCACGCGCCTCGCCAGCGCGCAGCCACGCTGCTTGAGATCGCACGCGCCCGCACCTGCACGCCCGGCAGGCTTCGCATCACCTCGAGAAACTCGCCGTTGTAGCGCGTCGTTGAGCCGTAGAAATCAACGCTCTCGCCGCGTTCCGCCAAGGCTTTGACGAGCTGGTAGTCGTAGGGAAGGATGAACGACCCCGGGTCGACGATGGCGATGCGTTCAGCCAAGACAGCCGTTCAATGCGCGAGCCAGAAGCGTCGGTCGAGCCGGTAGCTCGGCTTGCAGCCGCGCTCGCCGATGTCTTGCGCCGGGTTGCCGCCGACCATGCGGAAGGCCGGCACGCTCTTGGTCACGACCGAACCCGCCATCACGACCGAGCCTTCACCCAGGTGCACGCCCGGCATGATCATCGCACCGGCGAACACCACAGCGTGATCGTCGATCTGCACCGCAGCCGCCTTGGTCGCGAAGGTCTCGTCGTGCACGTCGTGGCCCATGGTGTAGATGCGCGCATCGTGGGCGATGGACACCTGCTTGCCGATGGTGATGCCGCCGCGGTTGTCGAGGTACACGCCGCGGTTCACCAGCGTGCCCTCGCCCACGCGCAGGCGGCCGACATGGAAGAAGCGGATGCCGCCCTGCAGCGTGGCGCTGCGATCGATGTCGAAACGGCACAGCCTGTAGAGGATGGGCCGCAGCGCAAACGGCAACAGCCCATGCAGGCGATTGATCAGCGCCAGGACGATGAAGTAGAGCTGATCCGTCGCATGTCTCATGGGGCAAGGATTCTAGGTGGCGGCCACCTACAATTCGCAGTTCACCTCCCCAGATTCGATTGCCACGCCATGGAACAAGACGACAACCAGCTCATCGCCGAACGCCGTGAAAAGCTCGCTGCGATCCGCAAACAAGGCGTGGCCTTCCCGAACGACTTCAAGCCCAAGGACCATGCCATCGAGCTGATCCGCAGGCATGGCGCGCTGGAGAACGAGGCGCTTGAGCCGCTGAACATCCAGGTCAGCATCGCCGGCCGCCTGATGCTGAAGCGCGTGATGGGCAAGGCGAGCTTCGGCACGCTGCAAGACAGCACCGGCCGCATCCAACTCTTCGTCACCAAGGACGTGCTGGGCGAGGAACTCTACGCCGCCTTCAAGCATTGGGACCTGGGCGACATCCTCGGTGCCTCGGGCACGCTGTTCAAGACCAAGACTGGCGAGCTGTCGGTGCGCGTGACCACGCTGCGCCTGCTCACCAAGAGCCTGCGCCCCTTGCCCGACAAGTTCCACGGCATGGCCGACCAGGAGCAGAAGTACCGGCAACGTTACGTCGACCTGATCACCGACGAAGACGCACGCACACGCTTCGCCGCACGCAGCAAGGCCATCAGCTCGATCCGTCAGTTCATGGTGGAGCACCACTTCATGGAAGTGGAGACGCCGATGCTGCACCCCATTCCGGGCGGCGCCAACGCCAAGCCCTTCGTCACGCACCACAACGCGCTCGACCAGCAGATGTTCCTGCGCATCGCGCCCGAGCTGTACCTCAAGCGACTGATCGTCGGCGGCTTCGAGCGCGTGTTCGAGATCAACCGCAGCTTCCGCAACGAAGGCATCTCGGTTCGGCACAACCCCGAATTCACGATGATGGAGTTCTATGCGGCCTACTGGAATCACCACGACCTGATGGACTTCACCGAGCAGGTGCTGCGCCACGCCGCGCGCCACGCCACCGGCTCGGCCCAGCTCACCTACGGCGGCAAGCTGGTCGACCTGGACAAGCCCTTCACCCGGCTGACCGTGCGCGATTCGCTGGTCGCCTACGCAGGCCTGACGATCGAGCAGGCCGACGATGCGACCTTGCTGCGCGAGCGCATCCAGGCGGCGGGCGAGAAGGCCCAGGCCCACTGGAAGCTGCCCGAGTTGCAGTTCGGCCTGTTCGAGGCGGTGGTCGAAGAGCAGCTGTGGCAGCCCACCTTCATCATCGACTACCCGGTCGAGGTGTCGCCGCTGGCCCGCGCATCGGACACCAACCCGGCGATCACCGAGCGCTTCGAGCTCTTCATCACCGGCCGCGAGTACGCCAACGGCTTCTCGGAGCTGAACGACGCCGAAGACCAGGCCGCGCGCTTCCTGGCGCAAGCCGCCAACAAGGAAGCCGGCGACGAAGAGGCGATGTACTACGACGCCGACTTCATCCGCGCGCTCGAATACGGCATGCCACCGACCGGCGGCTGCGGCATCGGCCTCGACCGCCTGATGATGCTGATCACCGACAGCCCAAGCATCCGCGACGTGATCCTGTTCCCGTCCTTACGCAAGGAAGGCTGAGCAAGTCGGAGCCTCGCGTTCATCAAGCAACGCCCGAGGAACCGGCTCCGCCGGGCCTCCAGGCGGCGCCCCTCGGGGGCAGGAGCGAAGCGACTGGGGGGCCTCATCTTCCAGGATGGCGGGCACGGGCTTCTCGGTGCCGCGGAACACGCCGAAGATGTGCGCGTAGATCGCCGCGTTGATGTAGAACAGCACGAACACCATCGAGATGCGGAAGATCTTGACGCCCAGCCGGCGCCAATCCGAGTTGTCGACTGCGAGGTGGATGCCCCAGCAAATGGCGCTGACGGCGAGCAGCAGTCCGGCCAAGCCGAGCACTATCCAGGTGAAGATGGCCATGCGTCGTAAGGGATGTTCGAGGTGTGAACCTTAACATCCGGGGACGAAGGGCGGCAAAATTTGCCGCAGTTCACCAGGCCGGCGCCAGCTCCGCCAGGCCGGCAGGGGCCTGCCGCTCGTCTTCGAACGTCACGATCTCGTAGGCCGATGCGTCGGCCAGCACGGCGCGCAGCAGCTTGTTGTTCATCGCGTGGCCCGACTTGAACCCGGTGTAGGCGGCGATCAGCGGGTGGCCGAGCACATGCATGTCGCCGATGGCGTCGAGGATCTTGTGCTTGACGAACTCGTCGTCGTAGCGAAGGCCATCGCTATTGAGCACGCGGTAGTCATCGACCACGATCACGTTGTCCATGCTGCCGCCCAGGCCCAGGCCGCGCGAACGCATCATCTCCACGTCTTTGGTGAAGCCGAAGGTGCGGGCGCGCGCGATGTCGCGCTTGTACTGGCCGGAGCCCATGTCGAAGCTGACCTGCTGGCCAGTCTGGTTGACGGCCGGGTGGTTGAAGTCGATCTCGAAGGTGAGCTTGTAGCCGTCGAACGGCTCGAGCCGCGCCCACTTGAGCGCAGTGCCCTCGCCTTCACGCACTTCCACCGGCTTCTTGATGCGCAGGAAGCGCTTCGGCGCCTTCTGCACCTCGATGCCGGCACTCTGCAGCAAGAACACGAAGGAGGCCGCCGAGCCGTCGAGGATGGGCACCTCTTCGTTGGTGATGTCGATCACCAGGTTGTCGATGCCCAGGCCGGCGCAGGCCGAGAGCAGGTGCTCGATGGTGTTGACCTTCGGCGCACCCGGGTCGCCGTTCGGCGAAATCGTCGTGGCCATGCGGGTGTCGCACACCGCTTTGACGTTGACAGGAATATCGACCGGCGCCGGCAGGTCGACGCGCCGAAACATGATCCCGCTGTCGGCCGCCGCCGGCCGCAGCGTCAACTCGACCCGCTGGCCGCCGTGCACACCCACACCAACGGCGCGGGTGATGGACTTGAGTGTTCGTTGAGCAAGCATCGGCATGATTTTATTCGGCACGCTTCGGCCGGAGCCGTGCAGGGGCAAAGCGAACTGGACGCAAAGCTCGCAAAGAAGACGCAAAGGACGCCAAGAAAGCCTTCTTGGTCTTCCTCTGCGATCTTTGCGTCTTACTTCGCGTCCTTTGCGTCCAAAGAGACCTAGATCAGTCCGCCTGCTTACGCAAAAACGCCGGGATCTCAATCTCGTCCATCCCGTTCGACGCCAGCGCATCAACCTTCGCCGCCGCCGTGCGCCCATTGCGCCACACGCTCGGCACCGTCATGTTGGCGTAGTCGTGGCCGGTCGGGCCGCCGTGCACCGGCTGGGTCAGCACCGGGATGTTGTCGGTGCCGGTGCGTTGCGCCACCGCGCTGTGCACCA
>Ga0307515_10002250_pt1 | contig 42311 bp, 36 predicted proteins | sample 17_EM_MG_FD_194513 | JGI IMG/M metagenome (GOLD analysis project Ga0307515, IMG submission 194513) | Populus trichocarpa ectomycorrhiza microbial communities from riparian zone in the Pacific Northwest, United States - 17_EM | ecosystem: Host-associated > Plants > Roots > Unclassified | place... | reverse complement strand
CAGCCGAGTCCCGCGGCCCGCTCGCTGTCGCGGTAGACGGTGTTGGTGGCCGCGTAGACCATGACCTGGGCGCTGAACAGCCACACCCCGGTGACGGCGACCACGACGTATGTGACGCCGAGTGGCAGGTGGGACTTGAGCAGGAGGGCGCCGGCGGCGGTCAGCACGAACCAGATCGCCGACACCCGCACCGCGCCGAACTTGTCGGCGGTGCGGCCCGCGATCAGCAGGCCCACGACACCACCCGCGTTGATGACGAGCAGGAAGCTGACGGACGAGTTCAGTCCGTAGCCGGAGGCGCGCATCATCTGCGGCAGCCAGGTGCTGACGCCGTACACCAGGAGCAGCCCGCTGAAGGAGGCGAGCCACAGCAGCGGGGTCGCCCAGCGCGACCGGGGGTGGAACAGTGCGCGGATGGCGGCGAGGCGGCCCGCCGCACCCGAGGCCGGAGCGGCGACCGGAGTGGGCCGGGCGAGGCCGTAGCGGTCAGCGACCGCGTCCGCCTTCTCGCGCTCGCCGCGCGCCAGCAGGACACCGGGCGACTCGGGCAGCAGCTTGAGCAGCAGCGGTACCGCGATCACGGCGGGGAGCACACCCGCCCAGAACACCCAGCGCCAGCCGGCGGCCGGAGCCAGGCTCAGGCCGAGGCCGGTGGCCGCCATGCCCCCGAAGTGGTACGACGTCATGAGCAGACCGGTGGTGAGGGCGACCTTGCGAGGCGGCGCGAACTCCATCACCATCGCCAGGCACAGCGGCATGAGCCCGCCGAGGCCGAGACCGGCGACGAACCGGCCCGCTCCGAACAGGCCGATGCCCGGGGCCACGGCACAGATCGCCGAGCCGGCGGAGAACAGCGACACGCTCGCCACCAGCATCAGCCGCCGGCCCAGCCAGTCGGTGAGGTTTCCGGCGGTGAGTGCGCCGATGAGCATGCCGAAGGTGGTCCAGCTGCCGATGGTGCCGGCGGCGGCGGGGGTCAGCCCGAGCGAGGGGTCGTCGAGCATGTGCGGCATGACGGCGCCGTAGATGTTGACGTCCATGCCGTCGAAGAAGACGGCCAGCCAGCACAGGGCCAGGACCGGGAAGACCGTGCGGAACGTGTGCCGTGGGGGGCAGGACGCGGCCGGCGCGGGGGAGGGGTTCATCTTCGTCCTTGGAGATGTGGGGCGCTCTGAAACAGGAGAGATGTTCGCCTAGTGAAGCATGCTTCACTAGGGCTGGCCATGAGTCTCGGGTCGGGCGGGGTGAGTGTCAATGGTGTTGCGCCACGCTTCCGACGCATTCCCCGCTCATGGATGTTTGATAGTTCAATAACTTCGATGCAGGATGGGCCGGTATGAGCGAGAACCAGTTCTGTGAGGTCGCGACCGCCGCGGGCGCGGTCCGTGGCCGTCGTGAAGGTGACCTGGACGTCTTCCGTGGCATCCCCTACGCGCTCCCGCCTGTGGGCGAGGCGCGCTTCGCCGAGCCGCGACCGGTCGGCGGATGGGACGGTGTGCGGGAGGCGTTCGCGTTCGGGCCGCCGCCTCCCCAGGAAACGATGGGCCCCGAGGCGGCTCCGCCCGGTGGTGTGCCGGCCGGTGACGACTGGCTGACGGTCAACGTGTGGACGCCGGAAGCGGATTCGGGTGCACGACGGCCGGTCATGGTGTGGATCTACGGCGGCGCGTACAAGTTCGGCTCCGCCGACGACCCGGCCTACGACGGCAGCCGCCTCTCCCGTGACGGTCAGGTGGTCGTGGTGACCCTCAACTACCGAGTCGGCATCGAGGGGTTCGCCCTGATCGAGGGCGCTCCCGCGAACCGCGGGCTGCTCGACCAGGTGGCGGCGCTGGAGTGGGTGCGCGAGAACATCGCCGCGTTCGGTGGTGACCCCGACCAGGTCACCGTTTTCGGCGAGTCGTCCGGTGCGGGGTCCATCGCCGCGCTGATGGTCATGCCGCGCGCCCGGGGTCTGTTCCGGCGGGCGATCGCCCAGAGCGTCCCGGGCACGTTCTTCTCCGGCGCTCTGGCCGCGGACATCGCCGAGGAACTGGCCGGCGGGCTGGGGCTGCGGCCGACGGTCGCGGACCTGTCCGGTGTGGACCCGCGCAAGCTGCCCGAGGCGGGAGCCGCACTCGGTTCCCGGATGAGGGGGTACGCGGAGCGCTGGGGAGCGGTCGCTCTCACCCCGACCCCGTTCTCGCCCGTGGTCGACGGCGAGGTCCTGCCCGCCGCACCGTGGGAGGCCCTCGCCGGTGGAGCCGCACAGGATGTGGAGCTGATCGTCGGGCACAACCGGGACGAGTTCCGCCTCTTCCTCATGCTCGGTGGTCTCCTCGGCCGGGTGGACGAGGGATTGGCGTCGCTGGCGCTGGGCCTGTTCGGGCCGGTGCCGGAGAGCGAGCGGGCCTATCGTGCCGCGTTCCCGGACGCCTCGGCGGAGTACCTGTTCGAACTGGTGCAGTCCGACTGGCTGTTCCGGATGCCGTCGCTGCACCTGGCGGAGGCTCAGGTGGCCGGCGGGGGCCGGGCGCACGTGTACGAGCTGACGTTCCCGGCCCCAGCCGGAGGCGGGGCCCTGGGAGCCTGTCACGGTCTGGACGTGCCGTTGACCTTCGGTGTCTACGGAGGGCTCGGCGCCATGCTCACCGGGCCCGTCCCGTCGCCGGAGACCGAGGCCCTCTCCGCCCGGTTCCGTTCCGCCTGGACGGCCTTCGCCGCCACCGGAGATCCGGGCTGGCCCGCGTACGACCCCGAGCAGCGTCTCGTCCGAGTCCTCGACACCGAACCGGCGGTCGCCGCGTACCCGGAGGAGGCCGCCCGTCGACTCTGGGAGGGACACACCTTCGCTCCGCTGCCGCTGTTGGGCGCGTAACGCCTCGGTCTGTCGGACACCCCCGCCTGACACGGACAGGCTCCGTCGGCGGGGGTGCACGGATGTTCCCCTGCGGCTCGATACGGGGGTTGGCCATGTGTCAGCCAACGCCGGGGGACCAGAGGGTGGTCCGCGGTGGGGTAGGGGCTGGTTCCCAGGGCGTGCCGGACTGCGTGTCCGGGGCCGGCGCGTCACACAGGGCCTGACACGACGCCGGCGCCGGTGTGGGGCACTGACCGGCTTTCGCCGCCGAGCAGCCCCGGAGCGGGCCTCCCGGCAGCATGGCCCAGGCTCCGAGGGAGCCGCGACCAGGTGACGCCGTTCGTCGGGCGAGCCTTTCCGTGCCGGAGCCGGGCCGCTGGAAGGCCACCGTCCGGCACGGAAAAGTTCTCGCCGCGTTGTGTGTCAGCAGTCCGAGCTGGTCACCGCACGGTCATAGGCCACGTACTTGCCGGAGGGCTTGCCCTGGGAGTTGAGCACGTTGCCCTTGGCGTCGTAGTAGGCGCCACGGGAGCTGATCTCGTTGTAGCTGCGGCCGCGCCAGGTGGTGGTGTTCTCCTGACCACCACCCGACTTGCCCCACGAGTACCTGTCGACGTGGAAGATCGGGTTGCTGCGCACCGTGCGCATCTCCGGGCGCAGCACCAGCCAGCCCGTCCGGCGCGGGTTCACGGCGATGGTGGTGGAGACGGACCAGCCCGACTGCTTCGCGTACGACCAGCTGCGCTGGTAGCTGGCGCCGGCCTCGATCGAGAGGACCTTCTCCAGGATGGTCCACTCGATGCCGACCGAGCCGGAGACGCTGTTGGTCGTGGTGCTCGTGGTGCTTCCGTTCGCCTGGACGGTCTGGCTGAGTGTCGAGCCGTAGGCGCAGTTCACCAGGGGTTCGGTGACCCTGGTGTCCGAACCGGTCCAGGTCCAGCTCGACGACTCCGGGTAGCGGCACGAGCCCTCGAAGCGCTCGTAACCCGCCGGGAGGCTCTTGGCCGGAAGGCCGTTCGTGGTGTCCTTCCCCAGCTTGCCGGTGTTGACGTCGATGAACCAGTACGTCTTCGCGGTCGAGCCTGTGCACAGGCTCATCAACAACTTGTCCGTGCTCCACGATTCGGTGCCTCTGATGTCGGTCGCAGCGCTCGCGGGCGAGACGAAGGACAGCGTCGAGGCGAGGGCCAGCGCGCCCACAGTGACGATGCGCTTGACCGGGGCGTTCGTGCGGGCGGGGGCCTTGTTCGCCTTGGAGGACGACTTGAACGGGGGCTGCATGTGGTGGCTCACTCCTGGTGCCCGGACCGGCAGCGGCGTGCCGGTTGTACGCGATGAGGGGGAGGCGAAGAACTGCTTGCAAGTTCAAGCAGATTCACCGCACCCTGGCAGGGGCGTGTGTCCTGAAGTTGAACTCACGGTGACGGGTGTGCTTCTGGCGCTTCGAAACCCTTTCGGGAGGCCGGGGCATGAGATGCGCGCGGGATGGCCGGCTGACGCCGAAGAAGCTGGCGGCCCGTGAATAGCCGAGGCTGGAAACCGCGGAGTGGTTCGCACGTGGGGAGAAGACCAGGGACGCCACGAGTGGGCTTCGGGGCGGAAAGCGTCAGATGGAGAAATGACGCGAGGGCGGGGCAGAGACGCGGGTGACGTCGCCGAAGCCGACGTCGTCGAGCCGGTGCAGCACGGCGTCGTGCGGGCAGCCCCAGACGCCGGCCCGGGACCATGTCGGGAACCGGCGGTGAGCCGTCGACATTGGTATGTGCAAGCAGAGCGGCAGCCGGCGCCAGACACAGTCGGAGACCAGAGATGGGCGATGGCCGCAGACAGCGTCTCATCAGGTGTGCCCTGCGTTCCGCCACCTTGCGGCCACACCCCCTGCGCAGGGATCAACGGCTTCGCTATCTCCCACAGCCCGTCCAGAACAATCCAACTCGCCGAAGCGTGTGGTTTATTCGTCTTGTCCGGCACCCGCAGTGGGGTGAAGGTGAGGTCGGCGCCGCTACCCCTGCCGGCGGATGGGCGTCCGGGATCTCGCCGTGGTGTGAGCCCCGGCGTTCTTGCCGTCCGCTGTGAGGGCCTCGGCCCCGGTCCGATCGATCCGAGCAGGTCCACCGGACCACCAGGACAGGCGGTGTTCAGCACCCGGCGGGTGGTCGCCGCACTCGGTGCGATCCGCGCATCGAAGACCGTCGCAGCGAGGGCTCCGAGGCGGCCGAGCGGCGGCCTGAGGGGCGCTTCGTACCCACTGTCGATCGCGGCGACAGGAGCGCGCCCCGGGCAGCACCGCCGAGCAGGCAGCCAGCAGAACATTCACGAGCGACGCCTGGCGCGCCCATGCCACAGGTCGGCCGGAGTCTGCAGCCGCAGGCTCGGCGGCTTGATCAACCGGTACTGTTGGGTGCGCAGCTTGACCAGCCAGATACCGGCGGACTGACGGCGCGTCGAGGCTCCGGGCGGTGCAGGCGACTTGATCGGTCACCGGCGTCAACCGGAGCTTCGTTGCGTACGGATCAGGACGACCACCCGGCGCCCTACCGTCGCAACCTGAACATTCACATGATCACCGGGACTGTGAAACCGTCCTGGACTGCGAGGAGTGCGCCGACACGTCAATACACGGTGAGGGTTTTCAGCGGTGCCGCTCCAAGGTGAGGACGACCTTGGCGATTGACGTCATGCGGTTCGGGCTGCATCGGGCTCTGCGGAAGATTCGCCAGGATTTGAGGCGGGCGATTCCTCGTTCGACGGGTACGCGAGCGGCGGACAGCGCCCGGTTGACCGTCCGCCCGGTCGTGGTGAGTTCACCTTGGGGCGGTCGGCGTTTGGGGGTGGTGACCCACTCGCCCGCGCCGATATAGGCCATGTCGGCGAGGACGGGGACGCCTTGGCGCTCGCAGATCCTGATGATCTTGTGGGTGCGGGCGGCGGTCAGGTCGTGTGTGCGGCCGGGCAGGGCGGGTGAGAGCCACAGCGTGCGACCGGCCGGGTCCGTGATGACCTGCACGTTCACACCGTGCCGCTCGTGCTTCGTCGAACAGTCTGCGCGCCCGTCGCCGACCCGGTCGCACTCGGCGAGCGCGCCGTCCACGAGAACGTAGTCGGGGCCTGTCTCGCGCAGGACCTTCAGCAGGCCCGGCGCCATGTCGGCCAGGTGCTCGACGACGGTGGTGACGTACGCGTGGGCGGTGCCGACGGAGACACGGAAACCTGCGGCGAGCTGAGCCAGGGGGCGTGCCGGCGCAGGTATGCCAGAGCGATCACCGCACGCTCGGACGGCCGGAGTTTGCAGCGCCGGTCACCCTCACGGGTGACGATCAGCATCGTCACCCACTCCACGAGTGCGTGCGGCAGGTCGAGTGCGGCAGGGTACGGGACCAACAGGGTTTCTGAGCTGGAGAGTTGAGACCTAGACACCTCTCTCAACGGCACGGAGACCCTGTCCGTTGCTTACGGTCCCGCCGTCACCCGTCCGAGGGCCACTCTGAAAACCCTCAGTGAACCACCCCTCCGCGAAACACTTTCGAAATGCACTGGTGACACGGATGCCCCACGCCCGAATAATTAGCCCATCCCCGCTCCCCGTCGGGGAGTTCAGAGGAGGTGAAGGGGTTGCCTTGTTCGCGATGGCACGACGGCACGGGAGCTGCGTTACAACCGCAGCCGGAATGGCGCAGTGCCGGCCTCTTTTGAACGGACCACCACCCATCCGGTCCGCGCCGTCTGCGAAGTACCGACAGCGACGTGACATCAGCAATTCCCTTGTCACCGTTAACGGTTGAGGCAACAGGCAGTTCGGCTCCCTTCGGATTTCACGCGCTGCGCGCCCTCGACGGAATCGGGCGCGCCGAGCGGATACAGCCGAGCGGTAGACGCATGCGCACGCCATAAGCCGTGAATGCGTCCACCAGCCAACCACGAAAACTGACATCTCAGGGCCCAACTGCACCGATCCGCAGGCCCAGTCCGCGACTCGAACGTTTGGCATCCCAAGCCGCGACGTGGACAGGACTCTCCAAATGGCCGAGGGAAGACAAACACGCCTCCGCTCCGGCGCCGTCAAGTCGGAGATAAACCACCGGCTGCCGGCATACGGATCCCGGATCGCTCCGGGCTCCAAGATCCGATCTTGTCTATCTTTTCGGGAGGAAAGATGAAAGGCACAAGACATCCGCGTAAAGCTTTGATCGTCGTTCTGGCTATAGCCGCGGCGCTGTGGACCTTCGCGATGCCTGCGCAGGCGTCCACGCCGACTCCCGCCACCCTCTACCAGCTCCCGAGCAACGCATCCTGCACGAAGGCGACCACCAACTGCGCCCTGTACCCGAAAACGGCCGCGCTGCCAAGCGGACGACTCGTCGCGGCATTCGAAAAGTCGACGGTGACAGCCTCGGGCTCGGCCGACGGCCAGACGATCCCGTTGTACAAGAGCGACGACAACGGCACGACCTGGCAGCAACTGGCAGACGTCAAGGCACCGGCGTACGCGTCGTCGAACCCCGCCTACTCCTCGTACGTCAGTAACTGGACCAACCCGTATCTGTACGTGCTGCCCCAGGCAGTCGGAAATCTCGCATCCGGCACACTGCTGATGGCCACCGTCGTCTCGGGCGACGACTACAACTACCTCGACCAGAAAGCGACCAACTCCAGCTACACGCCGACGCACGACGGCGACCGCAGCAACACGGCGATCGCGCTCTACTCGAGCACCGACTCGGGCTCGACGTGGAATGTCGTCAACGTCATCACGACGGGCAGCTGGTCCAACGGCGCGAACTACCCGGCCACTGAGAACACCTACCACCAGAACGACCCCGTCTGGGAGCCGTACCTGATGGTCTACAACAACCAGCTCGTGGCCTATTACTCCGACGAGAACGACTACACCGGTTACGACTCGTCGACCGGCGTCCCGACGCTCGACCCGAACAACAACACGACTTCGGATCCCGCCACACAGATCCTTGCGCACCGGACATGGGACGGCGTCAGCTCGTCGTGGAGCAGCCCGGTTGTCGATGTCTCCGGGACGACGGTCACCAATTCGTCCGGTTACAGTGAGATCGGCGGCGGTCGCCCCGGCATGACCAATGTCGTCCAGACCAGTGACGGCAAGTGGATGATCACCTACGAGTACTGGGGCGGGGGCAACAATGTCCGCTACAAGATCGCCAGCGATCCCCTGCACTTCTACTCGGTGGGCGGCGACGCGGGTACCGGCATCACCTCCCTGCCGGTGACCTCCGGCTCCAGCCGTCTGTCGCTCGGGGGCAGCCCGGTGCTCATGCGCATGCCGAACGGCCGGATCCTCTTCAACGCCGGGAGCAGCGGGGACATCTGGACGAACGCCAGCGGAAGCAGCACCGGCGCGTGGACGCAGCAGCACACGACGATGGCGTCCTCCTACAGCCGCAGCCTCACCTACATCCCCAACACGGGCCGAGTCGAGATCGTCGGCGGGACAACCACGATCTCCTACGCGGACATCGACTTCGGGAACTCCACCGGCGCGTACTACAAGCTCGTCAACGCCAACAGCGGTAAGGCCCTCGGCGTGTACGCCGCGGACCTGCACGACGGGCAGAACGTCGTGCAGTGGACAGACAACGGGTCGGCCGACCAGTTGTGGCACGTCACGGATGTCGGCAGCGGATACAGCACGCTGCTCGACAAGAACAGCGGCCGAGCCCTCGGCATCCTGGCGGCCAGCACGGCTAGCGGCGCGAACGCCGTGCAGTGGGTGCAGAACAGCGGCAACGACCAGCAGTGGCAGGTGGTCGCCGTCGGCTCCAACTACAAGCTGGTGAACCGCAACTCGGGTCTCGCGCTCACCGTTTCCGGAGCATCCACCAGCGACGGCGCGCAGATCGTCCAGCAGGCGTACACGGGCGCCTCCTCTCAGCTGTGGTCCCTGGTGCTGGTGTCGTCCTAGACACCGGCACGCCTCAACGGGCGGCACACAAAGCGGGAGCCTGGCCAACCGCTGGGCTCCCGCCAGGGTGGTCACGTGAGCGTGTTCATGGGCCGGCGCACGATGTAGCGCCGGCCCTGCGACGTCAGTCGAGCGGAACGGTCTGTGCCGAGCGGAGCATCACCTTGGTCCCCATACCCTGGCCAGAGCCTGCCAACTCTGCTACCAACCAGGCATTTACACAGGTCAGCGGCACGAATCCGCTGTACCACCAGCAGACGATGTTCTCAATACCCGGAAGGTCCATCAACACCCTGCAAGGCACGACTCTGGCGAACGAGGCGACCAGGTCGCATGCCTGGTCAGGTGCACCCCCCTGGTGTGTGCGGCATCACGTCCCGCTCCCCGGCCCCTGGGGCCTTCCGCCCCGCAACAGCACCCCTGGCGGGGCGGGCAAATGAACCTGCGCGGTCGGCTCGGGGCGCGGTGACGACGCCGGCCAGGACGAGGGGGTGAGCGGAGTGCCGTCATCGAGGCGTGGGCGTCGCCCAGCGCAGTGGGGGCTAAGGCGTGCAGGCGGCGCAGGGCCTCGTCGGTGTCGTCGAGCAGGGCCGGCTCCGTGAGCGGGATGCGGGCGACGCGGCTGACGAGGCTGTCCCGGCGCAACCCGTCGGCCCAGTCGGCAAGTGCAGGCCATGGCCTGGTCATCGGTGTGCGCGTCCCGTCTTGGCCTGCTCCTCCCGCTCGCGTTACGTTGGCCGGCCGGGTGACGGCGGCGGCCAGGCCGTCGGGGCTGACGCCGGGGTGAACGACATGGCTCTTCGGAGCGCGTCCCCTGACGACGGATGCCGCCCCGCCCAACGACAAATGTCGCGGTCGAGACCGAGTCAGTCGGCGGTTCCCGGACGGAGGTCCGCCTGCCAGTGTCGGGTTCCGACGCAGTGCCCTCCCCCTGCACCGGAACCCGACACCATCCCCGGAAGGAAGACCCCACATGAAGGAACTCGCCGGAAAAGTCACCGTGATCACAGGCGGTGCCCGGGGCGTGGGTCTGGGCCTCGCGAGGGCTTTCGCCGAGCAACGGATGCGCGTCGTGCTCGCCGACGTCGACGAGGCCGCGCTGCGCGACGCGGTCGCCTCGTTGCGCGCGAGCGGGGTCGAGGCAATGGGTGTGCCGACCGATGTCTCCGACGTCGACGCCATCGTGCGTCTGCGGGATGCGGCGTTCGAGCGGTTCGGGGCGGTGCACGTCCTCTGCAACAACGCCTCGGCTGGTGGCGGTGGCGGTTTCTGCGAGCCAATCGACGTGGCGGCCTGGGAGTCCGTGATGGCGACGGCCGTCTATTCCGTACTGCACGGCCTGAACGCCTTCCTCCCGCAGATGCTCGAACAAGGCGAGGGCCACATCGTCAACACCTCATCGCGCCAGGGACTCGTGCCGGCCCCGATCCTGGGCGCCTACCCGCCGGCGAAGGCAGCGGTGATCACGCTGTCGGAGATGCTGCACGCGGAACTCGCCGAGCGCGCGGCGCCTGTCGGTGTCACCGTTCTCACGCCCGGCGGAGTGCGGACGGAGGGCATCCTGGCCTCCCTCGCCGCGTGCGAAACCGGAGAGCGGAACGATCCGGCCATGCAGGAGTTCCTCGCCACCCGGGTCGCAGCCGCAGTCGACCCCCTCGACCTCGGTCGCCTGGTCGTCCGGGCCGTTCGTGCGGGGGTGCTGTACGTGAACTCGCACAAGGAGACGCTGGAGTGGCTCCGGGAGCGGTTCGATCGGATGGCGCGCGACGCGGAACGGATCGGCACGGTGCGGTGACTGGCGACGCTCCTCAGGTCGGCGCCCCAGTCTTGCCTTGGTCTTCGAAGTTGAGCGATGTGGAGGTGTCCACGGGCTCGGCGAGTGGTGACGCAGTCTAGGCGTCGGTTGGCGACCTTGCGGAACCTGAAGACGGCACGGGCGGCGAGCGTGATCACGTGGTTGGTGCATTCGCTCTCACACTGCTGTGTCTGCTGTCGATGAACGTGGCGATCTCGGTACACCAGCGGTCGACAGTGGGGCGAGGGTGCAGACTTCGGGCATGTCGGTGTCCGCTCACCAGGTGGGGAAATTCCATCGTGTGCGGCCGACTGGGTGCCGGGCGGCGCCGGTACGGGCCAGGGCGAGAAGGATGCGCAGGGACTCGTTGGCGATCCACTCGGGCAGGGGGGTTCGGCCGATCTTCCCCTCGGCCGGCAGCGGATTCCACATCTCCGCGAATTGCTCGTCGGTGCGGTCCTCGCGGCTGCGCAGGAGTCGTCAGCAGACCTTTTGCTCGAGGTCGGTGGCTCCGCGCCGACCCCGGAATTCGGCAGTGGTGCGGCGCCGGACTAAGGACAGCATCTTGTTCGCAAACCGGACGATGTGGACGTGGTCGACTACCGCGTCCGCCAAGCCGGTGCGGATCGCAGCCCGGTAGGTGGCCGACGTGTCGATGGCAACGTGCTGGATACTGTCGTTCCAGGTCAGTGATGTAGTGGACATCCAGACCAGCACGTCGGCGACGGTGCGGCCCTCGGCCTGGCCGAGCAGGCCGCCGGTACCGAGTGCGCCGGCGAACCCGATGTGCCACTGGTCCCACGTCAGCTACCACTTGCCCGTTTCAAGGTCCCGCTCCCAGCGGGTCTGCTGCGCGGGGTCTGGTCGATACCCAGCACCTCGGCCTCGGGCAGCGGCGCTTCGACGGCCTCGCGGGCAACGGTCCGGAAGGCGTCCGTCACGGTCGACCAGGACGGACGCAGATCGCAGGCGGCCTGGACGACCGTGGAGCCGACATCCCTGTATCCGACGTCCGGCCGTACTGCGTAGCCTCCCGGTCAGGCGGACGCCTGCCGGGATCTGCGGAATCCGCTCGGCGAACGATTTCCGAGGACAGACCGGCTCGCGGCAGAGCCAGCGCCGCTTGTGTCACAAGAGTTCCAACCCGCGCTCGCCCTACGGGAGATCACGGGGCTGGGTGGTGGCGGAGCCTTTCACCCGGGACGAGAAGGCCCTGCGGGTGGGCCAGGCCCGGGCCGAGGTATCCGCCGTGGCCAGGTGGACCCGGCGGCAACCGTCTTCGCACCGCTCGACCCGTATGACGGACACCCCGTCGAGGTCCAGCAGCAACGTCGTTTCGTTCGCCAAGCCCGTGGCTCCCCAGTGATCCTTCCGCGTAGAGAGCAGAAATGACCACCCAGGACCACGGGTGCGTTGTATCAGCGACCGGCAACCGCCACAACCGTCGCGGCCTGTGACAGTCAGTCAGCGCACATGCCGGGCACACACCGCCCGAGTTCGAGGATCCGCCTTGCGACGGGTCGAGGCCCGTGACTGGGAGAATCGGCACTTTGCCTGTTGCGCGAAGGATTGACGTCGCTCCGCGCCGCACCAATCATGGGCCTGCACCGATCAGATCCAGCCAAGGAGGGCCTCGTGGGCGCGACCCCTCCGTCCGGTTCCGCACCGATCAGGGTGTTCGTCGTCGACGACCACTCGATCGTCCGGCACGGACTGACTTCCTACCTGAGCATCGTGGGTGATATCGACGTCGTGGGCGAGGCCGCCGACGGCACCGAGGCGATGGCCGCGATCGGGGGTCTCCTCTCGGCGGGCCGGGCACCTGACGTGGTGCTGGTCGATCTCGTCATGCCCGGGCTCGACGGAATCGCCGTCGCCGAAGGGCTGCGGCGCCTGCCCGAGCCACCACGCGTCGTCATCCTCAGCAGCTTCGGCGACGTCGAGCATCTGCGCGCCGCCCTGCGGGTCGGTGTTTCCGGTTACCTTCTCAAGACCGCCAGGGCCGAGACGATCGCAGACGCCGTGCGCGAGGTCGCCTCCGGGACCCTGCACCTCGATGCCGCCCTCTCCGCGGCTCTCAGCGAGGCGGTGACGTCGACGGGTATATCGGTGTCGCTGACCGCCCGTGAGCAGGAGGTCGTCGCCCTGGTCGCGAAGGGCAGATCGAACCAGAACATCGCGGAGGCGCTCTGTATCAGTGAGCGCACCGCTCGGACCCATGTCAGTCATCTGCTGGGCAAGCTGGGGCTCAAGTCGAGGGTCCAGCTGGCGATCTGGGCCCATGACAACGGGTTCCCGTCTGCGTCCCCGGAGGAGTTCGCCCACTCCCGGGTCATGTGACACCGCCCTTTCCCAGGCCGACTCAGGGAGACAATTGTCGCGGTTCTTGGCGAGACCGATGCCGGTTCCCGCTTGTTCCACGGGCCGGAAGACTCCCACCGACGTTGTCGGACGTCCGGCCCGCACAACTCCGCCGGAGGAGACGTGGGCGGACGCTCAGAGAGATGGACGAGCACATGGACCAGTTGGTGGGAAAGGTGGCCCTCATCACCGGATCGGCCGGCGGCATCGGATTCGGGATCGCCCGCGCGTTCGCCGAGGCGGGCATGAAGATCGTCCTGTCGGACATCGACGAACTCGAACTGGAGAAGGCCGCCGCCGAACTGAAGGAAGCCGGCGCCGATGCCATGGCGATCCCGCTCGACGTGACGGACCGGGACGACTGGGCCCGTGCGGTGGAGCGCGTGACGATCGAGATGGGCCCCGTGCAGTTGCTGGTGAACAACGCCGGGGTCAGCACGCTCGGGTTGACGTTCGACGAGATCGGCCCGGATCTGTGGGACCGCGTGATCGCCGTCAACTTGACCGGCGTGTACAACGGCATCCACTACTTCCTCCACGGCATGCGGGCCGCGGGCGGCGGCCACATCGTCAACACCTCGTCGATGGGCGGCCTGCTGCCCTCGCCCGCGCTGGTGCCGTACTCCGCAAGCAAGGCCGCCGTCGTGGCGCTGTCCGAGGCCCTGCGTGCCGAACTCGCCGACGCGGGCATCGGAGTCAGCGTCCTGTGCCCCGGGGGCGTCCGGTCCCGCCTGTGGCGGACCTCCCGCGCGGTGCGCGGGCTGCCGGACACCGACACACCCCCATCGGACATCAGCGGCCAGTCGGCGCGCCCGGACGCCATGGACCCCTACGAGGTGGGCCGGCGGGTGCTCGACGCCGTCCTGGCCGACGAGCCGTACATCATGACCCATCCCGAGATGCGCCTCCATGTCGCGGACCGGAACGAGCGTGTGATGCACGGTTTCGATCGCGCGGAGGAATTCACGATGTGACTCTGGTGACGCGGGAGACCCCTGCTTATGCTGACGGCACCAGGCCCGTGGCCCCGGACGGTCGGCAGCACGGGTGCACGGTCGTACGGAGGCCGCGATGGAATGTGAGCGAGGCGCGGCCACGGGCGACGTCGTGCCGACCGGCAGCGCCGTATTGGATGGGCGCGGGGTTTATCTGCGAGTGGACCAGGCCGCATGCTCGATCCTCGGCATCGGCGCGGCGAGCGCGCTGGGATCGGCGAGTTCCGCCCGTATCCCGGACGGCCCGGACGAGGTCTGGTGGCTGGAGCAGCGCCCGGAGCTGACACCGGCGCCGCTGGTCTGTCGTCTCGTCCGGGGCGAGACCCCCGATCGATGGGTGCTGAGGACGACCCCGGCGGTGAGCAGTACGACACGCCGGGCGACCGTTCGCGACTACACCGACAGGGTGCTCGACGAAGCGGTCACGAACCCGGACCGCGACAGCATCGTCCGGCTGCTGACCGATGAGTTCAGCCGGATATGCGGGCTCTCCGGCTGTCTGATCGTCCTGATCGACGAAGAGACATCGGCCCCGACCTTCGCGGGCGGAATCCGTCTGCGGCGCCGTGAGCTCGCGGCCATGGAGGAGTGTCGGCGCCGGGGTGCACCGATGGTGATCCTGCAGGCGTTCGCGGAGCGCCGGGTCGTCGTGAAGCGCGAGTGGGCTCGGCACGTCCGGCGCGATCCCCGCCTCGCTCCGCTGCGGCCCCTCCTCGCGCTGGATCCGAACCTCCACTGGTCATACGTGGCGGTACCGCTGGAGACCGGGAGCAGGCGGATAGGCGTGGTCACCGGGATGGTCGAGGACCCGGAGGCGATCACCCCGGAGGCCGTGAGCCTCTGGTGGGAACTCGCGCAGCAGACCGCCTTCGCCCTCCGGTACGCCGAAGCTACACGGTGGGCGCGCGCCGCGGACAGCGACCGCGAACGCCAGCGGCTCAACGAGGACCTGCACGACTCGGTCGGCCAGGACGTGTTCGCGCTGAAGATGCTCGCGGCGCGGACCGAGGCCGTCGCCCTGCGCGGGGGCGATCCCGATGTGGCCGACCACGTCCGCGAGCTGCGTACGCTGGCGGACAAGGCATCCGCCAGTCTGCACGCGCTCATCGGTGAGCGGCGGCAGGTGGGGCAGTCGATGCGCCTGTCCCAGCAGCTCGCCGGGCTCGCCCGGGAGGTGGAGGCCCGCTCCGGCGTCGAGGTGCGGGCCGATGTAGGCGAGGAGTGGGATCACCTGGACGGCGAGTGCCGCGACACCGTCGTACGCATCGTCCAGGAGGCACTGCGCAACATCGAGAAGCACGCCTGCGCCCGAACCGCCACGCTGCGCGTCGTCGAGGACCCCTCCGCTCCCGGCACGCTGCTGATCGAAGTGGCCGACGACGGCGTCAGCTTCGACCCGGGCGCCGTCGGTTCGGCCGGTTTCGGTCTCACGTCGATCCGTGAGCGCGCGACCGAGCACGGGGGTTCCGTGGAGATCCGGGCCACGCCGGGCACGACGCTGCGCGTCCGGCTGTATCCCACCTTCGAGTCCGAGTGGGACGCGGCCGTACGCACCTGACCTGACCGGTCCAGGCCCGGTGAGCGACCGTGCCGACCGCGTCAAATGTCTCGGTCGGAACCGAGTCTGCTGACGATTCCCGCTATGTGGCGGATTTGCCACTGTGTGGGGACCACCGAGCTTGTTCGGTGGCCCTCATCGCACCCTTCGGGAGTCGCCCGTGCGTACGCCGCATCGTCGTATCAGGAACAAACTGGAGGCGGGGCTGCCCGTCTTCGGCATGACGATCCAACTGCCCTGTCCGGAGATCGCGGAGATCGCCGGCTACTCGGGGCTGGACTACGTATGGATCGACGCCGAGCACGGCACCATGGACCTCGGCGACATCGGCAACATCGTCCGCGCCGCCGACGCCTCCGGAGTCGACGCCATCGTCCGCGTCCCGGACCACAGCGTCAGCTTCATCCAACGCGTCCTCGACAGCGGCGCCGCCGGAATCCTCGCTCCTCACATCCGGACCCTCGAAGAGGCCGCCGCGGTCGTGGCCGCGGCCAGGTTCGCCCCGGCCGGTGTCCGAGGAGCCTGCCCGTCCACGCGCGCGGTCGGCCACCTCTCCGACGACTGGAGGGCGGACTGCCTCCGAGCCAACGCCGATGTGCTCGTCTTCGGCCTCATCGAGGACATCGAGGGCGTGGAGAACGTCGAGGCGATCGCCGGCGAATCCGGTCTGGACGGACTCGTATTCGGCCCCTTCGACCTCGCCCAGGCCCTCGGCCTGCACGGCGACATCGCCCACCCCGACATCGCCGCAATGCACAAGCGGGTCACCTCGGCCGTTCTCGCGGCCGGCATCGAGTACCTCTCCATCCCCGGATGGGACCCCGGGGACATCGCGTCGATCGCCGAGTACTCGCGCATCTTCAACATCTCCGGCGACCGCGGCGTGCTCTCCGTCGCCGTCCGCGCGTCCCGCACCGAGGCGGCCGAGGCTCTGGCCAAAGCGGGCAAGGGGGCGGCGAAATGAGCGGCACGCCGACCGCCGAGGAGGTCGTCGGCTACTTCGACAAGCTGTCCAACTGGGGCCGCTGGGGCGAGGACGACCGCCTCGGCACCCTGAACCTCATCACCCCCGAGGTCCGCCGCAGGGCCGCCTCCCTCGTCCGCACCGGGGAGGTCCTCTCCCTCTCCCGCGACATCGACCCGGCCGACCCCGACCCCCTGGGCTCCGGCATCGCGGCCGTACAGCGCTTCATGGGGATCGGCGAGGTGTCCCACCACATGGGCGACTCCTGCAGGTTCGACGCCGTCACCGAGCACGTGCAGATCGCCGCGCACGGCTCCAACACCCACCTCGACGGCCTGGCGCACTACTCGTGGGACGGCAGGAACTACAACGGCTTCGACATGTCCGAGAACACCTCGATAGGCGGCGCCCGGAAGCTGTCGGTGCATCACGCGAGCGACGGCATCGTCAGCCGGGGCGTACTGCTCGACATCTGCGCCCTGCACGGCGTCGAGTGGCTGGAACCGGGCCGGGCTATCTCGCCGGACGAACTGGTCGCCGCCGAGGAACGCCAGGGCGTCACCGTGGAGCCGGGCGACGTCCTGTTGATCCACACCGGGCACGTCGCCCGCACCCTGGCGCATGGACCGGCTCGCGGACCCGACGGCATCCACCTCCACGCCGGACTCAGCGCGGCGTGCCTGCCCTTCCTGCACGAACGGGGCGTCGCCACCCTCGGCAGCGACGCGATCCAGGACGTGCAGCCCTCCGGCTACCCCAGCTTCGACCTCTTCAGGCCTGTCCACGCCGTCGCTCTCGTCGCCCTCGGGTTGTGGCTCATCGACAACATGGAGCTCACCGAACTGGCCCGCACCTGCGTGGAGAAGGAGCGTTGGTCCTTCTTCTTCACGATGCTGCCCTGGCGCATGGTCGGCGTCACCTCAAGCGCCACCAACCCGCTCGCGATGTTCTGAACAGTGAGCCGACGTACCGCGTCGGTGTCCCCCTCATGAAAGGAAGGACGGATAATGGCGTCCGTCGACTCCCCCGCTTCTCCCGCCCGGGATCTCAGACCGTACCCCCTGGTCCTCGCCGCACTCGTCGCCGCGGAGGCGACCGGCGCGTTCGAGGCCTCGATGCTCATCTCGGCGGTGCCGAAACTGATCGCCGAGTTCCACCTCAAGGCCACGGACGTCGGCTGGGCCTTCACCGGATTCCTGCTCATGTCCGCCGCGGCCGCCGCGATCGGCGGCAAGCTCGGTGACCTCTTCGGCCGCAAGAAGGTCCTGCTGATCGTCCTGCTCCTGTCCATCATCGGCTCGGTCGTCAGCGTCACGGTCGGAACCTTCCCCGCCATCGTCCTCGGGCGGACCATCCAAGGCGTCTCCGGTGCGGTACTGCCTCTCATCATGGGCATCTCGCGCGAGGCCGTGGCGCCGAAGCGGGTGCCGGTGACCATGGCCGTGGTGGCCGGCACGGTCACCGTGGCCGGGGCCTTCGGCTACTGGGCGGCGGGCCAGCTGGTCGAGCACTTCAGCTGGCACGGCATCTTCATCGTGGCCGGCGCCCTGGCCGTGGTGGCGACCGTCCTGTGCCACTTCGCTCTGAACCCCTCGCCCAAGAACCATGTCAAGGGTGAGAAGGTCGACGTCATCGGTGGTGTCCTGTTCGTTCCCGCCCTGGCAGCGATCCTCTACGGCGTGACCTCCTCGCAGACCAAGGGCTGGAGCAGCGCCGTGGTGCTCGGGTGCATCGCTGCCGGAACGTTCATCGGCGCGTTCTGGGTGTGGTGGGAGCTGCGGGTCGCCCAGCCGATGATCAACCTCCGCCTGCTCGGCCGCCCCAAGTACACGCTCACCATGGGCATCGTCGCGTGCCTCGCCTTCGGCGTGATGGGCGGCATGCAGCTGGTGCAGCCCTTGCTGTTCCAGTCACCCGAGAACGCACCCGTGGGGCTCGGGATGAGCCCTTCGGCCTTCGGTGACATGGGGCTCGCCATTTCCGTGGTGGTGTTCCTCGCCGCGCCGCTGTCCGGCATGCTCGCCGGGCGGTTCGGCGCGAAGCGCCCGATGCTCGTGGGGGTAGTTGCCCTGACGGCCTTCATGCCGTGCTACTACCTGTTGCGGGAGAACCTGCCCCTCCTCGTCGCCGTGCTCATACTGACCGGCCTCGGCACCACCTTCGTGCTGACGTCGATTCCGACGCTGCTCGCCGAGGTCGTTCCGACGGGGAACATGGGCGAGGCAATGGGCTTCGCCGTAGTCATTCGGAGCCTGCTCCAGGCCGTGGGGATCTCGGTGTTCTCGGTCGCGCTGTCGAGTTCGGTTGTGCCGGGTACTCAATTCCCGCAGCTCGGCGCCTTCGGTCTCACCATCGCCCTGGCGAGCGCGGGAGCGGTGGCCGGGCTTGCCCTCACCCTTCTGGTACGGGGTGGTGTGCGCCCACCGGTGAAGACAGCCGAAGCCGAGGCCGCACCGATCATGGCCCCGGAGTGACGCCGCCCGCCTTCGGGGCGCGCTGGGGGCGCCCCGAAGGGTGGTTCGCTTCTGCGCACTGCCCGCCGACGCCAAGCACATCGGCGAGCGCTTCCCCGACCACCTGCCCTGGTGCCGCGAAGGGCTAGTTCGTCGTCGGGGTCCGCTCCGACGCGGCGAAAATCGACGCGATGGTGCGAGAAGCACCATGCAGCACAGGAACAAGCTGATGATCGGCGCGACCCTCGCCATCGCCCTGGCCCTCACCGCCATCACCACGACCGCCATGGCCGACACGACCACGCACCGGCCCACGACCGCGATCGAGCAGGACCAGCTCCAGGTGCTCCACAAGGCTGCCAAGGCCGAGGGTTGCAAGGTCACCGTCTACATCGGCGGCGACGCCCCCGGCCAGTGGGACAGCACGGCCGCCGCGTTCCACCAGCAGTTCCCAGACGTCCGACTGCACCTGTTCACCGACCTGAGCAAGTACCAAGACGCCCGCATCGACAACCAGCTCGCCACCGGCCACCTCGTCGCCGTTGCCGTGATCCTCCAGACCACTCAGGACTTCGACCGCTGGAAGAAGCGGGGCGACCTGCTCCCGTACCAACCGGTCCTCTGGGACAAGGCCCTCACCAACGCCAAGCACAAGGACGGCTACTGCACCGGCGTCTTCTACGGCGCCTTCTCCTACCTCGTCAACACCAAGCAACTCCCCGGCAAGCCCAGCGGCCTCAAGGCCACTGACCTCCTCAAGCCCGCCTTCGACGACGCCGTGCTCTTCGGCTACAAGCAGATCGTCGACAAGTACAGCTGGAACTACCTGGCCCAACTAGCCAAGCAGAACCCCAAGTTGATCCGTGGTGTCCCGGGCCCGGCGGCTGGAGTAGCGAACGGCGACTACCTCGCCTCCGTCGCCGTCGGCGGCGACACCCGGCCCAACGGCACCCAAGTCTTCTCAAACTCCGAGCGCTTCCGCTCCCAGGTCGAGCTCTACTTCGGTCAGGTCAAGGGCGCCGACCCCGACGGAACGCTCGGCCGTACGCCCGGAGCGTTCTGACCACTGCTCATGCCAAACCCGGAGCGTATCCGCCGTGATGTGACGGCGGCGGATCCGCTCCGCGGCATGCCCTCATGACACGCGTAGTGCGGGTGCAGCTCATCCATGGCGTGGATGAGCGGGATAGCGGATTCGGATCGCACAGAGGATGGTGACCGAGCGCTTGGCGACCCATAGTCGTCCCTACCCGCACGCCGCTGTCCGGACCAGCCGCTTGTGTGCGGCCGTCCCCAGCATGCCGTGCGTCCTCGGCGCCAGTGTCTGGCATGCCCGCTCCCGTACACCGTCCCTGGAGTCGCCATGCCCGGTTCCGTTCCGTCACCGTCTCCCGCCGCGGTCGGCGATGCCCTTCCGTCGTCCGTCCCCGTCTCGGGCCCGGCTCATCTGCTGCGCGTGACCCTGCTGATGGCGGGCAGTTGTCTGCCGATCCTGGGGGCGGTGCTCATCGCCCCGGTGCTGCCGAAGATGCAGGACCACTTCGCGTCCGTGCCGGGAGCCAAGGCGTTGGTGCCGCTCGCGCTGACCGTACCGGCGCTGGCGCTTGCCCTGTTGGCCCCGTTCGCCGGGGTGATCGTGGACCGGCTGGGTCGCAAGCGGTTGCTGATCGTGGCGACCCTGCTGTACGCCGTGTTCGGCACCGCGCCGCTCTGGCTGGACTCGCTGGGGGCGATCATCGCCAGTCGCGCCCTCGTCGGTGTCACCGAGGCCGCGATCATGACGTGCTGCACGACACTGATCGGCGACTACTACTCGGGCCACCGGCGGGTGAAGTACCTCGCCCTGCAGACCATGTGCGCCTCCGCGTCGGCCACCGTCTTCTTCGTGCTGGGCGGCGCCGCCGGATCGGCAGGCTGGCGGGTGCCCTTCTGGGTCTACGCCGTGAGCCTGGTGCTCGCCCCGCTGATGGCCACCGTCCTGACCAACCCGGCGTCCCGCACGGGCACGGAGGAGACCTCAGCCGGGATCGCACTCCAACACACCTTCCCCTGGCGGCAGTTGGCGGGCATCTGCGCCCTCACCTTCTTCGGGGCGATGGTTTTCTACACCGTCCCGGTCGAGATGTCGTATCTGCTCGACGACCTGGGGGTGGAGAACTCCGGCGTGATCGGCCTGGCCACCGCAGTCGCGAGTGCCGCCACCGTGGGCGGTGCGGTCGCCTTCGCCCGTCTCAAGCGCTCTCCGGACCCGATGCTGCCCGCTGTTCTCGCACTCTGCGCGGTCGGCTTCGGCGTGATGTTCCTCGCGGGGAACGCCCCGCTGCTGGTCGTCGGAGCCGTCGTCAACTGCTTGGGCACCGGCATGCTGCTACCCGCCCTCCTCACCAGCGCCATGTCCCGGCTGGCGTTCGAGGACCGTGGGCGTGGGACGGGACTGTGGATGGCGGCGTTCTTCGGGGGCGAGTTCGTCTGCCCGCTGATGCTGCTCGCCGGGGAGTCGGCGGTGGGGAGCCTGGCGGGTGCGGTGGGGGTACTGGGCCTGGCGGCCGTGGCTGTCGCGGTGGCTCTGTGGGCACCTCATAGGCATACCGCAGGGCAGCCCACCTAGGGGCGCGGGGAACTGCGCGACCAGCCACGAACAAGCCGCAGTCGCGGCTCCAACGGGTTGCGAGCCGACGGGTGCGGCTTATTCGTGGACGGCCACGCGGCGGAGCCGCACCTCGATACGGCTCCATACTCCTTACGGCGCCGCTCAGTTACCGCTCCATGAGCGTCGCCCCCGCCTCCCCGGCCTTCCGGCGGAGCCAGATGTGGGCGGCGTCCTGGGCGTGCACCGGGTGCCACCACATCGCCTCCTGCACCGGTACCGCCTCGAAGGGGCAGGGCAGGACCCGTACCGCGGCCGAGCGGACCGCCCGGCGTGCCAGGCGCTCCTGGATCATCGCGACCCGGCGGGTGCCCTCGACCATGTGGGGCAGCAGTTGGAAGGTCTGCACCGAGACCTCTACCCGGGGGCTGATGCCGATCATGCTGAGCTGGCGGGTGGCGGGGGCGTCGTAGGGGCGCTGGTAGACGGCCCAGGGCAGGCGGGCCAGTTGGTCGAGGGTGAGTGCGTCGCCGACATCGGGGTGGTCGTCGGCGACCATGCACAGCCAGCGGTCCTGGTGGAGGTCGACGGCGGGGAAGCCGTCGATGATGCCGTGCGGCAGCAGCAGACCGTCGACGGTGCTCAGCACGGTCGCGGTGTTCTCCACCGCTGCGGGCGTCGAGTGCTGGAACGCGAGCCGGATGCCGGGTGCTTCCTGGTGCAGGGCGCGGGCGAGCGCGGAGCCGAAGACGGCGGCGCCGTAGTCGGAGGCGAGCAGGGTGAACTCACGGCTCTCCGCGGCCGGATCGAAGTCGGCCTGGCTGGCGAAGACCCGTTCCAGCAGGTCGCAGGCGGTGGCGCTGCGATCCCGCAGGGCCACTCCGAGCGGTGTCAGCTCGTAGGCGTTGCCGGTGCGGGCGAGCAGTTCGTCGTCGAAGTGGCGGCGCAGCCGGGACAGCGCGGCGCTCATCGCGGGCTGGCTGAGCCCGACGCGCTCGCCGGCCCGGGTGACGTTGCGCTCCTCCAGCAGCGCACGCAGCGCGAGGACCAGGTTGAGGTCGAGTCGGGACAGGTTCACCAGGCACCACCAATGCGAGACCGTGCGAGCAAGAACCATCCACGCCATGGATTAGGCGCATCCACAGGATCTATTTCCGTGATTAGTCGATCGAGGCCAGAGTAGACCGCAACCCAGCAGGAGGAAATCTGATGGCAACGCTCGCGCAACCTGCCGGCCCGTTCGCGCTCGGCACGTTCTCCGCCGAGGACGGTGATCCGTTTCCCGGCCTTCTGGCGAAGGAACGCGTACTCGACCTGAGCAGTGCCCTGGACTGGGCACCGTCCGGACTGCGCGCCGTGGTGGAGCGGTGGGAGGAGACCCTCCCCGTCCTGCACTCCCTCGCGGACGACGACACCCTCGGCTGGCGGCCCCTGGAGGACCTGCGGGTGCACGCCCCGATCGCGCCCCGCCAGATCTTCCAGTCCGGCGCCAACTACCGGCAGCATGTGATCGACCTGGAGGTCGCCCACCGCTCCCCCGACGACCCGCGCACGGTCGAGGCGGCGCGTGCGGAGATCGCCGCGGTCATGGACCGCCGGGCCGCCGAGGACCTCCCATACGTGTTCATCGGCCTGCCGAGCGCCGTCACGGGCCCCTACGACGATGTCATCCTGCCCCCCTGGGCCCAACAGCCGGACTGGGAACTGGAGTTGGCCGCCGTGATCGCCAAGCCGGCTTACCGGGTGTCCGTCGAGGAAGCCCTCGACCACGTCGCCGGATACACGATCGCCAACGACCTCACGGACCGCGCCACCGTCTTCCGCCGGGACATGAAGGCCATCGGCACCGACTGGCTGCGCAGCAAGAACGCCCCCGGTTTCACTCCGCTCGGCCCGTGGCTCGTCCCGGCCGGGTCGGTCGCGGACCCCGGTGACCTGCGCGTGACCCTCAGGCTGAACGGCGAGACCATGCAGGACGAGTCCACCAAGGACATGCTCTTCGGCGTGGCGCGGCTGGTGTCGTACGCCTCGCAGAGCGCTCAACTTCTCCCGGGCGACCTGGTGTTGACCGGCAGCCCGGCCGGCAACGGCATCCACTGGGGACGGCTGCTGCGCGACGGCGACGTCATGGAGGGGTCCATCACCGGCCTGGGCGTGCAGCGCACCCGCTGTGTGGCGGAGGGGTCGGCATGACCCTGGACCGCCACGACCCGGAGGGCGCGATCGCCGAGGCCGCCAAGTCGTACTCGAACTGGGGGCGTTGGGGCGAGGACGACGTGCTGGGCACGCTCAACTTCCTCGACGAGGCCAAGCGCCGCGAGGGGGCCGCACTGGTCCGCCGGGGCGTCAGTTTCTCGCTCTCGCAGTCCTTCGACATGGACGGCCCGCAGAAGGGCTGGCGCCGCCGCACCAACCCGGTGCACACCATGCTCGACACCGGCACCGACGCCGCCCTCGGCAACCAGGGCTTCCCGCACGGCATCGGCGGCGCCGACGACGTGATCGCGATGCCCTTGCAGTGCTCAACACAGTGGGACGGGCTCGGGCACATCTTCGACCACGGCAAGGCGTGGAACGGCCGGGCGGCCGAGAAGGTCGTCACCTCCGACGGCGACCTCGTCACCGGCATCGAACACATGGCGCCCCATGTCGCCGGGCGTGGGGTGCTGCTCGATGTCGGCCAAGTCATCGGAGTCGACGGCGAGTTGGCCGACGGCTTCGCGATCACCGAGGAACACCTGACCGCGACCGCCGAGGCCCACGGGGTCAGCGTCGGCCGCGGCGACATCGTCCTCGTCCGTACCGGACGGCTCGCCCGCGCCCGACGGGACGGCTGGGGCGAGTACGCGGGCGGGCCCGCACCAGGGCTGTCGTTCACCACCGCCGGCTGGCTGCACTCCACCGAGATCGCCGCCATCGCCACCGACACCTGGGGCTTCGAGGTACGGCCCAACGAGTTCGACCACGCCTTCCAGCCGCTGCACCAGGTCGCCATCCCCAACATCGGCCTGCTCATCGGCGAGATGTGGGACCTCGACGCACTCGCCGCCGACTGCGCCGACGACGGTGTCCACGAGTTCTGGCTCACCGCCGCGCCCCTGCCCATCACCGGGGCCGTCGGCTCACCGGTCAACCCGATCGCCGTCAAGTAGCCCCTTCAGCCGCAGGACGCACCCTTCCCCGGACAGCGAACGGCGTATCCGGCCCGCACCCCGCCCGCACCATGGCCCGCTACTCCCCGGCGGGCGAACCGCACCCCCGCCGCCCGAAGCCGCGCGGCCCAACCCGGGAGGTATCCCCCGACATGGCTGACAGCCCCACCTTCCCCCGGCCTCCGGCCGGGGAGGCACCCACCGTCCTGGTCATCGGCGGGGGCGCTTCAGGAAACGCCATCACCATCCTGCTGCGCCGCGCCGGCATGAACGTGGATCTGATCGAGGCCAGGCCCGACTGGAACGCCACCACCGGCTCCGGCATCACCCTCCAGGGCAACGCCCTGCGTGTCCTGCGCGAACTGGGCGTGTGGGAGCAGGTGGAAGCGTCCGGGTACGCCTTCGGCTCGCTGGGCGTGACCGCCCCCGACGGCACCGTCCTGTTCGTCGCGGAGGACATCCAGACCGGTGGGGAGAACCTGCCCGCCACCCTGGGCATGCAGCGTCCTCAGCTGCAGCAGATCCTCATGGACGCGGTCCGCGCCTCCGGCGCCGGCGTTCGCCTGGGCACCACCGCCGAGATCCTGGACCAGGACGCCGACAGCGTCTCCGTACGCCTCAGCGACGGCACGACCGGCCGCTACGACCTGGTGATCGCCGCCGACGGCGTCAGCTCGACCACCCGCGCCGCGATCGGTATCACCGACAAGCCCGAACCGACCGGCATGGCCATCTGGCGCATCGCCGCCCCGCGGCCCGAGAGCGTGACACGCACCGACCTCGCCTACGGCGGCCCCGCCTACATCGCCGGCTACTGCCCCACCAGCGAGAACACCATCTACGCCTACCTCGTCGAGGCGATCCGCGACCGCGCCGCCATCGATCCGGCCGCCCACGCCGACGAGATGCGCCGCCTGGCGCAGGGCTACGGCGGTGCCTGGCCAGAGATCACTGCCCACATCACCGACCCGACGAAGGTCAACTACACCTGGTTCGACCGCCTGCTGGTCGAGGGCGCCTGGCACCGGGGCCGGGTCGTGCTGATCGGCGACGCCGCCCACTGCTGCCCGCCCACCATGGCCCAGGGCGCGGCCATGTCCCTGGAGGACGCCGTCGTCCTCGCCGAGCTGCTCAGCAGCGGACAGGACTGGGGCGACGAGCTGTTCCAGGAGTACTACGACCGCCGCATTCCCAGGGTGCGCACCGTCGTCGAGGCATCCGTGCAGATCGGCCAGTGGCAGCTGGACGGCGTGCGCGATGCCGACATGCCCGGCCTCATCGGCCGCACCATGACGATGCTCAAGGAGCGCCCGTGACCGCCACCGTATCCTCCGCTCCGACGATCGACGTCCACGCGCACCTCCTTCTTCCCGAGGTCGAGGAGACCGTCGCCGGTCGTCCCGGCCTCGCCGAGGCCCGCGCCCTCGACGCCCGCCGCAACGGCCCGGTGGCCCTGGCCGTGAACGGCCCGATGGTCGGCGCGCGTGTGCCGAAGCTGACGGACGCCGCCGTACGCCTGGCGGCCATGGACGAGCAGGGCGTGGACATCCAGCTGGTCAGCCCGTCCCCCTCGCACTACCACTACTGGGCCGATCCCCAACTGGCGGCAACAGTCTGCCGGTTGGCCAACGAGAGCACCGCGGCGCACTGCGCGAAGGCACCCGACCGGCTGCACGGCCTGGGCCTGATCCCGCTCCAACACCCGGACCTCGCGGTCGAGTTGCTCGACCACGCACTGGAGCAGGGACTCAGGGGTGTGGAGATCTCCTCGCACGCGCCCGGCCGCGAACTGTCGGACCCGGCCTACGAACCCCTCTGGTCGCGGGCCGAGGAGACGGGAGCCCTCCTGTTCCTGCACCCCTTCGGCTGCACGCTCGACGAGCGCCTGGACCAGTGGTACCTGTCCAACACCGTCGGCCAGCCCACCGAGAACGCCGTCGCCCTCTCCCACCTGATCTTCTCCGGTGTCCTGGACCGCCACCCGGGCCTGAAGCTGATCGCGGCGCACGGCGGCGGCTACCTCCCCACCCACATCGGCCGCTCCGACCACGCCTGGCGAGCCCGCCCCGACACACACGGCTGCGCACGGGAGCCGAGCAGCTATCTGCGGCAGCTCTACTACGACTCGCTCGTCCACGACCCGTACGTGCTACGGGAGTTGGTCCGAACCGCGGGCGCCGACCGTGTCCTGCTCGGCTCCGACTTCCCCTTCGACATGGGCACGGACGACCCGCTGGCCGCACTGCGCGCGGCGGATCTGACCGACCACGACTTCCACTCCCTCCGCGGCGCGAACGCCGCCGCCCTGCTCAACCTCGTCTGAGGAGGAACCCCATGAGCAACCGCCTGCTCACCCACCTCCGGCACGTCGACCTCGCCGTGCCCGACTACGACAAGCAACTCGACTTCTACTCCGGCGTCTGGGGCCTGACCAAGGTCGCCGAGGACTCCGGCATCTCCTTCCTCGCCGCCGAGGGCAGCCCCGAGCAGTACGTCGTACGGCTGCGCAAGGCCGACGAGAAGCGCCTCGACCTGGTCTCCTACGGCGCCGCCTCAGCCGCCGACGTGGACACGCTCGCCGAGCAACTCCTCTCCGGTGGGGTCGAGTTGATCTGTCGGCCGGGCAAGGTGGACACCCCGGGCGGCGGGTACGGCTTCCGCTTCTTCGACGTCGACGGCCGCACCGTCGAGGTCTCGGCCGACGTGGAGGTCCGGCAGCACCGCAGGATCGAGGAGAAGGAGTCGATCCCGGTCAAGCTGTCGCACGTCGTCCTCAACTCGCCGGACCTCGACAGGACCCGCGCCTGGTACGAGCAGCACCTCGGCTTCCGGCACTCCGACACGCTCAGCTCGCCGTACGTCGGTGACGTCATGCACTTCATGCGGATCAGCAACCAACACCACTCCATGGCCATCGCCAAGGGCCCGCACACCTCGCTGCACCACGTCTCCTTCGAGATGCGCGGCATCGACGAGTACATGCGCGGCTCCGGACGGGTGATCCGGGCCGGTTTCCAGAAGGTCTGGGGCCCGGGCCGGCACATGGCGGGCGACAACACTTTCACCTATTTCCTCGACCCGCACGGCAACACCGTTGAATACACGACGGAGTTGGAGGAACTGGACGAGGACACCTGGCACCCCCACGTCTACGACTTCTCCCAGCCCGAAGTCACCGACCAGTGGGGCACCGCCAACCCGATGAACGAGCTGATCGCCAAGGAGTCCTTCAACGACCCCGACCGCGGCGTGTTCGTCGCCCCGCCGCTCTGACCGGTCACGCCCCCTGCCGCGTGGACGCGGCGGTCGTGCCATGCCCTGGCTCCCCGCCGCGCCCCCGGTCTCGTTTCCACCGTCCTCCCGCCGTCAGGACCCTGCCCATGCGTTTCGCCACGTACGAGTACCGCAACAGACGCCAGGTGGCCGTCGTCGAAGAGGACGGCACGCTCTACCCCCTGCCCGGCGTCAGCTCACTGACCGGCCTGCTCGCCGAGCGAGGCAGTCTGCACGAACTGCTCGACGCGGGCTCCGCGAAGCCCGACGTCCCGACCGGCCCCCACGTCTCCGACGTACGACTGCTGCCACCGCTCCAGCCGCCCACCGTGCGGGACTTCGTCACCTTCGAGGAACACGTCGAGGGCGTACGGAAGTCGGTGGACGGAGCCGCCGGGGTGCCCGAACAGTGGTACGCGGCCCCGACGTTCTACTTCGCCAACCCCTACGCGGTGTACGGCCCGCACGACGACATCCCCGTGCCCCCGGGTTCGAGCGTGCTCGACTTCGAACTCGAAGTCGCCGCCGTCATCGGCAAGGAGGGCCGCGACCTCACCCCCGAGCACGCCCGCGACCACATCGTCGGCTACACGGTCTTCAACGACTGGTCCGCCCGCGACCTGCAGTCCGCCGAGATGAAGGTCGGTCTCGGCCCGTGCAAGGGCAAGGACACCGCCACCACCCTCGGGCCGTACCTGGTGACCGCCGACGAGTTGGAGAGGTACCGCGACGCGGACGGCTTCCTCCGGCTGGCACTGACCGCCGAGGTGAACGGCCAGGTGGTCGGCAAGGACCTTCTCTCCAACATGAGTTGGACCTTCGAGGAGATGGTGGCCTACGCCTCCCGAGGTACCGTCGTCCGCCCGGGTGACGTGCTCGGTTCCGGGACCTGCGGCAACGGCGGCTGTCTCGCCGAGCTGTGGGGCGTACGCGGCGAGCAGGACCCGGCGCCGCTCAAGCCCGGAGACACGGTGACACTCACCGCGGAGGGCATCGGGTCCGTCTCCAACACGGTCGTGAGTGGCGTCGATCCCGTGCCGGTTCCAGCCGGTCGGCGTCGATCCCGGGAGCGGCCGTGACCGAGCGGCTGCCGGGCGAGGTCGTCGTGGTCACCGGCGCGGCCGGCGGCCAGGGTGCCACGGAGGCCAAGGCACTCACCCGCGAGGGCGCCCGGGTGATCGCCACCGACGTGAACGAAGCACCCGGCTGCCGCCGTCTCGGCGTCAGCAGCGACAAGGAGGGGTTGGACCGAGGGTGAAACCGACGTGTCGCGGCAGATAGGTGGCGGTGCTCCGCGCTGCCTTGAGGTGCGATCAACCGGCACTGGCCAGGCTCGCGAGCTCGGCCTCGATCCCCTCCGGAGAGAGGATGTGCTGACAGACGAGCTGGCTCGCTCCCATGATCGCGGCGCGTTCGCCGGCGCGAGAGAGAATGATCCGGAGGTTCGTGGTGGCCAGCGGTAGCGAGCGGTGATAGACCACCTCGCGTACTCCTGCCATGAGGTGCTCGCCGGCCGCCGCCATGGAACCGCCGATCACGATCACGCTCGGGTTGAGCAGGTTGACGCACGTCGCGAGGACCTCGCCGATGTCACGCCCGGCCTGCCTGAGCGCCTGAATGGCCACGATGTTGCCGTTCGAGGCGAGCGCGATCACGTCGGCACCGTTCGTGGCGTCCAGTCCTTGCGTAGCGAGGAATCGGGCGACGGCGTCTCCGGACGCGATCGCCTCAAGGCATCCCGTGTTGCCGCAGCGGCACACGATGTCCTGGCCGCGGGAGGCGCGGACATGTCCGAGGTCGCCCGCGGTGCCGTCGGATCCGCGCTGGAGCTGACCGCTGCTGATGACCCCGGAGCCGATGCCGGTGGCGACCTTGACGAACAGAAGGTCGTCGGCATCGGGCCAGAAGCCCGTCCGCTCGCCGAGAGCCATGATGTTCACGTCGTTGTCCACGAGGACGGGCGAGGGCAGGGACCGCTGGACGAAGCCGACCACGTCGAACCCGTCCCAGCCGGGCATGATCGGAGGCTTGACGGGCCGTCCAGTCGCGTGCTGGACGGGGCCCGGAAGACCGATGCCGATGCCCGCGAGGTTCTCCGGGCACTGGCTTTCGTCGAGCAGGCGCTTGCCGGAGTCGACGACGAACCCGAGCAGTGTCTCGGGACCTGCCGCCACCGGCATGTCCGCACGCTCTTCGGCGAGTACTTCGCCGTTCAGATCGGTGAGGGCCACCCGTACGTGGCTCGCGCCGATGTCGGCTGCGAGCACCGTGCGAGCCCGGGGCTGAAAAGCGAAGCGTGACGCAGGTCGGCCGCCGCTCGAGAGGGCGTCCCCGACCGGGACCACGAGCCCGGAACCGAGGAGCAGGTCGACCTTGCCGGCGACGGTCGAGCGGGCGAGCCCCGTGGTCATGGCGAGTTCGGCGCGGGTCCAGGGTCTCCCGTCTCGGAGGAGTTGGAACAGATCGCCGGCACGAGAGGCTCCGGCGGCAGGAGCCTGCTCCCTCCTGGTGGCCTCAGCGGGCGCGTGGCGCCCTTTGCGTTGGTCTTCTGCCATGGGCTCGAGTGTTTCACAGCGGCTTTGGAAGGTCTAGACCCAAAAGTCCGCCGATGATCTTTGCACTTTCTATTGTCTGCCGTCAAAAGGGTCCCTAGGCTCCGGGACACCGGGCGCGCTGGCTGACATAAGTGGCGCGCAGCCTCATACCGGCGCTCTGGTGAAACTCCCGCCCGCGCGAGCCGTCGCGGGTGTTGCGACCGTCCTCGGGGACCCGTCTCAGAGGACCTCGGCGTGCTGTGCCACGTCACCTCTGCGGCTTAGGCCTTCTCCGGCCGAAGAGCTGCATCCCGTCCCCAGTTCCTTCGATGAATGGGACCAGCGATGAGAACTACCCGGACCACGTTCACGCGCCGCGGCTTCCTGGGCCTGGCGGCCGCCGCTGCCGCGAGCCCCGCGCTCGCCGCGTGCGGCGGCGGCCTCGGCTCCTCCGCAGGCGGCAGCACCATCAAGTTCTGGGACATGCCCTGGTCGACCCCGGCGTACAACACCGCGGCCAAGAAGATCACTGAGGCCTACGCACCGTCGTCGGGCAACCCGAAGGCGAGCTACCAGACCATCCAGTGGAGCAACTTCTACCAGACGTTCTCCTCGGCGATCGCCTCGAAGACCGGCCCGGCGGTGTCCACCGGAGGCGGCTTCCAGGCCTTCCAGTTCGACGAGCAGGGGCAGATCGCCCACGCGGACAAAGTCATCGCCGCGCTCAAGAAGAACGGCCAGTTCGACGACTTCCTGCCCGGCGTCCTCGACGCCTTCAAGTCGGACAAGGGCTACGTCGCGGTGCCGTGGCAGCTGGACATGCGCGTCCTGTGGTACCGGAAGTCCCTCTTCGACAAGGCGGACGCCGCGGTCCCGACGGACTGGCCGTCACTGCTCGCAGCTGGCAAGGCCCTGAAGAAGATCGGCGTCATCGGCTTCAGCACCGGTTCCGGCGCCGGCAACTACCTGGGCAACCACTTCATGATCGCCATGATGATCAACAACGGTGGCGGTGTGTTCACGCCCGACGGACAACTCGACCTCCTCAGCGACCGCAACGTCGAGGCGATCGAGTTCGTCAGCGAACTCGTCTCGAACGGCGTCATCGACCCGGCGGCAGTGAGCTACACGACCGACAACATGGACACGCAGTGGAAGAACAGCAAGACGGGCTACGGCCTGTACGTGACGGGCCTCCCTCAGCGCGTCGGCGACACGTCGGGTGACATCACCGCTGCGAGCCCACTCACGGGCCCGCACGGTGACAAGGCCACGCTCGTGTTCCCGAACAACATCATGATGTACAAGAACACGCCGTCCCAGGCGTCCTCCGAGGCGTTCCTCGTCTACTACCTGGGCCAGCTCAAGCACCTGTGGCAGCAGAAGCTCATGAACGCTGTCCCGGTGTTCAAGTCGATCACGGAGCTACCGGAGTTCGCGGGCGACCCGAACAACGTCAAGATCGTCAAGGAGTACCAGCCGATCGCCAAGACGTTCGCGTCCCGCGGCACGGTCCTCGACGCGAACATCGCGGTGCTCGACGGCGGCCAGGCCATCAACCAGTTCACGCAGACGATCCTCACCGGCAAGTCGGACGCCAAGTCCGCGCTCAAGACCTTCCAGTCCAGCCTGCAGTCCGTCATCAAGTCCTGAGCGGAGGCATCCCGTGACCGCCACGACACATGGGCTGGCGAAGGCTCGCCGGGGCGTTGCCCCCGGCGGGCCGGGCCGGACTCCGAAGAAGCACACACGGACGAGCACGCTGAAGGCGCAGACCACCAGGACGTTCTTCTGGCTGCTGCTGCCCTCGGTGCTCCTTCTCCTGCTGATCAACGGCTTCCCGCTCGTCTACGCAGCGATCCAGGCCACGCACAACGGCTCCCTCATCAACACCGGCGCCTTCGTCGGCTGGGACAACTTCGTCGACGTCCTCACCTCGCCCGGGTTCTGGAAGGCGGCCCGGTTCACGCTCGTCTTCACGATCGTGGGGGTGTTCGGCTCATGGGCCGTCGGCCTGGGGCTCGCCCTTCTGCTCCGCACCCGGATCCCGGCGCGCGGCCTGTTCAAGGTCCTGCTGCTCCTGCCCTGGGTCGTGCCGATCGTCGTCTCCTCGACGGCGTGGAACTGGCTCGTCGCGACCCCGCAGAGCCCAGTTCCGTCCCTGTTCCACGCGCTCGGCCTCGGAACCCCGCTGTTCCTCGCCGATCCGACCCTGGCCATGGTCACCGTGTGCGTGTTCAAGGTGTGGGTCAGCTTCCCCTTCATGATGATGATGTCGGCCTCCGCTCTCGCATCGGTGGACGAGAACATCTACGAGGCCGCGAGCATGGACGGTGCGAGCCGGTTCCAGCAGTTCACGCAGATGACGCTCCCGCTCGTGGCGAGGTCCACCTACATCAGCTGGATCCTCATGACGATCTTCTGCGTCAACGACTTCCCGACCATCTACCTGCTCACCGGCGGAGGCCCCGTCGACGCGACGACCTCGCTCGTCGTCTTCGCCTACCGCACCGTGTTCCAGAACTTCCAGACAGGGCCCGGCGTGGCCGTCGCGTTCCTCATGACGCTGACCCTCGTCATCGTCTCCGCTCTCCTGTACCGCCAGATCCGAAAGGCGGGTGTCGAATGAGCACCGTCGTGCACACGCATACAGCTCCTGCCTCGGGCGGCTCCGCCGCGACGGCTGCCCGGAAGAGCCGTATGGTCTCCGAGGCCGGCATGCGAGGACGCTGGTGGCGCTTCGCCGCCATCCTGCTGATCACCGCCGTCGTGCTCGTCCCCATCGGGGTCGTCGCCGTGCTCGCCTTCACCCCGGGCACCACCAGCACGACGACGGGGCCCACCTTCGAGAACTTCACGAACGTCTTCTCCGAGACCCTGGCCTCGACCTGGCTCGGGAACAGCCTCGTCGTGACCCTGGCCACCGTCGTCGTCTCGGTCTCGGTCGCCGCGCCGGCCGGCTACGTGCTCTCACGCGGCCGCAGCAGGGCAGTCTCGTCCTACTCGCTCCTGCTGTTCGTCATGCAGTCGCTGCCGATCATCACCTCGGTCGTGCCCCTGTTCATCCTCTTCGCCAAACTCGGACTCGTCGACAACCTGCTGGGCATCACCATCGTCTATGTCGCCTCGACCATGGCCGTTGCCACCTGGATGATGGCGGCCTACTTCGACTCGATCCCGATCAGCCTCGAAGAGGCCTCGTGGATCGACGGCTGCTCGGTGCTCGGCTCGTTCACCAAGGTCGTCCTGCGCAACAGCCTTCCCGGCGTGCTCTCGACCGCGATCTTCGCGTTCCTGCTCGCGTGGAACGACTACCTCGTGGCGATCGTGTTCCTGCGCTCGGACCTGACCTTCACGCTCCCCATCGGCGTCCAGTCCTTCTTCCAGCAGAACGCCACCGACTGGGGCTCCGTCATGGCCCTCGCCGTCGTCATGATGCTCCCGCCGGTGATCGTCTTCGCCGCCCTCAACAAGTACTTCAGCGTCGGCGGCATCGGCGGTTCCCTCGCGGGCCGCTGACGCCCGAGCCGCTCGCGTCAGACCTGTTCTTCCACGTCACCGATCCTGAGAGGACACGGTTCCCCATGGGTTATTCCGTTCAGCTCTACACCGTCCGCAACGCGATGGAAGAGGACCTCCCCGGAACGATCCGGCGGCTTGCCGAGATCGGCTTCACGCAGGTCGAGCCGTACAACTTCGTGGCCCGCGCCGACGAGCTCGCCACGGCTCTCGCCGAGAACGGCGTCACCGCCCCGACGGGCCACGCCCCCCTGCTCTCCAGCGACCAGGACGAGGTCTTCGCCGTCGCCAAGCGTCTCGGCATCGGCACGGTGATCGACCCCTATCTCCCGGCCGAGCACTGGCAGGACGCCGACACGATCGGCAGCGCGGCGGCGAACCTGAACGCCGCGGCGAAGAAGGGCGCGGAGTACGGGATCCGCGTGGGCTACCACAACCACTACTGGGAGCTCTCCTCGAAGATCGAGGGCACCACCGCCCTGGAGTTCTTCGTGGGTCTGCTCGATCCCGAGGTCGTCCTGGAGGTCGACACCTACTGGGCCGCGGTCGGCGGCGAGGACCCGGCCGCACTCCTGGCACGCCTGGGCAAGCGTGTGGTCGCGATCCACATCAAGGACGGCCCGGTCTCCACGGACGTGACGGCACAACTGCCCGCGGGCCAGGGTGCGATCGACGTGCGGAGCGTCGTCGCCGCGGCGAAGAACCTGGAGGTCGGTATCGTCGAATTCGACGATTACGCCGGAGACATTTTCGACGGCCTCGCTGCTTCCCTGCGCTACCTCACGGCCGGCGCCGATGAGGGTTCCCGATGAGCCGGGGCCCGGTGGGCGTCGCGGTCATAGGCGCCGGCGTGATCAGCAAGCAGTACCTGGACAACCTCACGAAGTTCCCGGACCTGCAGGTCCACGCCATCGCGGACCTGCTGCCCGAGGCCGCGAAGGCGCGCGCACAGGAGTACGGGATCGCCGAGCACGGCACTCCCGAACTCGCTCTGGGCCACCCGGGCGTGGAGATCATCGTCAACCTCACGATCCCGGCAGCCCACGTCGAGGTCGCGACCGCGGCGGTGCGGGCGGGGAAGCACGTGTGGAGCGAGAAGCCGTTCGCGCTCGACCGCGAGAGCGGACTCGGGTTGCTGAAAGAGGCGGACGACGCCGGGCGGCTGCTGGGGTGCGCCCCGGACACCTTCCTCGGAGCAGGTCTGCAGACGGCACGGCGGGTCATCGAACGCGGGGACATCGGGGTCCCGCTCACGGCCCAGACCGTGTTCCAGACCCCGGGCCCGGAGTCCTGGCACCCGAACCCGGCGTTCCTGTTCCAGCACGGCGCGGGGCCCTTGTTCGATGTCGGCCCGTACTACCTCACCGCGCTCGTGCAGACCTTCGGCAGCGTCCGCCGGGTCATCGCGATCGGATCGAAGGCCAGGGCCACCCGCACCATCGGCTCGGGCCCCAGGGCCGGCGAGGAGTTCGAGGTCGAGGTGCCCACGCATGTGAGTGCGCTGGCCGAGTTCGCGTCCGGCGCCTCGTCGCACAGCATCTTCAGCTTCGATTCCCCGCGCACACGGATGGGCTTTGTCGAGATCACCGGCACCGAGGCCACCCTGTCCCTGCCCGATCCGAACTACTTCGACGGCGAGTTGTGTATCTGCCGTACGGGCGAGAAGGAGTGGACCGCGTTGCCGACCACAGGTCCGGCGAGTGGGCGTGGCATGGGTGTGCTGAACATGGCCCGCTCCATCCGGGGCGACGAGCCGCACCGGGCCAGCGGACAACTGGCCTACCACGTGCTGGACACGATGGTGTCCGTCTCCGAGTCGACCGACTCGGGTGCTTTCACCGACGTCGCCAGTTCGGCACCACCCTCCGCCCCGCTGCCGGAGGACTGGGCACCGAACGAGGCGACCATCGACGGGGTGCGCGCATGAGCCCGGTGTCGCGAACAACCGTTCCGGGTGCGCTCGGGGTCGCTGCGATCGGATACGCGTTCATGGGCAAGGCCCACTCCCAGGCCTGGCGCAACGTCGCGGCGTACTTCGACGTCCCGGCGGTGGAACAGCGCGTGCTCGTCGGACGCGACGCCGCGCAGGTGACGGAGACGGCGGCCCGATACGGATGGGCCGAAACGGCAACGGACTGGCGTGAGGTGATCAGTCGGGACGACGTACACATCGTGGACGTCTGCGCCCCGGGATGGCTGCACGCGGAGATCGCCGTCGCGGCACTGGCGGCCGGCAAGCACGTACTCATGGAGAAGCCGCTCGCGAACTCCTTGGCCGAGTCCGAGGCCATGGTCGCCGCCGCGCAGGCCGCCCGGGCCCGCGGAGTGCACTCGATGGTCGGCTTCAACTACCGGCGCGTGCCCGCCCTGGCCTACGCACGCCGACTCATCGCGGACGGCCGCCTCGGCACAGTCCGGCAGGCCCGCGCGGCCTACCTGCAGGACTGGCTCGCCGACGAGGACGCGCCCATGACCTGGCGGCTACGGAAGGAGACAGCCGGGTCTGGGGCCCTGGGGGACATCGCCTCGCACGCGATCGACCAGATCCAGTTCCTCCTCGGGGACACCGTCACCGAGGTCTCCGGGAGACTGCACACCTTCGTCGCCCAGCGCACCGGCTCCCACGGCGTCGAGGACGTCACCGTCGACGACGCCGCGTGGGCCACACTCCTCCTTGCCGGCGGGTCGGTGGCCTCGGTCGAGGCCTCCCGGATCGCGCTCGGGCGGAAGAACTCGCTGCGGATCGAGGTCTACGGCTCCCAGGGCGCCCTCACGTTCGACCTGGAGCGGCTCAACGAGCTGGAGTTCCTCGACGCCGCCGGGCCGGCCGCCGAGCAGGGCTTCCGGCGGATCGTCGTCACCGAACCCGAACACCCCTACATCGGAGCATGGTGGCCCCAGGGCCACATGATCGGCTGGGAGCACACCTTCACCCACCAGATCCGCGACTTCCTGGCAGCGGTCCGCGACGGCACAGCCCCCTCGCCCTCGTTCGAGGAGGGACTGCACGTTCAGCGCGTCCTGACTGCCGTCGAGGAGTCCGCCGCCAAGAACGCCGCCGTCCAACTCTGAGAAGAAGCCACCCGCAGGAGAGGAACCCCCATGCCCCGTCCCTTCACCCTGTTCACCGGCCAGTGGGCCGACCTGACCCTCGACGAGGTGGCCCGGCATGCCTCCGAGTGGGGCTACGACGGGCTTGAGATCGCCGTCTCCGGCGAGCACCTGGACGCCTGGCGATGGGACGACGAGGCCTACATCGCCGAGCGGCTCGGCATTCTGGAGCGCCACGGGCTGAAGGTGTGGGCCATCTCCAATCACCTCAAGGGCCAAGCCGTGTGCGACGACCCCATCGACTTCCGTCACCAGGCGATCGTCGGTTCCCGCGTCTGGGGTGACGGTGACCCCGAAGGCGTACGGCAGCGCGCCGCCGAGGAACTCAAGAACACCGCTCGCCTCGCCCGCGCCCTGGGCGTCAAGACCGTGGTCGGGTTCACGGGCTCCAAGATCTGGCAGTACGTGGCGATGTTCCCGCCCGTGCCGGCCGGGGTCATCGACGCCGGGTACCAGGACTTCGCCGACCGGTGGAACCCCATCCTGGACGTCTTCGACGAATGCGGAGTCCGCTTCGCCCACGAGGTCCACCCCTCCGAGATCGCCTACGACTACTGGTCCACGAAGCGCACCCTTGAAGCTATCGGGCACCGCGAGGCATTCGGTCTGAACTGGGACCCCTCCCACATGCTCTGGCAGGGCATCGACCCCGTCGCGTTCATCACCGACTTCCCCGACCGGATCTACCACGTGGACTGCAAGGACACCCGCATGCGCATGGGCAACGGCCGCGCCGGGATCCTCTCCTCGCACCTGCCCTGGGGGGACCCGCATCGCGGCTGGGACTTCGTCTCCGCGGGCCGCGGCGATGTCCCTTGGGAGGACTGCTTCCGCGCCCTCACGGCCATCGGCTACGACGGCCCCATCTCCGTCGAATGGGAGGACGCAGGAATGGACCGCCTCCAAGGGGCTCCTGAAGCCCTCCAGACGCTGAAGCGGTTCGACTTCGCCCCCGGCAAGCAATCCTTCGACGCCGCGTTCAGCAACCAGAGCTGACCTTCCGGCACGTCCGTCCCCCAACGGCTCTGTCGGGGAGTCGGTGTGACGGACCGTTGAGCCTCTCGCGCAGGGGCCCTTCACAGGGCTGCATGATCGAAAAGGACAACAGCGTGATCCCTTATCCCGATCGGGCGCTCGTCGGTGAGTTGCTCGACATTCTCGTCCCGGCCGATTCTCAGCCCGGCGCGACCGAGGCCGGGCTGCTGGGCTGGATGGACAGCCTTGCTGATCGTGACCACACGACACACTGGGCTCAGCTTTTCACTCCAGGGCTGGAGGCACTGTCCGTCGAACTCGACGCGGGAGCCGCTCTGGGCACCGATTTGGTCGCTGAGTTGCAGACGGCTCGGATACGGCAGGGCTGGGCGGTCTCACCGGCTGAGTTCATCGCGACGATGGCCACCGTGGCCGCCCACGGGTACTACGGGCGACGGGAAAGCGGGTCCTGGGAAGGACTCGGATACGACCCGTCCCCGAAACAGCCGACAGGAGCGCCCGTCCATCACGCCCGCCCTACCGAATCAGGGCCCGAGGCACTGCAACTCACATGGGACGTAGTCGTGGTCGGGGCCGGCGCGGGCGGCGGAGTGGCCGCCCGTGTTCTGACCGAGGCCGGGGCCCGGGTGCTGCTGTTGGAGCGTGGACGGTTTCTCACGTTCGAAGAGATCGGACACGACCATCTCGCCAATCACCGATTCCCCGCCTACGGCCACACCACCGGGCCCGACTACACCGGCAACCCGCGAGTAGTGGCCGAGCCGGGTAAACCGGACCGCGTGGTCGAGCGGCCCTACAGCCGGGAATGGCACAACAACGCGATGACCGTCGGCGGCGGCACCCGCGTCTATCAAGGCATGGCGTGGCGGTTCCAGCCAGACGACTTCCGCATGGCGTCACGGTACGGCGTACCCGAAGGCAGTTCGCTCGCGGACTGGCCACTGACATACGACGATCTTGAGCGTCACTACACGCGTGCCGAGCAGGAGTTCGGCGTCTGCGGGAACGGACAGGCCCACCGGTGCCAGGGCTTCCGCAGCGCTGACTACCCGATGCCCGCACAGCCGGCCACCCACGAGGCCGGCGTGCTGCGTAAAGGCGCCGAAGCCCTCGGCCTCAGTACCGGACCTGTGCCGTTGTTGATCAACTCCCGCCCCCGCGACGGGCGGGCCGCCTGCGTGCGATGCGGTGAGTGCATCGGCTTCGGCTGCCCGGTGGATGCCCGTGCCGGTGCCCACAACACCGTCATCCCATTGGCCTTGAACTCGGGACTGTGCCGACTCGTCAGCGGGCAGCGAGTACAGCGAGTGCTGGTGGACGGCACCGGACGTGCCACTGGCGTGGTGGTACGCGACGTGAACACGGGGACTTGTGCCGAAGTACGCACGGGGGCAGTGGTCCTGGCGGCCGGCGCAATCGAGACTGCCCGGCTGTTGTTGGCCAGTGCCACCGACGAGCATCCCGCGGGCCTGGGAAACCGCACGGACCAGGTCGGGCGACACCTGCAGGGGCACAACTATGTCGGAGCGTTCGGGTTGTTCGACGATCCCGTGCAGGATCTCCAAGGGCCGGGGGTGTCGATAGCGACCGCCGACTACACCCACGATTTGGGTGACGAGGCGATCGGGGGTGGGGTGCTGGCGAATGAAGTCGTGAAAATGCCCGTGCTGTTCCATGACTGGGCGATGCCATCGGACGTACCGCGCTGGGGATATGAAGCCAAGCGTTGGATACGGGAGTCCTACCTGCGTACCTCCCATGTCATGGGCCCGATCCAGGAGATCCCGAATCCGGAAGCCAGAGTGACCCTTGCCTCCCGGGTGCTCGACTTCGGCGGCGACGCCGTAGTGAGACTCTCCGGGGTGCAGCACCCGGAGAGTGTGCGGGCCGCGAAAGCGCTGCGTGAACGGGCCGAGCGCTGGATGCATGCGTCCGGCGCGCGTCAGGTGTGGACACTGCCGGTGCACACAGGCCTGTCCGCGGGTCAGCACCAGGCGGGGACCGCTCGCATGGGCACAGACCCGGCGGAATCGGTGACCGACCCCTTCGGGCGGGTGCACGGACATCCCGGCCTCTGGATCACCGACGCGTCCCTGCACGTCACCAACGGCGGTGTGAATCCAGTACTGACCATCCTCGCGTTGGCCTACCGATGCGCCGAGGAATTGGCACAGGCCCGCACGTGGAAATCTCCCAGACCTCCCAACTCAAAGGCTGGTTCTGGCAGGGACGCGATCCCGTGAATCGGACGGTGAGCAAACAATGAAGCAGTCGGAAACGAAAGCGGACACGACCTTGCACAAGCATGCCCAGTTCGGCTCCGACGTGACCGGGCAGGGAATGAGGCATGCCCGTATGCTCCTGCCCGGCCAGCGTGCCGAGCTGCATGTTCTGGACGTGGACAACGGTCAGTCCCAGATGGTGTTGTGCTCGGAGGATCAGCTGTTCGAGGCACCCAACTGGCACCCGGACGGACGGTGGATCGTCGTCAACGCCGATGGCGCCCTGTACCGGGTGGACAGTCACGACCCTGCGGGCCTCGAACCGATTCACGCCGCCGGGCTGCCCGAACTGAACAACGACCATCTCGTGTCGCCGGACGGCCGTTGGCACTACGTGTCGGCCAACGACGGGCACCTGTACCGAGTGCCGTGGGAGGGAGGAAGCGCTGAGCGCATCACCGTGCCCAAGGACCCGGAGCGGAGATTCCGTCACTTTCTACACGGCGTATCCCCAGACGGCAGCACCCTGGTCTACGTCGGCACGGAGGTCCTCGACGGAGACGAGTGGGGTAGACGCGCGCTGTGGTTCTTCGACCTCGTCACCGGCGAGGAGCGGCTCGTCAGTGACGGGTACTCACCTGCGGACGGACCGGAATTCTCCCCCGACGGCGCGAGCGTGTTCTTCAACTCAGAGGTCGCGTCCAGCGTGCCCGGTCACGCCCAGCTGTTTCGACACGACCTTGCCGAGGGCGTCGTGCAGCAACTCACCTTCGACGAGCACGTGAACTGGTTCCCGCACCCGTCGCCCGATGGCCGCCGACTGGTCTATCTCAGCTACCCGCCAGGAACCCTCGGGCACCCCGCAGACCTGCCCGTCACCTTGCGCCTGATCGACCTCCCCGAGGGCCCGGCACGTGACCTGGTCACGCTCCCGGGCGGCCAGGGAACCATCAACGTTCCGTGCTGGGCACCTGACGCTCTCCACATCGCCTACGTCAGGTATCCGCTCTGAGCTTGTTTCGCTTTGACGGACACCCTCGGTGTGAGGTTCCCGACTTGTATCGGCCGTAGCGGAGCGCGGTCGGGTTGGCCGCTCGTAGCGTCGGATCGCGTCGGCCGGCTTCCCGCGCCGCACCTCGCGAGCGGTGACGGGCTGGTTGCGCAACTTGTAGAACCAGGACTCGCTCACACCCAGCGCACGGCACGTCAGAGTGTGTCGGTCCGCCCCTACGTTGTCGAGGCTGCTCTCCGGCCTCACCCCCACCCGGGGGTTCAGCCTGCCTCCAGCTTCAACCGGTACCTGCGAGGACCGGCGGCGGGCCTCTCATCCCGCGAGATCCATCAGCGCCCTCGTGGCGCACAGCCGAGTTCATCGATGCATAAGAGATCGACACGGCCGTAGCGGGCGATCGTCTTCGACGGTTGCTTCTCGTCGGCGGCCTCGACCAGCTCGTTGACGAGCCTGGTCGCCAGGATGCAGCGGACCCGGAAGCCCTGCATGGCGGCCTCGGTGCCCAGGGCGATCGGCAGGTGGGACTTTCCGGTGCCGGAGTCGCCGATCAGGCAGAGCGGTTCGCCCTTCTTGACCCACTCGCAGGTCGCGAGCGTGTTGACGGTGGCGGGCACAGCCCAAGGAGCCGCCTTCGCCACCGTCGTGAGCGCCCCCGTCGTCATTCTCGGCTGGATCTGCCAGCGCAGCCTCGTGCGTGGCCTGTTGTTCGTGGCGGTGAAGTAATGCGTGCACAGGGTCCGTGATGCACGACAGGCCACTACTCCCACAGGACCGCCGACCTTATGCCCGACCAGCGAAAACGCAGTCCTCAACTCCGGAATGACAACAGCTTCTCCATCTCCTTGCCGGGGGAACATATTGCTGGTGCGGTTGCCGGCCAGCCGTGTTCAGGCGCGCGGGCGGATCCGCAGTCCGTGCATGCCGCCGTCGACGGCGAGATCGGTGCCGGTGGTGGAGCCGGAGAGCGGGCTCGCCAGGTAGGCGATGGCCGCGGCGACCTCTTCC
>Ga0307515_10002249_pt1 | contig 42318 bp, 45 predicted proteins | sample 17_EM_MG_FD_194513 | JGI IMG/M metagenome (GOLD analysis project Ga0307515, IMG submission 194513) | Populus trichocarpa ectomycorrhiza microbial communities from riparian zone in the Pacific Northwest, United States - 17_EM | ecosystem: Host-associated > Plants > Roots > Unclassified | place... | reverse complement strand
AATCTTAAGATCTCAACAAAGAGTTCAAAGATACTTCTCAGAAGCCAGCGAACAGTCAAAAACCAGTCCAGCTATTGATGAAGCTAAAATGTCGTTCGTTATCATTATCGTAATCAAGCAGACATATCATCACCCGCCAGTTATATCCAAAGCTACCCTATCCACTTACAATTTTCCCGGACCTTGAATAAAATGTAACGCTTAAGCCCTGGCCATAACCACCTGTATTCCACAAAACCGCAATTTATTAAGACCAGAACCCATCATATCTCTCAGAAATTGATAGCCACTAACGCTGTGTACAAAGGGCAGGGACGTGATCAACAGTCCTAGATTCTCCTAAGAAGACCCCCCTGGAACCGTTCCAGTTCTCTTAGGCAAACCGCAGCAGCAACGTACTTCCAGCTCTGCAAGTTCTTTCTCTTCCAGCGACCTGGCTCAAGCATTGCATTTGCCAGGCACGCAATAGACCTTGCCAAAGCCTCATCCCTATCGCCATCGTCGCCTTGCGTGATATATTCGACGGTAAAAGTGACGTCTCTATCAAACCGCTCTTTCATGGCTGTGGCCATCTCGCGAACGCGCCGATTTTGTGCACCTATCGACTTTCCAAGAATGGATCCACTGAAGACCTCGAGTTCTTTTAGGGGATGAGCGTGATGGATGCTGCACTGATCCATTGTCTCTAACAAATTCGACTCGTAGCTGTTTGAACACGTAGGTCAGCTACCCCGCTGTGATAATCGAAATCAATTACTCACGCTTCTCTGGTGTCCCTAGCTAGGTCCGCGTATTCCTGCCACTGGACAAGTGCCGTTTCTCTCTTCACGTAGTCCCAAAGCTTTTCCATTAGTGTACGGCGAGACGGATCACGAGAGGCCAAACTCTTCGAGTCCTTCTGCATCTGCTCAAAGAAAGCCTTCTCGTCTATGGCACGGTACAAGCGCCCCAAGACATTGTTGCTCTCGTAGTAGCGGTAGCCTTTCCAATCCGGATCCATTGCACTAACAGGGTCACGCTCATCATCGTCCTCTTCGTCATCATCGAATACTGCACCTCGTTTTTCGACTATCACACGAGGTCCGCTTGCCATAAAATCGGGCCTGAGGTAGTCTTGTCTCGGAATCTTACTCATATCCGCCTATACATCTTTTAGTTAGTCTTGTCTCGATGAAATATTCGTCAAACCAGCTTACCGGAATTCCCGTCTTGGAAAAGTCAACCGCAGTAGACGCCATTTCTGCTAAATTTATACAAACAGGATGCAGAGTTCCTTGAGCCTCTCGGTCGGCCATTTGCTGGTGCATCATCGAGATCCGGCCCAGCTGATCGGTTTCCATGAATTGTATAAAAAAGTTAGTCATATCTCGTGTCTCAACCGGCCGGCCGATGTTGATTGGCGTCTGGCGCGGATAATCTGCTGGGTGGTGAGTTACATTCGGCATAAGCAGCGGATCGAAGATTATATTGTAGATGTCGCCATCCAAATCTCCCCCACTCAGCTGACTTGGGAGATCACGGTCTCCTTTCTGGCTGAAGACAACACAATTACGCAGCTTAGTGAGAGGGGAGGTTGAAGGTACATCCACTGCCTGAACAATCTGAATGTCGCCCGGATGTAAAGCAGGCGAACGAGTAATAGCAACCTGTCCACCAGCGAGCACACATCGCTGCCACTTTCCGTCTTTGTCTGCTTTCTCTGACACAGCGTAGATCTCGCCTTCATTGAGAGTATTCGTTTCATCCATGATACCAAATAATGTCATCCCATTTTCTACTAGGATGCGAGAGCGATGTTTGATTTCTCGGAGTTGCGACAAGGCCGCAATCTCGACTGTATCTCTTAAGAACTCATCCTGTTGAAAGGGTAACCCGATATCATCCAAAAGTCGAATAAGCTGTGGTGTTTTCGTGGCACTGCCTACCCTGCACCATTCTAGGAATGTGGCAGCGTTTGGAGGAGTCAATGTAATCATCCTCAGTTTCTCAACCATGGCGGCTTGGAGGTCTAGGAAGACCTCGGGCTCCACCCCAAGGTCTTCAAGAATCTTAATGAATGGTCGATTGAGGTATAGTGGAAGAGGCCTCGTGGCCGCGCCACATATTTCGATATCAAAAACCCCAGCCGCATCAAACTTGGTCATGGATGGCCGCAGACAGAGCTCCTTGCCCGTCAAACTAGTGTCAAGTGAGATCACTCCCTTTGCTCCTGTTATAGTCAGCATTGGAATTTACTCCTTATTTAGTCCAAGTGCCTACCGGCAAAGCGAATTTGGAGCACGGTCGGTTTTAGATCGCGTCCAAGGGCATACCCACGCCATACTTCCTTCAGTAACATCTCTGATATCGTACCGCATCCATCACTAAAGGTACGTCCATTTCTCTCGACATCGGGTTTTCTTACTAATGCCTCAGGCGTTATGGTTACTGCTCCCGTGGTATCCGAAAATGCCTGTCCAATTCTCGCTGCACATTTTGCTGGAGATCGAATGGCCGTAAAGTCCCCCAATTTTTTGATTACTTGAGGAGGGATAACTAGCCCACTTCCAGGGAGTGTTACAGGCGCCATAAACCAGCAAGTCTGGCTGCGAAGAGACGAATGTGAGAACCCGAGAAACGTAAATGATCGCCCCGCAATATTAATGCCATGCTCCAAGATTGATTTGAAGCGTTCATGGAAGATCTTCTGTTGAGAAGCCCGACCATCGAAGCGTATCAGCTCGCCATCCTCATCGGCGAAAGTGACACGAATAAAGTAGTCGGTATAACCTGAATACTTCCGCAAGACTCTGTTTGTGACTTCTGGTTCTGGACCACCAAGAAGAAGGCCACAGGGTGTTACAGTGACCTTGTGGATCAAGGCCAGGTGTTCATGGCGCTGTGCTAGGTCGTAAATCGATCCCTCTCTGGAGAACCGTGCTGCGCTCTCGCGAATAAGTCTTGCTAGCTCCTTGATATCAAAATCTCGAGCCTCAACATCAGGACCAGGCCAAGGAACCTGTGAAGCGAGCTTACGTACTGCTACAGTGATCTTGAGCGGGCCGTGGGTTTGCACCAGTTCCTCTATCTCAGGCAAGAGACTGAGAACTTTTGCTGGTGGTAAATATGCATTTTGAACAAGTCTCTGGATTTGGAACCGAAGGCCAAAATGCAAGGATTTTAGTTGATTATAGTCACTCAGTCTCTTCTTCAAAAGATGGAAGTCGTCGATGAAGGATCTATGCGAAATCTTCATCGGGGTCGGAAAATATACAGTTTGTGGCATTGATGAGGATCTGGTCAGCAGGTGATGGACTGTGGCTACAGCTGCTGGCTCTGAGAGAACCACACTGTAGACCAAGCAAAGCGACACAACCGCAGCATGATTCGCATCAATCCCCCACAATCTCGTCCTTGTGGTCTGTTGCCCTGGCCTTGGCGAATTTAGTGAGAGGTTGTTCATACCCTGCACAAGGCTCTCTGGTCCGGACAAGTCACTGGTAGTGTCGAGTTCATAAATCTTTGGAGGTGAGCTTAGAGTGATCGAAACTGCAGGGTTATTTGGCGCCCCAGTGAGAATATGTATGATGGAGAAGTAGGAAATGTCAAGCCTACAGGTCCAACGGATCTGCGGGCTGGCATACAGAAGGATGACAAGCGAAGACTTGCCAAATATAATGGACCCTGTTCTTAGGTCTCTTGAATGCGGGTTGAAATTCAACTTAGATTTCTCATAAGTCCATGATCCGCACGATATCGAATGGAAATGGAAGATATTTGTGAGCCGTTTTTTCTTTGAGCGGGAACTTGCGCCCGTCCGTTTCTGCTTCTGTAAAATTTTCTTCTCCTCAAGCTCCAATGTCCGGAGAAGAAATTCACTCGGACTGTTGTTACTTGGAGTGATAGTTAAGGACTTTCGAAAGAAGATGAGAGTAGTTTTTGGACGAGATTGCGGAAGAGGATTTGACGGCAACCCGTACTTCTCTAAGAAAAGTAGGGCTTTGGCCTCATCGCGAAAGGTGAGAATAGCGCAACCTTTTCCCTTTATCTTATTACACTCGAAGGAGACAACAGAAATTTCAAGTAGTATAGGACGGAAAAATTCAGTCAGTTGGTCGTTCCTTGACGATATTGGAATGTTGCGAATGAAGACGTCCATTTTGAAGCCAGAGCAACTGCAATGTGCTTCGCACACCACTAGTGCGCTCGAAAACCAATTGCACAAGTGTCTTTGTGCAGTATACTACGTTATCCGTGGCTGAGTTTAAGTTGGCGTGTTAGGTATTGGTGTTTGTTACTGATTGTTGCAGGGTTCGTGGTGTACGGAAGTAAAAGTGGGGGTGTTTAGGACTTGGGTGTGTTGCTGACTGAAGGCATATGAGGATTAAATAATAAGTGAAAAAAAGGCTCGAGCAGCTTGTAATGAACGGGTAACAGGCTAGATTTTCGCCGAAAGGTATTCACGTAGAATAGATGTAGAAGGAGGAAGACGAGGTCGAGAAGGGAACCTTGAGCAGTTGAGCGACGAGAAGCAGATGTGGAGTAAAGTGACTGAGAATATGAGCCCTCGCCTTGTACTACCAATGGCTGGGTTTGGCCTAATGCATGCAGCAAGTCACATTCTAACTTTACCCCGCCGAATGGCTACCTATAAACGAAGCTTGCCGATGTCAGAAATACCTTGTTCCAACCTCATACTTGGTCCAATCATAGTCACCAGCATAAAGAGTACGTATAAGGCAATGCAGCTCTAGCTATAATTGGCCAATGAACAAGACAACCCTTTATCACCTCAGGCAAGAAGCCCAAAGAGACGCACTCAAATGACATTCTTGAGAGCCCTGCTGTCACGCAACGCCGCCAACTTTTTAATCGCATCATCCAGAGGTATCAGATCACCCTTTACTTGTGTGGATTGATCATCACGGTTTCTGATATTCACTGTGCGACTCTCCTTCTCCTGTGCTCCCACCACAAAGATGAAGTTGTACTGTTGCAACTGTCCTGTACGAATCTTCTTCTGCATAGTGTTTCCGCTAACGTCGGCATCCACATGCATACCTTGTCCCCTGAAGATACTTTGAACTTCTTTGACGTAGTCATTGACAGCCGGCATGACCGGGACGACAAGGACTTGCCGAGGGCTTAACCAGAAGGGCCACTTACCGGCAAAGTGCTCCGTGAGAATGGCAATGAACCGCTCAAAACTGCCGTAGATAGCGCGATGAATCATGACAGGACGAGAGCAACCAGGTGTCAACTCTTTCTTGCCGATGTCGGGCTTCGATTGCTGCTCTACCTCAGTCTCAGCCTCAGCTTTAGGTTTAGCAGCCGCTTCTGGGCTCATATACTCGAGGTTGAATCGTTGAGGTAGTTGGAAGTCAAGTTGAATTGTGGCACACTGATATTCCCTCTTCAGCGCGTCCGATATGGTGATATCAATCTTCGGTCCATAGAAGGCACCATCACCCGGGTTAAGCTCCCACTTCTCCCCTCCCTTGGCCGTAAACGCATCTAGGGCTTTCGACAGCTTTCCTTCCGCGATGTTCCAAGTCTCGATCTCTCCCAGGAAGTTATCTGGGCGTGTGGAGAGCTTAAACTTGAACGTGAAGCCAAATTTGCCGTAGACCGTCTCAAGAAAGTCAAACAGGCCTGTAATTTCTTCTTCAATCTGTGAAGCTTTGTGAACATTAGAGAGCAAAAACCGCGGGATTTTTGGCATACCTGATCCTCTGTGCAGAAAATATGAGTGTCGTCTTGCACGAATCGTCGTACTCGGGTCAAACCCGTAAGTGCGCCTGAGGCTTCATTTCGGTGTAAGATGCCGAAGTCCGCTATTCGCATAGGGAGCTCGCGATAGCTTCGCTCCCTATGAGCAAAGAGAAGACAATGGCCGGGACAGTTCATTGGCTTTAGCGCCCATAGATCCTTTTCGACCTCGAAAGTAAACATGTCTTCTTGGTAATGCTGCCAATGGCCGGACCGCTTCCAGAGCTCAGCATTGTACATGTTTGGCGAGCTGACCTCCTGGTAGCCGCGCTTCCAGTATTCGGACCTCAGGAAAGCCTGAAGGGTGTTATAGATTATCATGCCGTGTGGAAGGAAGAAGCAGGAGCCAGGGGACCATTCATGGAAGAAGAACAGTTCTTGTTCCTTTCCAATCTTTCGGTGATCTCTCTTGGCTGCTTCTTCAAGATATTTCATGTGTTCGTCCATCAATTTCTTGTCTGGGAATGAAACGCCGTAGATTCGTTGCAGTGAGTCGTTCTTTGCATCGCCAAGGAAATAGGAGGCCGAATTCTGTGATAGGAATCAGCGTTGTCGGCTGGCTTTCATACGGCAATTCTTACCTTCATAATCTTGAATTGCTTTATTCTTCCGGTGTGTGGCACATGTGGACCACGACACAAATCGATTAATGGGCCACATCGGTAGACTGTTGTGCTTGTACCATCGGGTATTTTGTCTCCAATGATATGCTGCTTGTACTTGTTCGTCTTGAACATTTCCAAAAGGTCTGCCTTCGAGAGAGTGAGTCGTTCGAACGTTTGCTTTTCCTTAATCGCGTTGTTGGCCAGAGTCTCGAGGGGTTTATGGTCTGTCGGTTCTACGACACCTTGGTCTGGCAAAGCCATCTCGTAGTAGAAGCCATCTTCTACTGGAGGGCCAATACACAAGTCGCAGCCCCATCTTTTTTCCGCTGCTTCACCAAGAATGTGGGCGCTAGAGTGCCAAAATACTTTCTTGCCCTCAGGATGCTCAAACGGAAGAAGTTCAAGGCGACAGCTCTTTTCAAGAGGTCTTTCCAGGTCCCATAGCTCACCATCCACTTGTGCAATCACTGTACGCTCGAATAATGACTTGCTTATGCCTCGAGCGATGTTGGCTGGAGAAGTAACCCATGATTCTCCGACTCTCACGCTGCCGTCCTCTAATGTAATATCGATTTTCTCTCGGGGCTTATTTGCAACGTCCTCATCGTATTTGGCCTTGAGCTTCTCGAATATCTTTATGCGGTGGTCGAAGTAGGTAGGTGGGGGGTTGAGTTCCAAAGGACGAGACTCGGAGCCTTCAGCTGCTCCTTTCTTCTTTTTTTCTTTTTTGGGTTGTTTCTGACTCTCTGAAACAGCGAGATTCTTTACGCCTTCAACGGCGTCCTTTACGGCGTCCATGGTGTGGAATTGACGTGGCTTGTGTTGTCTGCCCCTCAGAGTGCGCGAAAGTTATTTAAACCAAACAGTCAGTCTTCGGTTGGTGTCAAGGCGTATAGTAAATCACAACACAATTGTATATGAGAGATCAAATACGAGGCCAAGCGTTCTGATATATCAAGGCATGTTTAGAGCAGTGCGAATTAATTCGATCACTCAAACCTATTTGTTACGCTGTTTAGTGGGGGGCACATTCTGGGCCGGTGTGTTTTTGGCGTGACTCGGACAAGGTTCGGGTGGATCGCAACTTTTTTCCGTCTATTTCGAACTTTTTGCACAGGACTTCCTTCGGCGCGACAATTGCGCTCCGAAACCTAACACAGATACCAATATGTCGTTTCGCGGAGGATCTCGCGGGCGCGGAGGTGGTGCATCTTTTGCAAGAGGCGGAGGTGGCTTCGGCGCTCGTGGAGGTCAGTCCAAGCGTGCTCCAAGGTTTTGAAAAAGAGCTAATATGTTGTTCAGGCCGTGGAAGCTTCCAACAGCAATCATATGGGCCGCCAGCAACTGTCCTAGGTATGGAATACCTGGAATTATTGTTTTGAAACACTGCTTACCCTGTCGTAGAGATGGGAAAGTTCGTCCATGCTTGTGAAGGCGAGATGGTGTGCGAATCGATAAATACCAAGATCCCGTACTTCAATGCACCTATCTACCTCGAAAATAAGGCAAGAAAAACCTATTGGGACTATACAGGGCTTCAGCAGAGCTAATATGAGCTTAGACGGCAATCGGAAAGGTCGACGAAATTCTCGGACCTCTCAATCAAGTGTACTTCACGATTAAGCCTCAAGAAGGCATAGTTGCGACCTCATTTAAGTCTGGCGATAGATTCTATATCGGCGGGGACAAGTTATTACCGTTGGAGAAGTAGGACAACTCAGCCCATAGGGAAACGTTAATAGGGTTAATGCTTTATCTAGGTTCTTACCTAAACCAAAGCCACCACCAGGTATGTGTAAATGTTTTAGGCTTTCAAGCATCAAGTACTCACAATTCGTAGGTGCACCTAAGCCGAAACGTATTGGAGGTGCCGGCAGGGGCGGAGCTCGTGGAAGCCGCGGAGGTAGAGGTGCGCCAAGAGGACGAGGAGGCTTCGGTGATCGAGGCGGGAGAGGTGGTGGAAGAGGGTTCGGAGGAGGAAGAGGCGGAGGCTTCAGTGCTGGGCGGGGTGGTAGTAGTAGGGGAGGCAGCAGAGGGTTTGGGAGGGGCCGAGGGGGCTGATGGACGTAACGTGCGAATTATGGGTTACTGGATGGCGTTTACGGTAGGGGTGGATCGTTTCAAACTTGTATAGCTTAACTGGAATCCTTTTTGATGGAGCCCATCTATGAACGGGGACTTCCGCTCAAAAATGGGTCATTTCACTAAATCATATGGGAGCCTTGGCGAAGCACGGGGCTAGTGTGGCTGCAACTCTCGTAATGACGTTCTGCCGTTGTGAAACTTGCAAAACAAAGAGCCGTCACACAGTCTCCAACGTCTTTACCTTCGCTGTTCCTCTTCCTAACTGTGTACCTATCTTACACGCTCACGAAACTCTTTAAATCGAGGTTTACCACATACTCAAGCTCTGATAGTAGACTGGGCTCTCTGCTCCGCCATGTCACGAAGAAACGGCGCCCCGATTGGCGTCGAGAAAGATGCTGCTTCGCCTCCCACAAACATAGGTTTGTAGCCTGTCGAACATCAAGGAGGTACACGACTGACATATTGGTAGCTCAGGACAAGCAAACAAGACTGCTATCCTCTGAGTCTGGCCACTTTTCCTTGATTAGGTGCGGAACGCACGCTTTTGATAGACCCCCGCCCGGTACAAATATCTAATCGTCTTGTAGAGCGCTTCATCTTGCAGACTTTATCACCGAGCTTAATGGTATACTATATAAAGACCTAATCTTATAATCAATATACTAATATGACAATAGGCTTCTGTGGTGCTATGTCCGTGTTCTCATCAATGCGATACTGTCTAGGCGATCCCCATGACTATACCAACCTCTGGGCAGCTCTAGGCTTCATACCTTTTGGTCTTTTCTTTGACTTCATGGATGGCAAGGTCGCACGATGGCGGGGAAAGGCGTCAGTGATGGGCCAAGAGCTTGACTCGCTCGCCGATCTGGTACGAACACTCCCCGGTGCATCCCCAATCATGATACTGAACCCTTCTGCCACAGGTTTCCTTCGGCGTTTCCCCTGCAGCTGCTGCCTTCGCGATGGGTGTACGGACGCCGGTTGACCATCTTCTGCTGACCATCTTCATCCTTTGCGGTCTCACCCGCCTCGCGCGCTTCAACGTCACAGTGTCCGTTCTGCCCAAAGACGCAACCGGCAAGTCGAGGTACTTCGAAGGAACCCCGATCCCGACCTCCCTCGCGCTTGTTTTCACGATGGCATATTGGGTTTCACAAGGCTGGGTTCTTGACAACATTCCACTGGGCACGGCCTTGACTGGCACGGCTTTCGAATTCCACCCCATCGCTGGCCTTTTTCTCATCCACGGCTGCCTCATGGTTAGCAAGTCGATCCACATACCAAAGCCATGATTAGGGAATCGTAGAATAGGAGCCACCCCTGCGTATACATCGGAATAAAGGGTAAGGCAATTAATCTGTCTTCCTTACAATCAGGAAAGTAGTATTAGACAACAACGGGTTTGGAGTGATTTTTGTACGGTTCGGGCATGACTATGACATGAGAAGGGTTCGAGGGCCAGCAAAATAGCATGACACGAGTCTTCTTGGCCTAAATTATTTCAATGCATATACCTTAAGAGCAACGTTTTAGTGCTTATCCTCTAGCCCCACCTGACGCAGCAGTTATAGAGATAATTACTTAGTTCCTTTACCAGCTTCGTTAAGAATTCAGACAAGTTCCGAGACACAAATAAAGTATCCGTTCACTACAGCTTACTAAGTCCTAAGTTCTTCATCAAGTCTCACATTGTTAGAAAGCGTATCTTTACTAACCACTCCATACACCAAAGCGCAAAAGGCGATTGAGAGTGATGCGTTGGCAAGAGGTGCTGTCGAAAACGCATAACCAGTAGCAGCATACAACCGCTAAGCTAAGTATAAATTCGCATTCTATCAATATGCCGGTTTATAATCTATGACGTCAGGCTCTCCGCAAACGCTAGCCCAGATATACAAACAAGAAACACAACGTATACGATCACATAGAATAGACACGACTTCACCCCTACTCTAATATTAAATATTTCCGTCCCTAACCCAACTCAAACCCGTCTATCAGTGTGGATCAACCGACCACATCAACTGGTCTGTTCGTGAATTTGCCATGTGTATCCCCATTCCCATAATCGTATTACAAGGCCCATCCATTACGAATATCCAGGAAGGCCAAATCTAAACAATTGCCCTTTCTGGCGAATCTCTGGTTAGCCTATCTCAGGCTTTGTGTGGCAATGGCGGGGGAAGGAAAAAAAAGAAAGAATTAGTGCTACGCAAAGCCGCTGTCTATAGTTCGCAGATAGGATAGCTCTGCTAGCTCAGATAGCAGCCCGCGTAAGTGATGCAATGCCGTAACGCAAACGAGTTTGACGGTGTGTATTGTCAATACAGAAGCGAACCCAGGAAAAAGGTCAGGAACAGCGGGACCGGTTGTATGCAGAAGCCGAGCTATATATTCCACATGCTATCGTACCAAAAAAGGGCACATTAGAGGAATTATGAGTACAAATATGGCGGTATGGTTGAATGATCTACCGCGTAATGATTAGTGAAAAGCCGTCAAGCCATTGTGCGCAGGAGCCTGAGATGCCTGCAACAGTATAGCCACGAGGCGGGATAAGGGTGTGCCTGTTCGCCACGTCAGTTAGCTTCTTATAATTCTTTCCAAAGTAGAAATATTTAGCTTGGACGTACCCGCTGCCACCAATAGGGTTTCCAAAAATATCACTCCTCCGTCCTAGACTTGTCAATATCTGTAGCCCGTCGATCCATAGCCCAGCGCGGAGGTGGAAGCCCATCAAGGTTTCTCCTCTCCTTGTGTCTAATGCGAATTCAGTTCCACCTTCTTTTCCACTCCGTTTGCCAAACAGCTGAGTGGTCGTGTCTTCGTAAATAAATTCAACTCCATCTACAGCAAAGCCATGATACACGCGGATAGTTGTGAGAAGTTTCGTCTGGATATAACAACTGTCTATTATGAGTTCTTGCGCCTCTGAGCCTTCCATTTGAGAAAACCCAAGCTTGCTGCCTCGGAAACCCCATCGCCCATCTGGTAGTCGCACGCGTGAGTTCTTCGTTGATGCAAGCTGGCCGAAATTTTCAACAACATGTTTTCCTTGACCAACTGAATAAATTTCAAGCTTAAGCTGCTTGCTGCGCTTATCTTGTGGTAACCGGTCTAGAAGCTCTGACTCGACAAGGCTGATTTGGCGAGGTGACCCGTTTGAGCCGTTGTTTGGATCTAGGTATTCGATGTGTGAATGGCAGACATCATCACCCTCCGCATAAAGTTCAATGAAGGCAACGCCTGTAGCTGCCGTCACGAGAACCCCGCCATTGTCGACTGTCCAAACCTGGACACTCCCGTCTGTATTCAACGGCTGATCAGTTGGAAGGCGGAAGCACGGGTGGAATCGGAACCGTAGACAGTCCAGCCGATGCCAAGTGCATTCGTCCTTCTGCAAGCAAAGACGTTGACCTGGAGATTTCGTACGCGTGGAGTAAGGTTCCCGACAAGTAAAGGTTCGATTCAGGCGGACATAGTCGCGCAGCATTACACCAAACTCTTGATGCGGGCACCCGAAAAGATGTCCTGTTTCGTGAAGATGAGCGCCAATGCCAATGTTGGCTGCTTCCCAGTTGCTCCCTGATTCATTGCAATCGTTGGCTACATATACGGTGTCTGTCTTTGTGCAATCCGAAAATGCAGGAACAACTTCTTCAATACTTGCCGGATAGCTTTGCAACGCATGAGACCCAAAAATGGCAAGTTGAAGTGATCCGTCACCACCCCCCAAAGCGGCATGACCTCGAATTGTCTTTACCTTGGGGTCCCAGTGAGTATCCAGAAATAAGCATGAAACATAGTGCTGCTGCCCTGGTTTCGGCTTAAAATAATCTTTCACTGCTTCCGCGGCAATGCCGAACAAATCCCCGTTTTTCTTGGCTTTGTCGTACTGCTGTGCTAGATCAAGGTCTCTGATTTCTTGTACGGTCTTATTTGACCTGATAATATGAATCTTGGCTTCGTTCCGCATTTCTCCGGTCTTCATGTCTTGATATGTGAGCGTCCCCGGTTGCCATTCCTCTTCATAACGATAGCACCGTCGTCCGAGACCATTGCGGTTCATTTGCTCCCCCGTAAAGGCTTGCCAGAGGTAGGCAGCCATTCGAAACTTTCTAATCGCAAGGTCTAACCCATTACCTTCTTTCTGCAGTCGCTCTGGCACGGCATCGTACGTTCCCGGCGAGTCCCGCCCAAGTATAATCGCCAATTGCAATGGAGGCGACGAATTTAGTGGTAGGTAATTGATATTAATCCACGACGAATGCGCTGGAATGGAAGTGTTGCTTGAAGACACTTTTGGCGAGTTGAAATCAAGCCTTAGACGATTCGGTCCAGGTTGAAGATGAACCAAGGCCTTGAAGTGAGAGTCACAAACAGGCCAGTTTGTTGGAGGAAAGCTGTCTTGATGGTGAACTACAGTCAGGGTGCCGTCCAGCGGTTTGTGTGCGGGTTCCCCGATTTGCCCATTGATTAGGAAGACTTTTTGATGTACCTGAAAATAAAGTTAGTTGTGTGGTATTGAGGTGAGTCCGATATACAAACCCAAGAATTATCAGAAACGGAAGTAACTCGTGGGGCCAGCAATGATGTTGGATTAAACGATTTCTGAGAGCCATTGGCGGCCAGGGAAACCATGCCCTAGAAAAAGCATGCAGGTCAGCAAAGTTACCGGATCTTGGCCGAGATATGTTCCACGTACGTTTATGCTGTATCGCTTTGTATTTATAGAAGGCTGGGAAGGAAGCGGAGGTGTATTGCCGTTCAATCCCTTGAAGTTTGACGAAGAATCCTCTGACGGTAGGGTACTAGGTGGAGTAGTAGATTCGAAAGTGGAATTGAGGGTTGAAGACGATTTGTTAGTGGGTACATGGCCATTGGGAGATCCGTTGGATTTGCTTGAGGACTTGTCGGTTCGGAAGCTTGATCGGGACCTTCGCAGATTGTTAAGGAAGGAAGGCATGGTGAGGGAGTATGACAGGCGGCGAGGAGGTAGAGAGTGCGGAGGAAAGCTAGAAGGCCGAGCAGTTGAGAATAGTGAGAGTTTAACAACAGGTCTCGGGCCGCGTAATGGAGGGGAGAAAGCCGATGGCTTTGTGGTTGGAGCTTGAACAGCGGCTACCCACGTTGTTGAGCAGCGAAGGTGGGGAGGAGCGGAAGCGTCGAAGCAGCAGAGACAGAGTCGTGTATGCAATGGCTCCGCGGCTGGTGTTGAGGATCGCTGCTGGTCGCGGCAGTGATTCGGGCGCTGGAGTTACCAGCAACTTGCAGCCCATTGAGGAATATCAAGGGCGTGACAGGGAGATATTCTTGCGCCCGCAGCGAGAAATGTAGCAGTAGCAGCTAGGAACAAGCAAGATAAATGCGATAAATACGCATGGGGCGAATGGGTAATGTTGGCATGGCCATAACTATGGGCTATGGGCTATGGGGTGCCTTCTCCTCACTTCACGAGCTTGCTGGCCCGCAGTTTCATACAAATAACGGTGATGACGCTGAGCCGCACATTGGTCTTGCTTAGCCTAAAATGTTTGCATCCAAGGATTTGCCACCACCCAACGCCCCGGCAGCCTTCCCAGCACAACTGGCCAAGCCTAGCACGCCCTAAGCATCAACCCCCACATGACCGGCATGGCCGTTCTATACCGAAACCTCGGTGATTAATCTTTCGCTTGGCTGTATCGTAATATCGTAAGGTTTGTAAGGAATGTCTTTGCGCTTGTCATGGAAACGCCTCCATCTTCAGAGCCGGCAAGGCTGCTGCTAGAGCCCTAAGAGCGTAATTTCGATTACCACCACGAGTGCATTCCTTGCCGATTGCGCCTGTGCTTTGTCCTATCCAACCCGCTACGAAGCTGACTGCCCTTTTTTCTCTTCCAGCGCCGTGCCTAGTCGAGCCAAAACTCATCTCGACCTTCGCATTCCTCCGCTCTTCAGCTCATGCGGCACCCGACTAAAAGGTGAAACATTTGCGAGAGTACCTTGCCTCTCCTCCACCGAGTCCTCTACAACTCTGACCTCTCGCAATTATGGCTTCAACTGAGCGTTTGGACCAGCCTGCTGAGGTTGCGAGCAAGGTCTTAAGGAGAGCTCAGGTCTCAAAGGTAGCCTCCCTTAAACCACGCAGTCTTTGACATTGAGTGCTAATACTTCAAATGTAGATGACCCGCGCCCTACAGAACCGCCTCGCTTTAGCCAATGTCAAAATCAAGCATGGCTGGGAAAGTCTCAGCCTTGACACTCTGGAGCCCAAAGTGGAAATGGAGCTCAAGAGGAAGCGCCCTGGGTCGAGCAATGAAACAATGTCCGATGCCTCCTCCTGTGTCTCTGAGCGATTCTACCCCATGGGAGTTCTCGATTCCTCTCCCCTTACCGCCCCAATATTCTCCGACGATGTTCGACGTTCTGGAAGCAGCCATACCCAGAGCAAACGACCGAAGTATGGACATTCCTTCAAATACCCAGCTTCCAGCAATCATGTTCGAACAAAGGTTCGGACTTCGACTATAAATGCGACGTCTTGGAAGAGTGCATATCGGCTCCCTGAATCGTCACCTGTATATCACCGCAGACATGCACATTTTGGCAACACTCATGCGCCTACCTTGTCTTTCGTCTCGGAAACTGACACCATCCCGGATGACCATCCTTCTCCATTACTCTCTGAGGACGACGATGAAGACTTGCCTATCAGCTCATTCCAAATTGGTAGCTCCCATATTCGCTCCTCCCCTCCACTACGAGCCCCTCGCACACCACCTCCGGCTGTTGCACGATCAGCTCGTCTTCGCAACAGTGCCTTCAAGCCCTCCGCTCGCGATGGCCAAACTGGTGAAGAAGATGCCAATCTCTTAATGTATCTCGCTACCTCTCCTTCTCCAGCAAACCCCGGTTCATCCAAGACTCGTGTATTCGCGCCTTCCACCCCTCCACCGAAGGCGACCCCTCTACCATCATCAATGATGTCCACACCAGGAGGAGGCGGAGCACCGTTCCCAGGATTTGGCCTTAGCACTCCATCTGCGAATCTCAACTTTGCCGAATTCTTGAACATGACCCCTAGTCCCGCTCAAATGGCAGGCACTTGGGCTCGTACACCTGTAACATCCAAAACTCCATTGGCTGCTCGTGAAGCTAGGAGACGCCTTAACTTCGATACCCTCTTGCCTCCTACGGGTGGAAGTCCAAGCATTGGACTCGAACGGTCTCGCATTGGCAAAGTAGAAACCGGCTTAGGCATGGACCTAGGAGGAGAACTGGTTTCATGAGCCTCAAACTTTGATGGATAACTCCTTCCTTTCAAAAACAAAATCTTCTCATACGACCTTTAACCTCAGTTTCAACGAGGTGAACGAGTAATGACCCCGAAACGACGCTGGATATTTCCAGGAACATGCTTGAACAGCACCAATGCCGCACACGGCCTTTTCTTGCTTCTCTTCTCGCGGTCCTTACCAACATAGCGTGGCGCTTGATACAATTGGGCGGATTGGTTTTACTTCTAGACACAGGTGTTTGGATACACACATACAGGAACGGTGGTCTCACTTTTAATATTTCGGATTCGTTGCCTTTTCTTTCCAAGGGTACACGATAGTATTTGGAATTCTGGCTATTTGCTTGAGCGATACCTTGACAATTGGTTCCTGCTTCAGCTTTATTTTGCTCGAGATACCTACGGCGGTTCCTTTTTTGTTTCTTCCCTTCCGTCCTATCACAAGCGAGTTATTAGCAAGCGCTTGTGCAACACACCTCGTCTTAGTGTACTTGTTTTACCTGCAGTGTAAGTTTTGAATTGCAATATCTGTTGCGGAGGGCCAGATAGATACCGGGGAGAGTATTAGGTAGCATAGCGTAGCGCTTGAACCAAGCGAAATGGAATAAAGATAGCATCATGATGCAAGACAAGCTTCCAACCCGCGTCAGAATCACGATTCTCGATAAATTAAATCACTAGTAGAAAGCATAACGAGCGCAATATCGTGACTCGCACGCCTAGGGGGGTGTCCCAATCTCACCCAAAGCAATAATACCCTTCAATGGGAGTCATACTTGCTTTGCACCTCAGCTCAACACGCATATACGACCAAGCCACCTCGAATCCTACCTAGCCCGTCGCCATCGCTGCCTCCAGCAGCGCAGAGTGGCCAAACCCCACATTACGCGCCGACGCGCCCGCTTCGCGAAAACCCAGCCCCCCCTTTTCCCGGCTAAAAAACTCGCCCTGCTGACAGAGACAGCGCCAAGCCGGCACTAGCGAGTTTCGTTACCAATCTTACCAGCCCGGTATCAAAACGGCGAAAGGGGGAGAAAGCGTCGCGGAACGGATCGCGACCAGCCAGCCTTTTTTTTCAGTCCCACCAACGAGCATCGAGGTGGCTGCGGAGTAGAAGGAGCCGGGATCGCCATTGGCGGTGGCGGACCTTTTCCCTTTCTTTTCCTTTTCTTTTTTTTTCTGTGAAGGGAGCTTAGGCCGCCGCCGCCGCCGCCGCCGCAGACCCGCGCAGACCCGCGCAGATAAAGGTGATCCCAAGCAGAGCACTTGCGGCCAAGTTTCCCGTCTTGGGGGATAAATTGCCCATTGGCGGAGGAAGCGGGTCGTGAGATTGCGGTCATCTGGCGCATGCGCATGCGTGGATCTGCGATAGGATTTAGGTTACTTTTAGTGGAGAAGGGAAGATTAGATATTTGACGGCAGGGTGTTCCGGAAGGGCGTGGGAACTGCTGGAGGGGGTTCCGGATTTGAGAGATCCGGCCAATGGGAAATTGAGAAAGAGAATAATCGGTGGATTAAAGGTGTTCTGTTGTTGGCCAATGGCGGCTGTGGATATCACCTTTACGATTGCTAGAGTCTCTCGCGAAGCGGGATGGAGGAACTGTTCGAATATTAGTTCGACAGCTAAAGATTTTCTATCAGGCTTCCGCTCTCTACATTGCCCATCTTTCTTCCACAAAGAGTAAACATTTTCTCTAAATGTTCAAATATGATAATTATACGCCATCTAAACTCTCTGCATGTTTTATGGAACCTGATCCGGTAACTTGCCAACCCCTACAATGTATATACAGTATAATAGATATCAACTCTTCCGTGAGATATTTCCGTGGCCCGATTCAAAGCAACAGAAACCGAAGAGCTTCCAATCCCAGGTACCGTCCTTTCGGTGCTCTTGCCAACCAACGCCTTGCCGCTCAAAAGCCGGATGGAGATCCGCCATGCTCATAAACACCATAAATATCATCAAGAAAATTTACAGGAAATCCACCAACATTCAACACATCCCCTTTCATAATGTAGCGTAGAGCCGCCGATGCTCAATTAGCTTATAGATGCTGACGGAGAAAGGGCTCTCCACGGCTCTCCACAGCGGCATCTTGCGTGGACTACCCTCTTACCCTCTCACCCTCTAATCGTACTGATTCTGGTTCACTTGGCTGGCCATGATCATCATCCAGATGAGGAACACAGAGCCAATTATCCAGAATGCAAAAGCAGCACTCCAGCAAGAGCCTTTGTAAAACCATATTAGCATTCATTCCTCTATTATCGTTAGTAATTTTTTTTTGGCTAGTCTCAACTTACAGATATTGTTCTGCTGTAGCCACGCCAGAGTATTGATGCTCGGGCCCGTAACCTTCATATTGCTCACATAGGTATTGCATTGGTTGTTGATGTTCGGCCCGCCGAACAATTGTATTGCGGTCCCAATGATACCCGTTATAAATAACACAAGGAGTACAAAGGAGAGCAGCATCATTATACCGGGTAGCAGCCGCCGCTGGGCAATGAGGATGAGCTCGATGATGATGAAAATAATTGTTAACGCGCCAACGGTCACGCCATAAGGAAATAGCCTAGGAAGATGAACAAGTTAGCGGGTGTTCGTTTCGCATTTTCGCATACATAGCTGTCATATGAAGTCTTCGACTTACCATGGCGTCGCTAACTTCATCTGATTCTGTATCTGCATGAACTCCGCAAACACGCCCAGAATCGTGCCAGCAGTCGCCAGCATGATTATTGTCCAGATATTGAGCTGTGCATCTGGCCAGTAGTATTTCTCGCGCACCACTACTGCTGATGTTACCGTGCGCGCCATTACTATAGCTTTATGGCGCCTTGAGATGTAGGTGGTAAGGCTCTCTGATTAGGCCTTAGAGCTACGCCGTAGAGGGGCCTTTGGAGACAATCAAGTAAATTAATTAGCAAACTCGCACTCGCACTCGATGTCGCAAGGAAGCGAACTTGAGCAGAGAAGCCGGGGGGCGGCTTTTGGGGGTTCTTAAGTGCTGTGCCTCAATGCACCCAGAGCGTTACGCCGGTTGGATGTGATGCGCCAATTGTCGGGACCGCTGTTTAATTTTCTATTCAGCGCGGGGAAAGAAGAGATACGGTCAAGCTTCTTGCACCAGATATGTAAAAACGCGCCAACAAGTCAAGTTGCGGCGTTAGCGGTGGTGGGAAACGAAACAATCCGCGAGTGCCACGAAGACGTGAGGTGGGCCGAGCGAGTGACGCGGGATCTACGGGTGAGTGATGAAGATGCGTGGAGGACGGGAAGCTGCAGATACCGAACCTGAAAGAAGGAATAACGGAGGTTTGAGAAGGAAGAGTGTGAAGAAGACGGAGGCAAGAATTGGTTTCGTTAATTAGCCCGTCTTGAAAGTGCTACCTCCACAGTAAAACAGGTTGACGTAGTGGTTAGGTCCCGGTTGCGCCGCAATCGAAAAGGCTGGGCGGTGGCAGGAACGAACGGTGCCAATGCCCCGCGTGCCTGGTACTCCTGGTCACCCACCACAAGAACTCACCGCACTGCAACTCAGTGGACCGAGGAATAAAATCCTGCTGAGACTTTCGCACTGCTAGCATCTCTAACATTTTAATCGACGATACTCAGAATGCAATTATCTTCCGAGGTCCGATTCTAGTCCACAATACACGATCCACCTTTGTGGAGTTCAACCAGTCCCATATTGGAATTATTAGACAATTCTCGAGTCTTCGAAAACTTTGTGTTCGTGTAGATTGTGCGTGTTGGAATATATTTCCAGTAAGGATTGCTGTCACTAGAGTTGTACGAATCAGACGGGCAAAAGCAGACTTTAGAAAGCTCTCAAACATTCAATAGACATTCCACTTATTATTTCCACTCATTTAGAAATGAATCCATGACTACAGTTAGCAGGACTCTAAGAATACCTCCATACGAAAGAACCATAACGCCGTTCATGCTGTAACAATGGTATAATACAGTCACCAACTGGAACTCATCCCACATACACTACTTCTTCCGCGTCACAATCTTAGTAATGGCGTGTCTGATGACGATACCAGCCTTCTCTGTCTCCTTTTTGGACAACCCAGTCGTGATGCACACCTTGAGAGCTGGCTGTGGCTGCCAGCCTTGATCACTTGGGCCAGCACGAAGAGCCGCAGGTATACTCTTTAGCCTAGTGATGAGAACGCTGTTGGCGACACACTACTTCATGTTAGTCGCTACATGCGTTTAAGAATCAGCTATTGGGCATACCTCATCGACCACATCTTGAAGCAAAAACTCCTGGTCCTCGATGCTCAGTTTTTTCGAGGCCACCACTTCCGGTTTCAAGATTAGAAGCATGATTGGGTTGTCGATAGAACCAGTACACTTAACCCAGTCACTTCTAGGATCCAGCTGTGCTCGCATTGCCTTGATGTTCTCCCTTAACTGAACTATGATATCTGGATTTTCTTGCAATAGCGCTATCGTCTCGCTAGCTGTGGTGGCTAACATGGCAGGTAGAGCGGCGGAGTAAGTGTATGAAGCAGATGAGATACGTTGATGTTCCACAACTTCTCCTGTTCCTGCGCAAAAACCTCCAGCAGCGCATAGAGGCCCGGAAAGAGAACCAATGATCATGTCAACTTCAGCTGCATCCACATTTTGTTGTTCTGTGACTCCTCGTCCTGTTCGTCCCAAGACGCCATACGACCAGGTTTCGTCTAGAATAAGGCGGAATTTGTATCGTAGTTTGAGTTCAATCTGGAGTATGTTAGTTACCATAGACTACACCAGTTGAGTACTGCATAAAACTCACCACCTTCGGTAAATTCACTGTGTCCCCCACGCTCTCGAACAGTCCCTCTGTGATGATAAATCGCCTCGTCAAAGGCTTTTTAGCTTGTTCCTTAGTAACCTTCTCTAGTACTCGCTGCAGGTCCTCCATATCGTTGTGTTCGTACCATCGGACTGTGCTGCGGGATATTTGAATACCCTTACGCACAGCATAGTTTACGGCCTTGTCTGCAACAATAATATCGCCACGCTTCGAGAATGACGGGATGACGCTGGAAATAGTAGAAAAGGCCTGAGCATAGATGATACAAGCTGGTGTACCCAGGTGGGCTGCGATATCCGCTTCCGTCTTCATATGCACATCCTGAGTGCCATAAAATCCGGGAGGACCGCATGGCCCAACGCCGTAAGTCCGGAGAGTTTGGATAGCTTTCTCCTTCAGCGTCTCATTTGCGACAAAGTTGTAAAAATTATAGGAGGCGAGGTTTGTAACAGTTCGGCCGTTGGACAACTTTGACTTTGGGCCGGTGGGACTAGAACTATCAGCGAGAGAACTATGCTGCATTGAGACGTTACTGACCCAATAATTACCGGGCGCTTCTCCTTTTCCAGCTCTTCGAATGTAGTTGGAGACGCGACCAAGGGCTCCGGAGTCCAGTCATCAACTAATTCGTCAATCTCCTATAATCCTCCTTTAACAACAATCCAAAGGTTGAAGCACAGGAAATGCCATACCTCCTCTGTCAAAGCGACATGTTTCTGCTTCTGCGTTGAGTATGCCGGAGCCAAAAGATATCGCACAGCAAAAAGGAAGAGAAACAGCTCTACAGCGGATCGTACGGGATCGTTCTGGTAGCTGGATTTAATGTATCTCAGCAGAATAGCCGATCCAGGGACCTTTTGGAACTGAGCATTCGCATCGCTTATGAGGCGCAATACTAGGTTTTGTGCGTCGTGGAGATCCATTGTGGTGTGGATAGTGTTGGGGGGAGGAATCGCAGGTTGCAGAATATATCGCTGAAATGAACGCGAACAAGGCACATAATTGGGATCACGTGATCTAATCCCGCTCAATTCCGCAAGTATTTTAAGCTCACGAAATGACACCAAGGACTCGTAAATTAATACAGATTCATATATTTGAGTACAATGCATTCACTATCTAACAGATGATTAACCCGAATCCATCGCCCATCCTCATAGTATATGTGCAAACCGCGCCTTGGTGGCGAAGAGATCAAAAGAGAAAACCTAAAGTATCTATTCCACCAAACACCAAAACGAAGAGATGCTAAAGTGGGCTGCTCAAAAATTACTATCGTTACGTAACCGCTGCTCAGGCAGACGGTTGCCAGCGTCATGCTTCTGAGGTGTTGTACAATGCACGAACATGAGCCAAGTAAACGCGCCTGTCGCAAAATGCATATGCCTATTCAACTTCAGAAAGCCCGGAACCTCGCTCCACTTGTTGCAGTCGCTGCTGCTCCTCCTGCCAGGGCAGTTCCGGTCTGCGAGCTGGATGTATCATTGTTGTTAAGGCCAGTAGGCTGAAGGAGCTGCATGGGAATGGAAGGCAGCGAGGTGAGGAATTTTCCGGCAACGATCGGTCCAGCAATGAGAGCAGCGAAGATGATGAGAATGACGAAGTAGAGGATGGCATATCGGACGACTCGCCGCTTCCTAAGCTTCGTCTGCTTGAGAGAATAGATCGGAGGTCGGATTTGACGGCTACGACAGTTAGCAAATGAACTGTAGAGAAGTAATGGTAACATACCTTGGACGTAGCCAGAAAAGCATAACGGAATGGAACTTGTCAATGTAAGGGACAAGCAGCGCGGGAAGCATAATGAACAGTAAGATATGGCCAAGAATGAAATCGGCTGCAAACATGCCAAGTTCAGTGATCTTGCACAGAAATTCACGACCGGGTTGCGAAATCGTGTGCCATCCCATCGCGTACCACTTGCCAGTCCACCAGGCAATGTTGGCAGTATCCGCCTTGAATTCTCTAGTCAGTGCCAAGGAAATGATAAGCTTGAAGAAGAATCGTTGGATGGCAACGACCGCAACCATTCCCAGGAGAGCTTTCGAGAAGCTCCAGCCTTCCAAGAAGAACATGACTTCAAAGAAAGCAAGGAGCATCACAACAGCGATACCGTGTGCAATAGCAGCCAGGACGGCGCCAAACTTCTTGCAGCAAATGCTAAGAAGGGGGCCCATGCAACAAGCCATACCAAAGAGCCCAGCAAGAACACCAGCGTTAATTGCGATAGGTCCGAAGGCGACTAGAGCCACACGAATAAGTGAATTGGTGGCCTTGATTGTCGTGGGAGCTCCTTTGCTGTCCAGACTACGATCAGCATCCGAGACACCAGTCTGAGCGTTGATGAAGAGGTAAGGAATAAGAGTAACAGCGACGAGGACAAGTGGGCCAAGTATTTCACTAAAGAATATGTTGCCAAAGGTCGCCCGTGGAACATCACCAGACAGCTTCGAGGAAGGATCTCCGAGAGCTTTGCGTTTGTAACCAGTAATACGAGTTCGAGAAAGGCGACAATACCCAATCCATGAGGCACTGTGAGAACGAGTATTTCCACGAGAGAGCCAGCGGAGATATTCTCGGTAATCAATGAAGAAGTCGTCCCATGAAAACTGGTGAGGGTTGAACAGGAACGGGCAGATACACAAAGCGAGCAACGAGGCCCAGAAATAGATCAGCCAGGCTCCCCAGACAGTCATTGTTGCGAAGAGCAACATCATTAGGGATCGAGCGCCAATATAGATTGAAGGTCCAGCGAAGCGGGAATAAAGGATGCCAAACGGAATGCGAGCGGTTGCAAATCCACGGCCGGTACCGATGTATCGTGCACCACCGAAGGACAGGTCGGTATGAAGAGCGTTGGCGTAGATCTGACAGACGAACACCTCAAAGAATGGCGAGAGAGATGAGAAATGCTTAGCAAGACGAGTAGCAGCACGCCAGAAGCCGCGTTCAGTGAGTTCCTGAACCACTAAAGGTACGAATGAGATGAAGAAAACAATGAAGATGGAAACGATGCAACGTGCAACCCAGTCGAAGATAGGCACGAGGTTAGCGCATCCAGTAGGCATCATCGGATCAGTGATGGGCACATCCTTGTTATAGTGGCAGACAATCGTCTCATGCCTCAATGCTCCCAAGTTGATGATGACAAACATGAATAATTGGACAGAAAGCATGATGAATAAGTTGTTGATGTGGAAGCCAGGATGTGCGTAGTAGAAGGACAAGAACCGATCCAGAGGTAGCTGGGTGCCGAGATAATAGTATTCACGGGAAAGCATTTGCTCTCCCATACCAGTGCCAATCTTCGTAGTAAAGTTAAGAATCGACCCAAATCCGAGATCACGACCTTTACCACACTGGTAATATTCGCAATGCTTTATCCTACCACCACGAAGCAGAGCATTCATACCAGCGTAGATATCCTCGTTGAGATGCAAGCCCTTTTGAGCCTTAGACACACCACCGCGAGTCGTCATGAAGATGCCGTTGAGGAAATCGGGATGACCGTAATGCAGCTTGCCACCAATTTGAGCCAGGGTACGAGCAAACATAGTACCGAACGTTTGTTCCTTCCCAGCGGCAACGTCACCAAGGATACCAATGTTCTCAGAGAAGATGTACTCGCGGGCACCAAGAATAGCCACAGGGTTGAAGTTCGGAGATGGAATGCCCGGAGTGTAAGGGGAAACGTTGTCAGTAGTCATTTCCTCAAACTCGGCCAGTACGCTTCGGATCTTGAGACACTCTTCCAAGTAGTTGTCTTGGTTGGCATCGATAAGCTGAATGTACTCTCCTCGGTAGAAGATAATACAATGGTTCTGATTGTCTGATTTGCCATCACCAAGAATTGGGTTACCAGAAAGTTGAATACGGAACTTAGGTCGACGCATGCCGTTGTCCATCAGCTCGGAGTGACCATCAATCAATGCGGAGTACAGACGAGGTTCTTCGCCTTCGTTGACTGGAGGTTCTTCATCGAGGTAAGCAATTTGAAGGTCTGGATAAGCGCGGAGGAGGAATTCAGTGTTCTCTCGCTCTTCCTTAGAAAACTTGGCGTAACGCTGCATCGAAACAACGATCTTGAACTTCCGTCTGGCCATCCGTTCCAGTTCCCGTTCAAGCTTGTCAGAATTACCGCCAAACATCTGGACGACCTCGGGATTTTCAACGCGATACAGCAGCTTGATAGCACGGCTGTAATTCATGAAACCAGAGATTGTACGATACAGAGTTTGCGAGCGAAGGGACGCCCAGATACGGGTTCTGAGAGTGTACTCCGGAGCAGCTGACTTGAAACCAATACAATAGAACGGTAGATCGTCGATCTTGCTTTTAGCAGTATCCTTCTCGCTCTTTTCGTAGTCACCGTTAAATTGCGATGTTTCATCTGCAAGAATTTTGGTATCCTTAACGAAACAATCCCATTCGTGAGGATGAAGTTGCTTGAGATACTCCAATAAAGTGACGCGGGAATATGGTTCATCCTCACGAATAATTTCACGAAGGGAAAGAAGAATCTTTTCGCTGTAGTGAGGAATCATGACGGTGAATGTTGGCATATTGTCAACGGGCAATGGCTCCGGAATGGGTGTAGATAATGACTGGGCGAAGAAAGAGATACGACGTTCGGCTTCACTCTGAGCTGGGAAAAACTCGGTCTTGAAAGAGTGATCTTCCTGGGAAACGAAGAAGGTGGGGGCGCGAAGAGTCCTCTTGCCTTCTTGCTCAGATGGTACTTGATGATAAAGCAGCTTCTGGACATGGTCAATCGCGAGAAGATGCTCACGGTACATTGAAATGACCACGGCATTCCAAATCTGCGAAATGAGAACCTTCGGCTTGTACTTGATCTCCATGTCTGTAGTGGCAAGAATCTTCGAGTAGATACGCTTAGGGAGCCGGGAGAAGATATTTCTCCAGGGCGTCCAGATAGAGACACCCAGATAGAAAGACCGGGCCACAGAGAAGAGCATGTTTAAAATGATGTACCATAGATAAGTATCCAAGAAGAAGAGGATCAAATCGGTAAAGAACATCAGGCCGAGAAGAATCTTTGGTTGATGCTTGCACAGAACGTCTCCGATAATGGCGTCTCCAAGGCAGCTGTTGATCTTCATAGTAGACAAAATCCGAATCGGGTCACGGAGAGACAAAGTTAGGAAGAAGTACGACTCCGTCATCTTAGCTGCAAAGACCAATACCCAAAGGCCGAATGACATCCACATGTCATTGCCATGAAGGCGCGGATAGCTCGCAGTGAATGTTTGAGACGCAACGTATTGCCGTGAATTTCGGGTGAGATAGCTGCCAAAAAGACCCCCAATTGGCATGACTGAGAAGAACAGAAACGTGACGAGAGCGATCAGAAACTGGACCACACCTAGAATCTGAGCAATCTTCCCGGTCTGACTGATTCCGAAGATGTACACAGCTGGTCCAATGTTGACAGCGAAAACAGCAAGGAGGAACAAAAGACGTTTGGTCAAATGCTGAGCACCTGACCATTTCCGCGGTACATATGCCCATTCTGCCACTGTAGCGAAGATCATGATCAGCGAGGCAATAGTTCCACCCAAAGCCACAGCTGACCATTGTGCGGCTTTATTTGGCTTGTTGTTAAGTTGTTGTTGGTAACCCTTCGTATACAACGTTGGGGAGTTGAAAGCTGTGTAGAACCAGAATGCCGTTACGTGGATAACCCAGATTCTGTTGAAGTTGACCACCATGTGGAACCACGACCGCCGCTCATAGTAGGTCTTGAAAAATACCTTTTTCCAATGAACATCTTTGAGCTTTTCATACCGCTCCGCAGGAGATAGATCGACAATTCGAGACTTATCTTCCATAACGATGCGTTCGATACCCTCAGGATACCAGAAGAGTTGATTGATATCGTCATACCCAATAATCGAAGCGTGGTCACGCTCACGACGGACGTATTTGCCATCTTGGATTTCATAACCCTGGTCTCTGCAGTATTGATAGAGAGGTGTAATCACATTGTTGAGGTATGTGAACTCCTCGACAGGCTCCTGGCGGTTCTGGCATGCTGGAGAGTTTAGGTAGTCATCCGCACACTTAAAGATGAAGCAAAGCGCCTCAGGCATGAACCGCACCTGGTTGGCTTCACCCCAACATAAAAGATACAGAGCTATTTGTCGAACACGGTCATGTTGAGACATTCTGTTCATTCGAGTTTTCCAGCGGTATTCAGCAGCTTCCAGGCTGTTATCACCTTCCAATGCTTCTAGAGTCTGATCCTCGTTTGTCGGGTTTTCTCCAGCCTTCTTTTTAGCAGCTTTACGAGCCTTCCGGGTTCTCCGGTTCGCTTTTCCAAGCTTCATATTGGCGAAACCAACAGCATCGTCCAAGTCCAAATGAGCGGCGAAATACCATCGACGGTAGTTAGCATTCTCCCCTCCGATGTAATCGGCATGTAGGGATAAAAGAGCCTGGTTGGGTGACATACGAGACGCACGAGAATCCAAAAGTGTCATCAGGTGGTCGTACATATTGCGCATGCTGTCACGCTGAAATCCAAACTTAGATGTGAGATCCAGGAAGATGTCCTCGATCTCCTCTTTCGTTAGAGGAATTTGGGCATCGGCTGTCCAAGCTGGATATGGCTCCCGGGAGCGCTGACCGGCAGGTAGAGCGTTAGTGTAGTCCATGCCGTAGATTGGTGTTGAAGCACCAGATGATCGATTTCCGCCATATGAGACTTGGGATGATGGAGGTCGATAGCCGCGGTTTTGGCCTTCGTTGTAGCTGTTATACCTCTCGTCACCCCGACCGTAATAATCCATGTCAGCGGCGCGAGCCATATCTGATCTCATTGTGAAATCGCTGAAGGTTTCGGAGTCCTCCTCGGAGTCGTGGCCACGGCGCTTTGGCTTCGCTCTATCAAGAGGTTAGCAACTGAAAATGGCTCATTTAGGTTTAACCGACCCATAGTCGTTCTGTGCATACCCCTGTTGACCGTTTGCTCCTCCTTGGTCATAATACTGATCGTTGTAGTACTCATCTTGGTAGCCCTGGTGGCCACCCTCGTAATAGCCTTCTTGTTGATAATGACCTTGGTTTCCATCGTAGTAACCACTAATATTTTGTCAGCATTCCAATTAGTCGTAGAAGTCAATCCGACCTACGCTTCATCATAGTAAGCATCGCCATGTTGCTGTTCTGGATAGCCATGCCCTCCATTATTATCATACTGTCCGTATTGGTCATCGTGGTAGTAGCCGTCATTGGCTTGACCATGGCCGTAGCCATCGTCGTAGTGGCCTCCTTGCGGATGTCCCGACATCTTGAGTAATTAGAGCAGTACGATGTCGGAGTCTGTAGGGACAACAGTTAGTAATGGGAGCAGGCTGGGCAGTGCGGAATGTGCAGCGGTTGTTTAAGATCACAACCTGAAACCACCCGCGTCGGAGGGTTGCCAACCTCAAACAGCGACCATCAGGACCAACCAATTCCAAATTAATTTTGTTCCGAAGCCCAGAGTGTTAAAATTGATGGTTATTACAGTTGTTGAACGAGTGGTGGTGACGTTGTTATTGTTCCGTCGAACGAATGTTGACGTTTGGTTAACGAAGGTTAAGAGACGTCCGGTTGCTCGGGCGGGCTCGAAATTTCTGCACTGCCGCCTTTACTGGTGCTTGCACGGCAACGTGTTGATATGAACGAGAGAAGGCGTGGGGTGTTGATGCAAGTTGCTGTGGGCGACGCGCGGCTGGGATAGGGAGCTGCGGGTTCCTTCACCTTCGTGATTGGCGGACCTCCTTTCTGTTCACCGACGCACTACTGGTTTGGCTGCAGTTACGAGCGGCTTCCCTCAATGCAACCCGAGGCCAGTAACAGGAAAGACAGTCGAAAGGGTAAAAAGACAAAGGAATTAGGAGGGAGGTGAGGGGTGCAAAGTAGATGTAGGAACGAGTGGAAGGTGTCAAGGACAAAAAGGAGAGATGGAATGGGAATTCGTTTTGAGCGCCGCTAGGAGCATCGGGGGGGCTTTCTCGCTTGATGCAGGTTTGCGGCGCCAACGCTGACTGGTGAATCGCAAATTGGGTGGGTCACCAAGGATTTCAGGTCAAGGCTGTCCAACGCTTTTTTTGTCAGCATATACTCGTCAAGGCACAGCTACTGGGCCCAAAACGGCTCATGCAATCGCCCAAACCTCGCCGCGAAAGGCCCCGTATGCTCTTGTCGTCACGCCTACTCGAGGTACAGTTCTGCAAAGTTCGCCGCCGGCAGTTAGCAGGCGATTTCGTAGTAACTTTAACAAGCCACACAATGCAGTGATCGGCATCTCCTGTGGCTTGTCTCGCTGTGATAGTCGCCATTAAACTGTCATGAGTAGGCCAGCCGAGTGGCAATACAGCTTCTGTTCTAAATGTAGGCGCACCATGCTCCATCCAGCCCATCGGGCTTGAAGCTTTCGAGACACCCAGAGGACCCAGGATGCCCATCAACTCGGGCCGGCCTATGGAAAAGACTGCTTGCGATGATCTGGATCCCCGCCGTGTCTGCTATCGCATCTGCAGCCCCCCCTCCATGCATGTCGCGCGGACGTCACGATTTCCAAGGTCAACCGCCTTGGACACCCCCGGCTGAAGTGACCGAGACGATCTTCCAACCTGCTCAAGTCAGATGTGGCTGGCCGTGCCAACTTCACCCGCATACCGGCCAGCCAAAATGATGAGGTGGCGGCCCGTCATTGATACCCTTGCTCAAACGTTCGCCTGGGCAAAGCTCGTTACAAAAAGTTCGAGAAAGGGGCGCTTGCGGCTGATCGAAAGACGGATCACCGAGGGGAGCCTCAGCTGCGGCGTCCACCGGCAGCGGCTTTGCTCGAATGGTTTTGAATAATTTGCAACCAATTGCCCTCCCGCCATCTGCGAAGCTCTCCTCCGTTCGTACAAGTTCCCCTGAGCTCTGCGCGATTAGATTAGCCCGCAGGTACCTAAAGTAGAACGGAGAGACATGGTGCCCTTGTCCAGCGAAATAATCATAGCGTTCCTCGTCTCCGTATATTACGAGCGTTACAGACAGTTGCAGGCCTTGCGAATCTAGTCGTGCATCAGGTTTTTCCCTAGCCACAAATCTTATCTTGCATCTCTGTCTTGATACGGCAGCAAGCCCTGCATGCAAGCCTCTCAGAGTGACAGACAGCGACTTGCGTAGGCTGGCTCCAGTAAAAAATGTACTAAACCAAAGCCAAAAACCGCAGACCGCATCCAGAAACGACAGCATGGCTCCCGGGAATTCTCCACATCCAAGCGTGCGCTCGCACTTCGCACTTCCGTGCGGCACTCCTATCAGTTGATTACGAACCTGAACAGCCCCATTTCCTCCTTCAGAATTATGACCCCTATCACCCCTCAAGCAGGTTTTTGGTTATGGGCTTGGGCAAAATAATAAGTTGTACTCATTACAATAACTGTGGGTCCAGCGGAATTCCCAAATAGAACTCTCTATACTTTCATAGCTGTAAAAAATAGAAATCTTTACAGCATAGCAATTTTGGTGACAATCTGTGATTAGCCAAGAGCCGATCATGCCGCTACCGTTCTGTTGCTGATTGCGCGTCAAGCTTCGGCGCCTCCACATTTCTTGTTTCGGCCGTGGGAGGACAACTTGGCGGCCGTATCCCCTGAAAGTTGAACACGCTTCACCAGACCTTCCAATCGACATCGCCATTCACCTGTTTCTATGGTGACTTCTGTTTTCAACTCTCTCGCTGACTCTCCTAATTATTATTGAACACCTTCTCGACACTCATTGCCTACACCTTTCCTACCTTCGTTTGTGTCGCGGTGCGAGCGCGTCGACTCCTAATTTCCAACCAAACATCCACCGTAACACGACTTCTGTGCAGCATTGCCTCCACGCCAACACCGCTAAGTTATATCCCCGAGTTCTCATCGGTTTCTCTGGTTAGAAATCATCATGAGAGGCTTTGGAATTGCAGCGGCCGCCGCGGCCTTCTTCATATCTTCCGTCGCCGCAGATGTCGACCCGATCGTCATAAAGGTGGCTTATCTCTGAGCAATTTATCGCTCCCGAGACATGTTTCTGACTCGCTTTTAGGGATCTAAATTCTTCTATAAAACTAATGGCACACAATTGTTAGCCCATTCCGTCCTACTAGTTATCCGCCACGTTCCGTGCTAACTGCTTCTCATAGCTTCATCAAGGGTGTAGCATACCAACGTAGGCTATACCAGAACACCTCCGCAAAAGATCACCTACTAACCATTGATACAGAGGATGTCGGAACAAACAGCTCTGAAACCGAAACTGTTGACTACGTCGACCCTCTGGGGGACGTCGCTGGATGCAAGCGCGATATCCCTATTCTTCAACAGCTTCAAACAAACACTATTCGTGTTTATGCCCTCGACCCAACGGTAAATCATGATACTTGCATGGAAATGCTTCAGGATGCTGGTATCTACTTGATCGCGGATTTGTCTCAGCCCGGCCAGTCAATCAATCGGGACGATGCTGCTTGGAACGATGATCTCTACGCCAGGTACACAAGCGTTATCGATACGATGCAGAAATATAACAACGTTCTCGGCTTTTTTGCCGGCAACGAAGTCTCAAACGCACCCAATAACACTGACGCCAGCGCTTTCGTCAAGGCTGCCGTCCGTGATATGAAGGCATATATCAAGGCCAAGGGATACAGGGCAATGGGTGTAGGCTATGCCACGAACGACGATGCTGACATCCGTGTGAACCTGGCTGATTATTTCAATTGCGGCGATGCAACCGACTCTATTGATTTCTGGGGCTACAACATCTACTCCTGGTGCGGTGACTCCTCCTACACTAAGTCAGGTTATGACGTCCGCACTGAGGAGTTTGCAAACTATTCCGTCCCAGTATTCTTTGCCGAGTATGGTTGCAACGTACCTTCGCCTCGCAAATTTACCGATGTCCAGGCCCTATACGGTTCACAGATGACGCCCGTTTGGTCTGGCGGTATTGTCTACATGTACTTCCAGGAAGCAAACAACTTCGGTAGGTTTAGGCAAGTTCAATGATGATGTTCTCCTGCTAACAGTTGTACTTTAGGTCTCGTCTCTGTTAGCGGGAACAGCGTGAGCAAGCTTCCAGATTTCACGGCTCTTTCGAGCCAGATTGCCAAGATTACTCCAAGTGGTATCAATTCTGCATCATACACACCTACCAACACCGTACCACAAAGCTGCCCAGCCGTTGGTTCGACCTGGGCTGCGAAGGCTACTCCTCTGCCACCAACCGTAAACGCCGAGCTTTGCAATTGCATGATGTCTTCTTTGAGCTGTGTAGTAAGCCCATCGGTAAACGAGACTACTTACAATGACCTTTTCGGCCTTGTCTGTGGGATGCCCGGTAGCCCTTGTGCTGGTATTCAGCACAACGCTACTACCGGTACTTATGGAGCTTATGGCATGTGCAACGCTACTGAGCAACTCGGGTTTGCCCTCAACCAGTATGCCAAGAGCCAAACCAACATTGCGCAGGCCTGCGACTTCGGGGGTTCAGCAACTACCCAAGTGGCTGTCGCAACTCCGAGCGGGTCTTGCAAAACGTTAATGGCTGAAGCTGGTACAGCAGGTACCGGTACAGTGACCTCCCAGCCAACGGGAACCGCGGTTAGCTCCAGCAAAGCCTCTCATTCTGGTGCCGCTGGTGCTGTGACAGTTCCCAGCCTTAATATTGGTATACTGCAACTTGGTGTCTATGTGTTCTGTGCTGTTGTAACCGGTGCGGGTATGATTTTGTTGTAATGCAGTCAATACTGGCTTAGGGTTCTTTGCTGTAATTATACACAGCTGGCGGTCAATTTCTATCCTTTTGTATTCTGACTAGTGCACTGGGTAGAGGTGTTTTCCTTTGCGGAGACTGTACAAAATCCTCATACCCTGCTTTCCAACAGCCCTCCTGTCTATCCCTACTAGGTTCCTACCCTAACATAGCATCATGAACACAATTCTCTGGGTTAGATTTGGGTTGAAATCAAGATGACTACTTCACTGAATTGCTGTTCTCTCCTTAGTGCCTAATTCATGACTGGTGTGTTATGCACGCCTAAATTCTCGTTTATCTGTGACGTCTTGACTAATACAACTAGGAATATCGCCCCCCAAAGATTAACCATTAGAATCTCTAATTTATACAGATAGCCCTTGAGGTTTTAATTAGTGACTGGCCAGACCAGCAATGGCCAGACATATAAAGAGTTAAGGGACAAGGAGAGAAGCGGACTGTCAGCCAAAAACAGTCACATTTAATGTAACAAAGCCGTTAAGTCTTCGGAAATTGATTTACCTAACATCCTGCCAACTCAACCACATAAGTAATACTGCATATGATTTAAGATCCTCTAAGTGCTCTATACGCTACTACCGTGGGAGTTTACATTCCCTAGTCCTCATGGCGCCGATAGTTTCGTTTTTGGGATGTTATCATTTATCATTTCACAATCCGGTCATTTACTAGAGAACTTGTGATCCAATCGTCTCTACTCCCCCACGGGTTGAAATACATTATTAGGAAAAGATAATTTCCTTGCTTGCCCAAGAGATACACCCCTCCTGCCGCCCATTCGTTTTCCTCATTCATGTTTATTTCTATATCGCAGGTTCTAGGGTTTAGAAGAGATATTACGTATCTCTACATTCATTTCCATCGTCTTCTTTCTGGACTTGGGGTTCCCGGGAGAAAGATGCTCCTCGAAAAGTTTACGGTCTTTTGACGGATTTTCGGCTTCTCCACACTTGCACGAGCGTAATAATTACGATCACTCATACCAGTAATCTGTGCGACTTGAAGCAGCCGTATGTGCAATATAATTTGCATCCTGATAACTCGCTGGTCTTTTAAAAAGGCGATTTAAAAAGGTGATTTAAAAAGGCGATTATTTGAAAAGGAATATAGACGAGTTAGCTGTTAGCGCGTAAAAATCATATAGCAGTATTAATAATGTACTCTAGCTCGGATCTAAAATGATATCTTTAGAAGCTACGGGATAATTCATCACATAGGCGCTTAGTGTATGTAGTCGTAGAGGTGGTAGTATGACGGATATCAGTGGGCAAGTGGTATTTTGGCCATTTAAATCCCATAGCAGTCATTGTCTCCACACCAGTGATGTTCGGTTTCCTTGTGTTGCCATAAAATTAGACATGAGTGCCCCATTAAACTTAGAGGCAGCGCACCTGAACCGCTATTGTTGATATACAACCTAAAGTGATAGAAATAAAATGTTGCCGCACAATATTACATAAACTCATTGCCTCCAAAAGGTTGCGTACGCCTAGATCCAAGAAAAATTCCTAGAGCAATTAGAAAATGGCTCTAATATCTCTCAATAAGCCAAACCCTCCTCTCCTGCTCTGGCATATCTGCCAACATCTTCTGCTCCACCTTCTTCATTGCAACGAAGTCAGAGACAAGACCTTCCGCTAGTATCTCTTTCAAATCAGAATCCTTCTCGAGGGCTTCAAGAGCGGACCCTATGTCGGCAGGCATCCGACGCTCGATGCCGTAATCCTTCTTCTCTTCCGGAGACATTCTACTAGGGTTGTCTACAGCAGAAGGTTAGTAAAGGAGATTCAATGGGAAAAGAGGAATTTCATGGCTAGCATAATATCGTTTCTGAAGCCACCTTGGAACCCCAGGAAGATGCCCGGTGAAAATGAATTACAAAACTTACATGGAGTATCTTTCTCCATAAAATCTTCGCCGCCTGCTTTTAATCCTAACAGGCCAGCTCCAACAATCGCAGCCATAGCAAGATACATATTTGCCATTCCGTCAAGGCATCTTACTTCCCACCTTCCTCTATTAACCCTCCTCAGCGGCGTCTCACGATTCTGCGTCCCCCACGCTATCCAAGTCCCACCGGTCCAGCTATCATCGACTACTCTATCATAGCTTACGGCTTCTGGCAATGAAAAGGCGCAGATAGCTTCAAGATGTTTTAGTACGCCACCAACGAAGAATGCAAGCTCTTTATCAGGAGAATTTAGGGATATGTGTGCGTGAGCAGCAGTGCCAATGCCCGAGAATGGCTGTGGGTGTAGTGTAGCGCGGAGATTATGCGTTGCTGCTATCTGAGCGATCACCTGACGAGCTTGGACTAGAGTGTCAACGGCCGCGAGGGGCGGGAGAGGCGGCAGCACAAACTCGTACTGTCCCGCCCCAGACTCGGCGTGGAATTGTTGGATAGGAATACCGATATCTGCGAGACTGGTTGCTATTTCGGCGAGAAAGGGCAGTTGTAGCCACTGTTCGGGTGTTAAAGTTCCCCAAGCATGTGTTTTTGTGAGTGCACTGTAAGGGTTTGTTTGGTCGTTGGGATTGCGGGAAAGGAACGTTACTTCGATTTCGAAACCAACGAGAAGAGATGTTGAGTGGGTTGTAGACAGGTCATCAAGAAGTATTTGGAGACCCTTGCGGGGACATCCTTCGATCGGTCTGCCCTCTTCATTACGCCAGAAGGCAAGCACGGTCGCAGATACAAGAGGGTCTTTCTTATGCGTTCGACGCAAGGTAGTAAGATCTGGCTCAATATAAACCTGGCCTGTAGTATTGACCGCAGGTGTGGTACCATCGTTTTGCAAAGTGCCCGTGTTCCCTCGCGAGATGCCGATACGACTTCCAGTCTTGATGAGACGCTCGAATTCAGCAAAGGGTACAATACGGACCCGCATTGTGGCCATGTAGTCAAGCCATTCGACATACACAAATTCGATCGAAGGATTTTCCGTCTTGAATTTCTCAAAAACCTGGACGTCGTAAACTTGTGTTGGTGACTGTGGCTTTGGATGCCATGTGAGAGCTTTTTGGATGTTCTCACCCATTTCTTTAAACTCCAAAGGATAGCGCAAGTCGTATAAGACATTGGCGTTATTGAATAAAATGTCTTTAGACAGCGAAACTGCTTGTGCCGCAGTCAAATCTTCCTTTCCGACATACTCAACAAGGACCTATAAGTCTAATGTCAGTGTCAGACTAGAAGATGCTGAAGAGAAGCCGCACCTCTTGGAGCACTTCTCGAAATTGCTTGTTAGCTAGCCAATAAGTCTCGGGGAACCAATGTCCGTCGGTTGAATATAGGATTTTGCTACCAGGTACGAGCTCCAAGGATTGACGAAGAACTGATGTCTGACCATCCCTACTCAACATCGGGAAAACTTCCCCAATATCTAGATAAACGTGCTTGAAGACTGTCGCCAGATAACCAGCTTCTCGAGTATATGGATAGGATGAGTGAAGAAGGACGAACGGCACATTACCATAATTCTCTATGAGTGGCTGTAGATATGCTGGGTTGGATTGTAGGAGATTGATGTCAGCATCCCCAAGGCCGGTATGGAATTGTAGTGGCTTTGACATTCCACCTCTGGGACTGTCGGCCAGTATTTCCAGTGTTTTAAGCACGAGGTAGTCGTTCACCGCTTTCCTCTCAATTCTATACTTCCGTTTCTTGATGGCACGTGCAACGTAATGCTCAAAGGGCGTTCCCACCTGCAAGAGGGCCTCGTTGTATTCAGGTTCAACGTCTAGCCCAGTCCTGTAACACACAATCGTCTTGAAACCAGCTACGTCGACATCCTGGATGGCACCTATTATTTCGCGCTCAAAGTCTTCTGTAAACGATAACCATATATCAGAGAGATACTTTTCATCCTCGAGATCTTCTTCCGTGGCCTTCCTCAAGATATCTTCCATTAGCCCTTCTGCAACAGTTTCTATCCGCACGATCCGCTTCGTCGGGGCTGGAGTAAACTTATCATGCCAATCAAACATTTGCATTTTTTCGGCACCTCCAAGACCATCGTCCATCAGGATGCAGTGAGTTCCATGGAGGCACTTCTGTATGAGGTTCTCTGGGTCTCTTCTAAGCCATTCTGCCCGCTTTTGAAGGATCGAATCCCAACTAGCATCGTTAGGGCATTCATAGAGTTCTCTAAGTTGTCTTTCTGCCCGGAGATGTGAAAGTGATTTAAAGGTGTCCCTTAGCGCTCGCCCTTGAGCTTCGGATGCTATTGCTTCGAAAGGGTATGATTCGAGATTCGTTGGAAGTAGAAGGTTATGAGCATGATTGTCAATGATTGGACAATTCTTTATGACAGCCTTCAGCCGGTCAAGAGATGCATGGTTAGTACTATCCATTGTTCGTTGAGGCGTACCCCGCGTGAGCGCGATGCAATGACGACTTAGGCGCTTCTCGTGATGGTGCTAGAATGAGATCTAGGCAACTCATCAACCGGTGTGATGAAATGAGATTTTGTTTCTTCCTGTATTTCCAGTTTGATGCCCGTTTTATATGGTGGAAAAGCTTTTCTTGACACAGGGCGGTTGAGTGCTCTCCCGAACTTCCAGGGGTCGAGGTGTCTAATCGATAAGAAAAGCGCTAGGCCGAAATGGTCGCTCGGATTGGTCCGCTAGGCAGGTTCATCGCCAATTCCCAAATTCTCCCATGGTTTTCTTCTGTACGGAGGTCGCTGCCTAAAGTTTTTGCACCTTCCTAATTAGGAAGTTAACTTACTAACTCCATTAGTATATTATTAAATTTTTTTTTTTATATTTTTTCATGCAATTCTATAAGCATTATATCATTTCTAAATTAAAATTATTGTATAGTTAATAGCATTGAAGTAGTTATTATAACTTAAAATTTATTAAAATTTATTAGTGCTATAATTTACGCAGCTGGTATTACGGCTTACGTAGCAGTGCTAAAAATTACGCACTTGTAGCGAGATCGTGACTAAATTTACGTGGGGTAGGCTGATAGCTGCGCACCCGTGATTGTGCGTGCGCAGTCGCATAACTTCCTAATTAGGAAGGTGCAAAAACTTTAGGCAGCGACCTCCGTAAATTTGTATGTAAACACCGGGGAACGGCGTTTCGACGGCACCGACGCTGGCCCGCGCTGGCCCGCGCGCGCGTTGCCAAGCTCTGCACTTTAGACAATCCCCCAGCCGGGACCTTTCCTAGGCAGGGTTCTTTTTCTTCCATCACTCCGACAATGACCGCCACATGGCATCACATCCAGTATCTGGGTACGTCCTGGAGCGATTGGGATGCTATATCAATCGATTGAGGACTCTAGAAGGCGAGGGCTTTGGAATACATGTCTCGTCCTCCAAGCTTGTTGATGTATGTGACGACCGCTATTAGATGACGACAGAGCGTAGGTTCCCCTCCTGTCCGGGACTGCGTACTCGATAGTACAGAAAGTAAATATGACATTCGTATGACAGCGATTAAACGACTAGGATAACAGATGGAAACACGATGCCGATGTAAACGCCCGGCGGTAAGACAAGCAGCAAGAAACCATTCAAACGCCCTCTCTCTCCTACACCGACCATACCTCTCCTACCAGTCAACCTCAAATTCTCCACCCTCATCAACTGATGCCGGGATATCTTCATCATCTATCCCGCAGGTAGATCTTGGCTCATTTCCTGGTTCGCTTCTTCTGCGCAACTTCTCCGATCCTCGGACCCAGTAGGTGAAAACTACACTTCCATCCGGGTTCGTAGCTTCAATCTGGTTGACCTTGCCCTCATTGTCCGCTTTCTGGAGGGTTGGATATTCAACCTTGTACCAAATGCCATTCTTATTCACTTTCTCCTTGTCCTTGCTCTCATTGACGCTCACGTCCATAACAGTGGCGAAGACATCGCACATAGTGGCCATGGCGGTGGACATGTTTCTAAAGTATTGTCCTCGCTTGTCTTTGTCTTGCGTAATGCAGCGTAGCGGATTGGATTTCACCTGTTTCAACACGTAGAGATCGCTCGTCCACATCTCCTATTCTTGTCGTTAGCTGATTCGTCACGTCAATGGGTCAAGGGCCGAGAGAAATACCCAGATCGTGGTCATGGCATTCCCGTCTTTCTTAGAGAATTTCCTGGCAGCGCCGCTGAGACCTCTCGTGTAGAAGAGACATGTGGCAGCGGGGGGCCGCTTGCAGGTGTTGCTGACGAACCACTATAGTATCACTTCCCGTTAACCAAATGCTATAAAGCGGCAGATCGAGGTTAAAAGCTTACAGCGACGGTGTATTTAGATATGTCATCACACGGAACGGTTGCTTCCTCGACGGGGTCTGTGGGCGCGGCGTGGGCAAGCCCTGGGATAACGACAAGGAGCGCGTAGAAGCTCTGGATGAGAAGAAGTTGAAATTGCATGGTGGAGGTTGTAGAAGAACGATTCAACGGTCTTATACGAAAGATGATATTGAAGAAAGCTCGGGTCACTGCTCCTGTAGAAGGAGAGTGTTCGAGAATTAAATAATGGTTGGAGATGGACATGGTAAACGTGTACTGTTGCTAAAAATGAGCAGCTCCCGTACGGCCCCGCGTTCTGATGTCTGAGCCTGAGGTATGATACAATCAGTGTCGAATAATATACTTCCAAATATATCTTTGGAAATAGTAGGATGAGGCTGGGTTGAGAGAAGCTCCACTTTGGATGCGGCGTAGTATGGTATGGGGTTGACATACCACACATGGTGGATCGGACGACAAGTCGTACATGTTATTCAAGTCTTTTATGATTTGACTTGGTGAGTAAAGTCTAGGTCGGACGTGATGCCTTCTGTATCCATTCTACTAAAAGAGGATCGCAATAGATTAGATGGAGGCATTGAAGGAGACAAGCACTATAATGCTCGTACGCTGATAGCGATGTGAAAATTGGCCCCAGAATTCTAAATACAATATCTTGCTGATGTCCAAGTGTTGGATTCCAATGTGCTCCTCTGTGGTGTGGTTGATCGGCTGGTTGGTCTGTTCGTGGGATGGATTTCGTATGTTGGTGTTGCGCATGCTGTGCCGTAGAGGAGCAGAGGAGCTGCAGCGCTTTGCCACCCAACCTGAGCATTGCCTCAATTTCTCGCCGCACCAAAGGCGGAGTTGTCAGGCTTTCACGTGGCGTGTTGTGTGTGGCAGAACAGGCTGCAAGGCTGGATTGCTTTGCCACCTAACCTCGATATCATCTCAACGTGAGTCTGCACTCTCTGAAAACGCAGTCTAGAAAATGCATACCTTAGTACCCTCTCCGAACAAACCTTTAACCGACACGGGACGACCTAAGTCTCTATGCTACCTCCAAGCATCCGAAGCGAAGCAGAGGGGAGAGATCACCGAAAGTGAATACTTCCATCATCTATTCGCTCACTGCACCTGGGCAGGTGAGGAACATGAAGACGACGAGAAATACTTAGGTATTGGAATAAATTGGGCGCTTCGGGACGCGGATCCTCTAGCATACTCAATATCCTGTTGGGCTGAGCGGATGGATCCAGTCGATGGTAAAGATGAGCATCATGCGATCCTAAAATAGGAACTAACTTACGGCAGATGCTACCCCATTCGAAGACGTCTTTAAAGCCTACCGCAACGGCGGTGTCGCGGAGGTCGAGGCTGCACTTAATGCCTTGCCAAAGCCCGATCATGTCCGAGAATTTCGGAAAACGCTTGCGATGCTAGCGTTGCAAGAACGACGAGCAGACGTACTCAAGATGTGTTTGGATGCGGGAGGTTTTTCTTACGAAAGTTACTTCCAGGACGAAGCCAATCGCCTTGATCCAAATAAAGATCCGGAGACGGACAAGGTGCTTGAGGAGTCCGACTTCCGGAAGATATATCCGCGGAAGCGCTGGATACCCTGGGAGGAGCGTGGTGCGAAGAAGGAGGAGAGAGACAGTGGTAAGGAGAGCGACGGCGAAGATGAGGATAATAATGATTGGGAGGTCGATATAGCTGCCTTTGACGAAGGAGGTGAATTTGAGATTGATTGGTAGAGAGTAAGGTAGTTAAGAAGAATGGTATCTCCTTGGAAAACCCAGCTGCGCGGCTAAAGACTGAAGGACCGGCAGTCTCACCGTCACAAAAAAGTGAGACTCGCCCCAGATGGATGACACTGTCGGGGGTGCTTTGACGAAGTTTACGATGCCCCAAAACTCAGGCGGATTAAACTCTTATCGTCAAATATCTCCCAAGTTCGTCTAGGAGAATGCGAAATCTCGTAAGTTTGGGGGCATCAGGAACTACGTCGAAGCACCCCCGGCAGTGTCACCAACCACCCTGACTCTTGACGAGACATTGCAGAACGTCATAATAGCTTCTTTTGACGGACAATTACCTAGGTGGCTTTCTACCGGCTTCCATCCACTGAGGGCTCAAAAGAAGACATACTGACAAGTGACTTTCCTCTAAGCAGCTACCGCCAGTTATGTGCCCATACTCAACTCACTGGCTCCAACCAGTACTCAACCCGACCCTCGTGAAGCTCCGAATCCTAATGTTGTGCCATAGTCCCCTCGCCCTACTCAGCAGCAGACATCGCATATTTCTCAGCCTCCGAACCCCGAATCCCCTCCAACTCCTTCACCAATCCCTCCCACACCGCCGCCGGAATAGGCACCTGGTTCTCTGGGATATCGACTTCGTACCAATTGGGCAAAGTGCGCTGGTACAGGGAAGGATCCTGCTTCTCCCCCTTAGTCAGACCCCAACGCATGCTCGCCTGCTTAGGAGCAGACGCGAGCAGTGCCCGAATCATGTCTCTCACCACCGGCGGCGCGGGGCCAACTCCATCGAACAAGGCCACCAGGTCGAGCGGGACAGGGCGGCAAGCGTCGAACTGGGAATCGTGCTGAAAAGAGACGCGCAGGTCGCGGAGGTTCGACATTTTGTGGGGGGCGGTGAAGCTGAAGGTGGAGAGCATGGTAAAGCCTGGATCTTTAAAGAGGACGCCGTCGATGCCTCGGATTTTGATGTGAATGTGTAGTCGTCGCACTAAGCTCAGGTCCTAGTTGGTGGCGTACGAGCCAGAGTTGGAGGAGTGTCCCTGCGGAAGGTTGAATCGCGGGCAGCGCAAGCCCATACCAATCTAGAATATGTGAGAACTATAGAGAATCTCCTTTGCTTCCGCGCAGAGCTTTAGTTGTTAGTCCTGATTCTGTTGAAAATAGAGTACCATTTCAGACTCCTGGATAGATGTGACACTGTCAGAAGTGCTTCAACGAGGTTTATAACGCTCCACCTTCCACAGAAGATCTCATAGAACCACCTAGCTTCCTAAAAGCCCAGGCAGTATCATGTTAAGAGTTTTGGGGTGTTATAAACCTCGTTAAAGCACCCCTAACAGTGTTGCCATCGCCGCCCAACTAAAATAGTACAATGTGATTTCCATTGTGAACCTGCTTGCAAGTGAGGAGGATGGCGTTTCGCGGTGCCTGCGGACGCGGATGTGGTGGCTCTGGGCGTTAAGGTCGGCGGGGGACAACCGGAAGCTTTCCATGGATGACAGAGGTGCCCGAACGATCGACGAATTTGCCGATTGGCACCAGAAGCTTACGATACACTCCGTCGCGCATTTCGCGCGGGAGATTGAGGAACTGCGCCATCGTGGTGGCGAGGTTATGTGTTGGTGGTGAGTGGAAGTGTTATTGACGGGCGTTGCTATTTTGATGACGGAAGCCAGGCTTAGCGCTATAAAAATTAAGGCCTAGGAGATTTACTCTAGGTTAATAACACTATTAGGAGTGCTTTAATAAGGTTGATAATACCCTAAAACTCTTAATATAATACTATTTAAGCTTTTAAAAAGCTAAGTAGTTTTAACATGCGGATCGTTGGTACCCCCCAACGAAAATTTTGACCCGACTTTATGATTAAAAAGCCGATTAATTAACACAAAGCTTTAATTTAGAGCCTTATTGTATAGAGCTTAATTAACATATACTAGT